>Ga0316207_10003325_pt1 | contig 15063 bp, 18 predicted proteins | sample 6weekpyrite_MG_FD_204943 | JGI IMG/M metagenome (GOLD analysis project Ga0316207, IMG submission 204943) | Microbial mat bacterial communities from mineral coupon in-situ incubated in ocean water Damariscotta River, Maine, United States -... | ecosystem: Environmental > Aquatic > Marine >... | reverse complement strand
TATTAATCATGAAGGAACTTTGACAGAGGCCGCGATTTATGATCTTATTACGCATGTCAGGTGTCTTGATATGGATAAGGTTCGCGAAGATTTAGATAAGGATGAAGAATGAGAGAAATAAATTTAGGTGTCAAAACGCAGGAGCCAATATTTAACCCATGAACGGGTCAAATATTACTCTCCTCAAACGTTAGGAGCATATTGAACTATGAAAAAAGTAATTATTTTCTTCATCATTATTTTTTTAACTTCATGTAGCAATAATAAAGAAGTAAATAAAATCAGTGAAAGTATTTATTCTCAATTAAAACAAAGTGAATGGAAAGTCACAGACTTTTCAAAAGTAGTGCCCTTTAAATATGAAAGGGTTTGCATACTCGGTCCATATACATTAAATGAATCTGCAGAACAAGCTCTTGGATTTTATTGGGATGTGGAGAAGGAAACAGAAATTAGTAGCAATGACGGAATTAATTTAATTGCGTTCATAAAAGAAAACAAAATTATATCATATATTGAACACTCAAGAGCTAAAGGCGACTTTTCAAAGTTAAGTAGAAAGTGCCTAGACTATAATAACTCTGTTCTTACAAGAACCACTAGAAAAGACAACTGGGTTAATTAAAGTAAGAAGCTTGCTTAGGTACACTCCTAACAAGTACAAGCAGAGCAATAGTTTCCCATGCAGTGAAAACTATTTTAGCTATAATTATATTTAGGTACTTAAATAAGGAGAATATATGAATAATGTAGAAATTTTACAAGAAGCATTACAATTGAATCCTCAAAAACAGTACATGGTTGTAGAAAGCCTTGATAAACCAGATAAAGACATTGATGAAAAGTGGGCGAATGAAGCCGAAAAATGTCTTCAAGACTATAATAAAAATAAAATAGAAACCATCTCATTTAATAAAATATTCGATTAATGAATATTGAATTTTTACCATTAGCAAAGCTGGAGCTAGATAATGCTATTGAATACTATGAACTTCAATTAGAAGGTCTGGGAAAAAGGTATAAAGAAGAAGTTAGAACCTCTATTAAGCGTATTTCCATTTTCCCACAAGCATGGTCACTTATCTGTCCTAATATTAGAAAGTGTGTTATGCATAAATTCCCATATAAATTTTGTATTCAATTCATGACTATTCTAATAATTGCTGTTGCACACCACCATAGAGAACCTGATTATTGGGTAGAGAAATAGTTTCCCCTTCGGTAAAACTATTTCTTGACCAGAACGTTAGCCATATCTAGAGACAAGAAGGTCGTATGAAAACTAATGAATTATCAACATCATTTTTCAGCAAAAGTTATTTTCGATGCTGGTTGGTATGTCAATTTGCGCATTTCCGGAGATGGGCCTTCCATTCAATTTATGCAACCGCGAGATAATATCCCAACATTTAGTGGTTCAGGAATCATGCTCAACTTCAATGTAGAAGATGTAGATAAAGAACATGCACGATTAACAAAAGTGGGACTACAAACTGCTATCCCATTAGAGGATCATCCATGGGGTGATAGAGGATTTTCCATTATAGACCCTATTGGCAATTCTATCTATGTCTATTCTGATCGTGAACCGACAGATGAATTTAAACAATATTATAAGGCCTAAAGTGCTAGTTGGCTTTAGACATAGAAACACGTTCGTGGAATCACGATAAACGTTATACACAAAGGTTAAGAAACAATGACTTTACAGAATGTTGTACCTTGGGGACGTAACCTTGAGGAATATAAAGCGATGTTTGCATTAAGCAAAGACGATTTAAGTTCAAAGATATTGGGCTGCGGTGATGGGCCGTCAAGTTTTCACACTGAAGTTACTGAACAAAATGGTTGTGTTGTTTCAATTGACCCTGTTTATCAATTCTCAAAAGAAGAGATTCATCAAAGAATCTTAGAAACAGAAAAAACAGTTTTGAAGCAAGTTGAACAGAATAAAGATAATTTCGTATGGAAAAATATCAGTTCGATTAAGGACTTAGAAATCACTAGAATGTCGGCAATGAGAAAGTTTTTAGAAGATTATGAGCGAGGTAAAAAAGAGCAGCGTTACCTTGAAGCGTCACTTCCAAGTCTACCCTTTGAAGACAAAAGTTTTGATCTCGTCCTTTGTTCTCACTTTCTTTTTTTATACAGTGAACATTTTGATTTGGATTTTCATATCGATTCCGTTTTTGAAATGTGCCGAGTTGGAAATGAAGTCAGAATTTTCCCACTACTCGACTTGAAAGGGAATCAATCAGGTTATTTGAAGCCACTGATTGAAAAGTTAGAACAAAATGGATATCAGTGCGTTATCGAAACGGTTAATTACGAGTTCCAAAAAGGCGGCAATGAAATGCTGAAAGTGAAAAGTGCATAACCAAACAGTGCAGACCAATCAAAAACTTGCAATTGGCTTTTTGATTGGTCATCTTAAAACTTATGAAGCAGGTTTACTACAATGAAACATGAAGAAGTACTACTCATTTATGATGGGGAATGCCCTCTATGTACTGCCTACAGTCAATTCGTCCGAATCCGAGAAAGTGTAGGAGACTTGAAGCTTGTAGACGCAAGACAAAACAGCGAAGTACTAAATGAAATCACATCTCAAGGCCTCAATATCGATCAGGGGATGGTACTAAAAATGGGAGACCAGTTCTATTACGGCTCTGATGCGATTAACGCCCTGGCACTAATAAGCAGCCGTTGTGGCGTTTTTAATCGTCTGAACTATTGGATCTTTAAATCGAAAACAGCTTCGCGTCTTCTTTATCCGATCCTCAGGTTTTTCCGAAATCTACTTTTAAAGATTTTAAGAAAGACTCAAATAAATAATGTAAAAGCTAAAAGTCATAAAAAGTTCTAACTGCTTTGACCTGTATTTATCTTAATCATATCCTAAAAATATAATCCAGTTTTAATACGTAGCAAGTTTTAATAGCTAAGCTGATAAAAACCCATCATGAAATTTTCAAACCTAACACTCACAACACCCTATTTAAATCACAAGCCTGTCTTTTACGAAAAAGTAGACCCTACCCCGCTGGAGAAACCTTTTATTATCTCTACTTCACAAAGCGCGGCAGAACTCTTAGGCGTTGATGAAGATTTAGCTCTGGACGAAGAGCTCATTAATATAGTCAATGGAAAAATGAAACTAGACGGATCTGAGACCTTTGCCATGTGTTATGCAGGACATCAGTTTGGTCAATTTTCAGGACGTTTAGGTGATGGTAGAGCCATCAATCTAGGTAAGGTCAATGGACAGAACCTTCAACTAAAAGGTGCGGGACTTACCCTTTACTCTCGTCATGGCGACGGAAGAGCGGTGCTACGTTCTTCTATACGTGAGTACCTTATGTCTGAGGCAATGTATGGACTTGGTATTGAAACGACTCGGGCCTTGGCTCTTATTGGAAGTGATACAGATGTACGCCGAGAGAAAATGGAAAAAGGCGCTATCGTCTTACGTTTATCTCCGACTTGGGTTCGTTTTGGAACCTTTGAGTATTTAAATGCTTATAAAGAACACGACAAACTTCAAGAGCTTGCTGATTATGTCATTCAAGAGAGTTTCTCTTATCTCACAGGAAGTGAAGATATTTACTTAAAGATGTATGCCGAGATAGTTAAAAACACAGCAAAAACCATTGCCGCTTGGCAAAGCGTAGGTTTCAACCACGGTGTGATGAACACTGACAATATGAGTATCGATGGTAGAACCATAGACTACGGTCCCTTTGCATTTTTAGATGATTATGATCCTAACTATGTCTGTAATCATACGGATAAACAGGGAATTTACAGTTTTTCCAGCCAACCTGGGGCTGCGCGATGGAACTTAGAGATGCTAGCTCGTGTACTCTCTCCTCTCATAGACCGTGAGCTATCTGAAGATGTGCTTGATGATACGTTTTGGAGTACCTATCAAGATGTCTATTCAAAAATACTTTATGGCAAAATGGGCCTTTACACACAACACGATGAGGATAGAGAGCTGTATCAGACACTGTTAAGAGCTTTAGCCAATGCAAGCATTGACTACACCGAATTTTTTAGAAGACTTTCTCGTTTTAACGGTAACAAGTCAGATATTTTAGATATATCTGTTGATAGACGACCCCTGGATACGTGGTTGAATAGATATACCAAACGCCTAGAAAAAGAGACCCTCAGTGAAACCAAACGCCACGAAAAGATGCTAACGGTAAACCCGAAATATATACTTAAAAACCATATCCTCCAAGAGGCTATTGAGAAGGCCTATGAACATGACTTTAGCATGGTAAATGAACTGCTCACCGTCGCTTTGGCTCCCTTTGATGAACACCCTAGTTTAGAACATCTATGTCGGCTAACACCTGCTCGGTATAAGAACATTAAACTCAGCTGTTCATCCTAACAGTACAGAGAAAAAGCATAAAAATTATTTATCTAAATTATAACCTTAAGCGAGTAAAAATAGTCGCTATGTTATAACTCCATTTAAATTCTAAGGAAAGACTATGGCATATATAGATTTAACAACAAAAAACTTTAATGAAACACTTGATAATAACGAAATCGTTATCATCGACTTTTGGGCACCATGGTGTGGTCCTTGTATACAGTTTGGGCCTATTTTTGAAAAAGTATCAGATCAGTTCCCTGATGTTATTTTTGCTAAGGTTAACACAGAAGAACAACAAGCTATTGGTACACAATACGGCATTACTTCAATTCCAACTATTATGGTAGTTAGAGATGGTATCATCTTACTTAACCAAGCAGGGTCTCTACCAGAAGATGCCTTTGATAAGCTTATTTCTCACGTAAAAGGGCTTGACATGGATCAAATCCGTGAAGAGATGGCTAAAGATGAAGAGGATAATGACTAAGACAACTCATCTCTTTTATTTAGAAAAAAAACTTTGATTTTTTCCTAAATTTTTTGCTGATAAAGTCCTGCATATGCATAACTTTATCAGTATGTTTACACTATCTATACTCATCCTAATCTCTGATATAGTTAATACAGAACTATACCTTTGTAATCTATTCTTTTACAGACAGTTATCATTGACTAAAGGCCCTGTTTTATAAAGTAAATCACAAGAATAGATCAAAGCCAAAAAAAAGACTGTATCCGTAATGTAATAATTATTTTGATAGAATAAGAGACTTTAAAGCTTTCGGGGACTGTGTGCTAAATAAAAATCAAAAAACGAATATCCTTATTATCGATGATAATCCAAAGAACATCCAGCTTGCTGCCAATGTTTTAAAAGGAACGGAGTTTTTTAATATATTTTTTGCCACAAGCGGTAAAGCAGGCTTACAACAGTTAGGCAAAAAAGAGTTCGCCCTTATTCTACTTGATATCAATATGCCCGAGCTCGATGGTTACCAGACGGCTGACATCATCAAAAAAGATTCAAAGACCTGCAATATTCCCATCATCTTCTTATCGGCCAATGCGACCCAAGACAGTATCAACAAAGGTTTTGAACACGGTGCTCAAGACTATATCACCAAACCTTTTCAACATAATGAACTCACGCACAGGGTTATTACTCACGTCGAACTCTTCTTGGCAAAAAAAGAGCTTCAAAGCGAAGTCGATGAGTCCCATGTCCTCTTAGAACAGTACAAAGAGGCAATAGATATCAGTTCTTTGGTCTCTAAAACGGATACTAAAGGCAATATTACCTATGTGAATGAACCTTTTTGCAAGGTCTCCCAATACTCTAAAGAAGAGCTTTTAGGAAAGTCTCATAGGATTGTCAGGCATCCCAATGTTCCAAAACATATCTTTACAGACATGTGGAAGACCATCACAGCTAAAAAGATCTGGAAAGGCACCATTGAGAACCGAGCCAAAGACGGCAGTTCTTATTTCGTCGATGCGACTGTCATTCCTATCATGAATCATCATAATGAGATAATCGAGTACATCAGTGTCCGTACCGATATCAGTAAACAAGTTGCTGCAAAAGAAGAGATCATCAGTTCTCAAAAAGAGCTTTTATATACTCTCGGAGAGATGGGTGAGCTTCGTTCACGCGAAACAGGCGACCATGTCAACCGTGTTGCTCTTTATTCTGAGCTTTTAGCTATAGAGTACGGACTCAACGTGGAAGAAGCAAGCATGCTGAAGATGGCAAGCCCCATGCACGACATCGGCAAAATAGCTATCTCTGACTCCATCTTACTCAAGCCGGGACGATTGACAGATGAAGAGTTCACCCAGATGAAAAAACATGCGACCATTGGTTATGAGATCTTTAAAAAATCTTCTCATAAACTACTTCAAACTGCAGCTACTATCTCACACGAACATCATGAAAAATGGGACGGGACAGGCTATCCAAGGGGGCTTCAAGGAGAGGAGATTTCTATTTGTGGACGCATTACCTCTCTTGCCGATGTTTTTGACGCCTTAAGTAATGACAGAGTCTATAAAAAAGCATGGCCATTGGAAGAGGTACTCGACTTTATGAGAAAAGAGAGTGGAAAAGCTTTTGAACCTAGACTTGTCGATCTTCTCATTCAAAACATCGATGAGATTGTCAAGATCAAACAGCTTTACAACAAATGATCATGAACAACAGTCTCAAAGCCTTCATTCTTATCTCTCTTGTCCTTATCGCTTCCATTGCAATTATGATATTGCCAAGCTTTGTCACCAAGGGAGTCTCTCGTATCGAGCTGAACCAAGAACTTCAACTTGACCTTGTTTTAGATGAGGATAATGATATTGAACTTGTCTTTTTTGGCTACGCCGGATGTTCTGATATCTGTACACCCCGACTTGAAACAATCTCTCAATGGTATACACAGCTTCCTCTAGACCTCAAAAATCGCCTAGGACTTAAGTTCTTGGACCTATCTGTCCCCAAAGACAAAAAGCTTCCGGACAGTTTTGCTAAAGCTTTTCATCAAGACTTTAAGGGCGTTTATCTTGAGCCTTCTTTGCTTAGGAACTACACCAAAGCTTTCAGTGTCTATTTTTCTCCCTCTCTAATGAATGAAACCGAAATAGACCATACATCTCATCTCTATCTTGCTAAACGAGATAAGGTAAACAAAAAACTGCGTTTTATCTATACGGCCTACCCGTATGACTTTAAACAGATTCAACATGATATACAGGAGCTTCTCCATGAACCAATTCTTTGACCTGCTTCTACATAAACCAAGGTTTTCTCAATTACGACAAGAAGAGTATGAGCGTGCAGATGAGTTCATGCTCAAGCTTATCGGTTTTCATTGGGCACTTGTTGCCTTTAACGGTATGGTTATTTTTCATGATTACTACCTTGGCAACATCTTTGGAGGTTTTCTCTTTTTGATAAACCTATATGCCTATAAACACTTCAAGGGAAGCCAGCTTTTTAGAAACCTTGTTGCTATCACTCTCCTCACCTACTCAATTATCTTGATACAACAGAGTGCCGGTCGTTTAGAGATGCATTTTCATATCTTCGTCGCACTCTCCTTTCTTATTATCTATAGAGATATGAAAAACATCACCTTGGGGACTGTCTATATCATCGTGCACCATCTTCTTTTTAATTCCTTTCAAGAGCAGAACCTTCAACTTTTTGACACGCCCATTATTGTCTTTAACTACGGTTGTGGACTTGACATCGTATTTCTTCATGCTTTTTTTGTTCTCTTTGAATGGGTGATACTTTCTAAAATGGTTATTGCTATGGAAGAGAGGCGGATGGAGCTCATACGCACAAAAGAAGCGCTTCAATCTGTAAATACCAACCTCGAAAGCATGGTCGCTATCCGTACGAGCGAACTGGAAGAGGCCAAGATTGAAGCGGAAAAAGCGAACAGTCTCAAGTCAGAATTTCTTGCCAATATGAGTCACGAGATCCGTACACCTATGAATGCCGTCATCGGCTTTACCGACCTTTTAGAAAAGAATATTAAAGACCCCGTTAATCTCAACTATGTTAAATCTGTCAAAAACAGTGGAAAGGTCCTCCTCACCATTATCAATGATATACTTGACCTCTCCAAGGTAGAAGCGGGAAAGATGAATATCGAGCTTTCACCGACTGACCTACGCGATATTGTCAATGAGCTTCGTCCTATTTTTGAACTCAGGGCACACGCTAAATCACTGGACTTTGAGATTACAATTGATGAATCTCTCCAGTACCCTCTTCTACTCGATGAAGTCCGGTTACGACAAATACTCTACAATCTCATTAGCAATGCCATGAAGTTTACCCATGAAGGCTATGTCCGTGTAAACTTGAAGGCTGTCACACTTAATGATCATGTCAACCTTATTATCACAGTAGAAGACAGCGGTATAGGTATTCCTAAAGAACAGCAAGAAGAGATCTTCAATGCCTTTATCCAGCAAAGAAATCAACTCAATAAAGAGTATGGGGGAACAGGACTTGGACTCGCTATCGTGAATAAACTTCTTGCACTGATGCAAGGTAAGATCTCGCTTGAAAGTGAGGTCAATCAAGGTTCTACCTTTACAATTACACTCAATGATGTTACTGTCTCAAAAGATAATATTCAAAAAAACAACTCTCTTGAAGAGGTGCATTTTGAGCCCGCAACCATCCTGATTGTCGATGATATAGAGCTTAATCGTGACCTTATAGCTGAATATCTTAAGTCTATGCCTTTCACCCTGCTTCTAGCAAAAAATGGAAAAGAGGCTTTAAAACTACTTGAAGAGAACAGCGTTGATATTGTCTTAACAGATATCAAGATGCCTATCATGGATGGGTATGAAGCAACTACTATCATCAAAGAAAAGTATCATCTTCGCGTCATTGCTATTACGGCTTCTATTCTTATTTCTCAACAAGACAGTGCCAATGAGATCTTTGATGAACTTTTGGAAAAACCTCTGAGCTATGAAGAGCTTGTAAAAACACTCTGTAAATACTTAAGGCATTCATCTGTTCAATGCAAAGAAGAGATAATACAGAGTATAGAGCTTAACAAGTACATGCAAGTCTGTCCTCAGCTTACAGAAGCCCTGATCTGTGCTCAAGAGGATGGGGATATGAATGCTATTTTAACATTTGCCAATAGGCTTGAGGAGTGTTATCAACGTGAGCATATCGAAGAATTTCATCTTCTCTCCGAACAGCTTGTCCAAGCTGCTGAGAGTTTTGATATCGAGACCTGTCAACTGCTTCTTAAAACATTCCAGTCTTAGGTTCTGTGTCTAAATGACTTTCTGAAACACTCCTCTTCAAGATGTTTCTCTTCTACAGCAACAGGAGTCTCATCAAAGACCTTTACCATCTTAAAAGAGATTGAGCCGGCACTATTTGGATGATCTGAACCCTCCACCTTGTTAAACCCAAGTCTTTTATAGAGTTCTATGACGGGATTACCTTCTCTCACTGACAAAGACATCTGAGTAAAGACCTTAGAGACTTCGACAAACAACTGTTGCATAATACGTGTACCGATACCCCGATTCCTAAACTCCGGTTTTACTGCAAGGACCAGTTCGGGCGTATCATGATCGACATGCCCAAAACCATTTGCGAGTATCCTTACCCACGCTCCACCGGCAACCTTATTATCCACTATCATATATACACCGATATCACCGCTGTATGAACCAAAGTTTCTTTCATACTGTTCTAGATAAGGGTGATTATCTAAACTGTCGTCTACCTCATTCAGTCGCGCAGCATAAAGAAGCAAGTCTTTCGCTAAATACTGCTCACTCGAGCGTAAAAAATAAAGTTCCTCTTCCATCTTATCTCCTTTATTTAGACCTTAACTTCAAAAAGCACAAGAATACATTTTTGAAAAAAGCTACCGTTGTCATCACTGACCATCATATATATATTCTTTTCTATTCGTGTCAGACCTTCAAAGTTATCCAAGTCCCAACCCTTTACATCTTTTAAAGAAGCTAAGGTCTGTGTCGGGCACAGTCCATCTTTACACCCTTTTATTCTTACTTTTTTCAGTGTAATAACATGACCCCTGAAAAAATGATAATCACGTTCGAGTATAAGCAGGTTATTATCCGGCATCAACTCAATTGCCGTAATGTTTCCGCTGGCTTTAAACTGCCATTTATGACTCAGACTATACAGGGTATGGACACCTCCACTTTCATGCTTTAAGGGAGCTTCCGGCGCTGTGATAATACCAAAGTCCGGATGAAAGGTAACCGCCTCCAATGCCTTGTTCTTTTTTTGGTAATTGTCAATGTCATTTAATACCAAAGGAAGGGAAAAGTTTTTTATTTTTTTCCCCGTAAAGTCATACAAAGAGACCTTCGGACGACGTTCAAATGAGATGATCAGACCCTCTTCATTTATAACCATCCCTTCAGCATCACGTTTCTTTTTCTTTAAGACCTTAGATTTTTTTGTCCTTAGGACCATCGCTTTATTAAGATTAAGCGTCTCTATCTTTTTATCTTTTATATGCAGATCAAGGCTAAACAGATAGCCCTTGTTACTCAGAGCGAACAAGCCTTTCGCTTTTGTATAGGCAAGGGCAGAGATATCAGTAAACTCAATTCCGTTCTTATCTTCAAAAGAGAGTTCTTTTGTATCAAGAATCTTTATTCCCGATATATCTTCGGCATTATAGCTTTGTGGAAAGATGCTGATCTCTTTCATCTGAGCCGTAAGGCTAAGGCCTAGACAAAGCAGGAGTAAGATATGTCTCATCACTGTAATCCCATCTTTTGACGAATGATCTCTTCATTATCCACATAACGCTCACAGAACTTCCCATCAAGTTCTAAGCAGATCTGCTTCCACGTCGAAGTATGTCCGTCTTGTGTACGAATTTTTCCTAGGAGCATGACCATAGCATGAGCATATTCATGGGGAATGACCTCCTCTATCATATAGTTCTCACTCTCTTTAAACCGTTTTTTATTCAAAAATATTTTTATTTTTCTCTCTGTTAAGGTCGTTACTCCATACAGACGGCTGTGAAACTCATCTGAGACAATCAGCGGGATGTGTGGCTCAACCCCATACCTCTCATAGATCAAAGAGAGGACTTCCGTCTGTCTCTCTTTTATGCGTTCTTGTATCTCTAAAGAGAGAGGATTGTTTCTAAACTGCTTATCTTCATACCAGTTATACGCCATATATCCCACAGCAAGAGAACTCCCCAGTATAAAAAACTTTTCAAGTCTTTTAATGAAGGCTGACCTCATTCCCAATCTTTATACTGGTCGTTTTTATGTTTGTCTTTTTTATAGCGTCTGTTGTTAGTACTCTGTTCCAATTTATTTGCCGCGTGTAGAATAGTACTGCTGATATCTTCTATATTATCATCACTCAAGGCCAGGTTTTTCATCTTTTTAACCAGGTTTTCCAAGTCGGTGAGCTCACTTTTATAAAGAGCCACCGGATCGGTCCTATCAAGATATTTTGAATTGTTCTCAATACGTTTGATGTATTGTTCTTTTGTCGGGTTCTCACTCTTAGAAAGATAAGAGATAATACTGTTAAAAAAACGCTCCAATAGACGGATATACCGTAATCGCTGTGCATTTTCTACTTTTTTGTCTGATGCCATATGCCTCTTATCTATTTTTTTGTATAATTCTAACGTAATTTATCTATAGGATTATTTTTGAACAAGATATTATTAATCATACTTTTATTTATCAGCTCGGCTGTTGCCGAAGTCATCAATGAATACCCAAGTCAGGAACTTATTAACTCAAAGATAAAAATCATTGATATCCGTACAGAGCCTGAGTGGAAAGAGACAGGTCTACTGACCGGAGCTATCCCCATTACTTTTTTTAATGAAAAAGGACAGTACGACATTCCTGTTTTTATGCGCGAACTTCAAAAGCATGTCAAAGCAAATGAAAAATTTGCACTAATCTGTCACACAGGAAGCCGAACCGCTATGTTAGCTGACTTTTTGTCTAAATATTATCATATGAAGGTGATCAATCTTCGCGGCGGGATGTATTATGCCGAAGGCAAACGTTTAAAAATAGTCCCTTATACGACTAAGTAGATGAAGACAAGATTCTCTACGATCTTCAAGATCATCTTTCTTATCACAAGCCGAGTCATTCTTGTCTTTGGTCTTATCGGCCTCCTACTCTACAGTCTCTATCTTCTTCTAGATTTTCTTTTACGCTAAGCCCTCTTCCTTCCACAAGGTATTAACTAAGCTTTACAATTATCACGACACTGTTATATAATTAAATAAAACATTAAAGAACTATAAAAGTATAAGAAAGTATAATAATACTAACTTTTAAGAGGTCATTATGCATAAAAAGGACTTTACACACGCTTTTTACAACAATACCGAATATTATGAGCTTATTGATAGCATGCTAAACGGTTACGCGGTAAACGAGATTGTTTTAGACTATAAACATGAACCTGTAAATTATCGTTTTTTAGAAGTCAATAACGCATTTGAAGAGCTAACAGGTTTAACACGTCAAGATATCATCGGAAAAAATATTTTAGATGTCCTTCCACAAACCCAAATGGAATGGATAAAACTTTGTGGAGAAGTTGCTCTTAATCAGAAAGACCTCTGCACAGAGTATTATTCGACTACCCTCAAGCGCTATTATCACGTTCGTGTACAGAGTCGTGAAAAGGGTATTTTTATGACGATATTTAATGACATAACGCCCTTAAAACAAGCTAATAATGAAGCACAAGAGCAAAAAAAATCATATGAAAGTCTCTTAAACAGTGTCCGCGTCGGTGTTATTCGAACCCGTCTTGATGACGGAAAGATTCTCAAAGCCAATCCTGCCTGTGCAGAACTCTTTGGTTTTAGCGACTTAGAAAGCTTTATGAATACCTCTGTCATAGACCTGTACAAAGATCCAGACGACAGAAAACATCATCGGGCAAAACTCTTAAGAAACGGAAAACTCAACCACACAATCTTACAAATGCGAAAGGCAAATAAAAAGCCCTTGACTATCGCTGTGAGTTCAACTCTCCATTATGAAAACAACCTTCCGGTCTGGATCGACTCAACCCTTCAAGACATCTCTAAACAACAGCGTGCCGAAGAGCGTTTAGAAATCAATAGTATTGTTTTTGAACACACCCTAGAAGCGGTAGTAATCAGCGATAATAAGCATAAGGTTCTTACTGTCAACAAGGCCTTTAGCGATATTACCGGTTTCAGTAAAAAAGAGGTGATCGGCAAAGACTTTAACCTGTTATGGTGGAATGAAGATGATAAAGAAAACACCTCATCGACCATCTTAAATGCTCTTGATAAGGAGGGCTCTTGGCAAGGCGAAATTGACAAACGCCATAAAAACGGAAAAAAGTTTTCTGCCCATCTCACGGTAATCGAAGGAGAGAGAGCTAAAGATACCAAACATTACATCTCTATCTTTTATGATATTACCTACAGAAAACAGAGTGAGGAAAAGCTTTACCAACTGGCGCACTTTGACCCCTTGACTCAACTTTCTAACCGTCACGCTTTCATGGACCGGTTAGCTGAAAGTCTTGAAAAAGCAAAGCGCTATGAGAGTAGATGCGCTATCTTTTATATGGATCTGGATGGATTTAAAACAATCAATGATACATATGGACATAATGCCGGAGATGAAGTACTTATACAGACATCAAACCGACTGCAAAAGATTATTCGTAAATCTGACATGGTAGCCCGTATGGGGGGAGATGAATTCACCGTGATAATAGAAAACTATTCGGATACACGTTCACTTAGTCAACTCGCTCATAAAATGATTAACGCCGTATCTGAAGATATAAGGTTGCAAGACTCATCGGTAAAGGTGACAACAAGTATCGGTATCAGTATTTATCCTGATGATGCTCTGGACATGGAGTCTGTTCTTAAACACGCCGATAATGCTATGTACAGGGCAAAGGAGTTAGGAAAAAACAATGTTCAGTTTTTTCAAAAAGAGCTGAATATTGACTCGGTCAATCAGATGATCTTTGAGATGGAATTACGGCACGCCTTAGAGAAAAATGAGATGAAGGTCTATTATGCTCCGCGCATCTCATTGGAAAAAAACATTATTATAGGATTTGAAGCCTTTCTCTTGTGGGAAAATGAGACTTATGGAGAAGTCTCCCCTGAGACTTTTTTTCCTATTGCCATGCAAAATAATCAGATCAGTGAGATACTTGTTTGGCTTCTGGACACATCTCTTTCTCAGGTCAAAAAATGGCAAGATCAGTTTCAAAAAGAGTTGACCTTAAGTTTGAGTATTCCAGAAAAACAACTGGCATCTAAAGAGTGTAGTCCACGTATGCAACAGCTGCTAAACAAACATCGTTTTCATCCAGAGTACCTCCAGCTTCAAGTTCAACAAAGTTCTCTAATGCAAGAGGACCTCTTGCAACAACTCAAATCAATTCAAACATTGGGAATCAACCTTGTCATAGAGAATTTCGGTTTAGGTGTCTCATCTTTTCTTGATCTATACAAGGTTCCTATTTTTGCCTTTAAAATCGATGAAAGTCTTACAAACGAACAGACAGAAACAAATGATGCAAGCCTACAAGCTCTTATCAAGCTGGTACACAGCCTTGAAGCTAAGGTCATCATTGCCGACATAAAAGACACGCCGATCTTGGAACGAGTAAAAGACTTGCACTGTCAGCAAGGACAGGGTCCAGCCATCTATCCAAAAAGGACTCCAGAGGCTACTACACTGATATTAAATCGATCTTTTTACTGAGATATTTCTATTCCCTTAGCCTTTGCGATCTCACTTAAAAGGCCCCCCATTTTTTTTGCTGCACTGATCATCTCATCTTCCGTGTGCTCTTGCAATATCATGCGTGAAATATCAGGAAGAACCTTGATATAAATCTCTTTAGCATCCTCATATGAGAGTTTTCCCTCTTCTATATTACCTGCTGTTGAGTGTAAAACCATCGCTAGTCCAAGAAAAAGTTCTTGAGAATTTAATTCAACTTGTTCATTATCCATATTTTATCCTTATAGTGGGAACTGTTTTTGCTTTATTCAATGTAATTATACTTAAAAAGGAATAGAGTTGAAACTTGTTGATGCCTTATCGTTAAAACTTAAACTCTATATTCTCTTCAGTCTTATTAT
>Ga0316207_10003324_pt1 | contig 15065 bp, 10 predicted proteins | sample 6weekpyrite_MG_FD_204943 | JGI IMG/M metagenome (GOLD analysis project Ga0316207, IMG submission 204943) | Microbial mat bacterial communities from mineral coupon in-situ incubated in ocean water Damariscotta River, Maine, United States -... | ecosystem: Environmental > Aquatic > Marine >... | reverse complement strand
ATCGCGTAGCAACATTAACTTGCCATCTTGTACCGGCGCAGTGGTAATAATACTCTTACCCGCCAGATAACCAATTACGCGTACATAGTAACGATTTTCACGGTCACTGGCGGTCTGTGGGTAAAATTGAAGTTGTAATGCATCTCCAGCATTAAGGACGAGCTCGGCATCATTATCCATTTAGTTAATGTAGCGAATAAATGCCGAATTGTGAAGCTTGGCTAGCAACTATATACGCCAAATAGTTTACAAAACGTGGACTATTTAACTGATGTCTTGCCGTATCGCACCAGTGCCATATCCAGAGATACCGTGACAAACAGATACACGGCGATAAAAACCGCAATTTCATAACTCCAATTATTAAACCAGCTAGTAAGTTGTAATGTGATAAAACCCGCAACGGCACCAAGAATACCGGGAATATATTTCAACATTGCCACTCCTTATATATACTGTGAAAATGATTCTACGTAGTCTCATTGTTTTAATCATTCTTTTTGTCTGGATATGGGGTTGCTTAGCAATTTTTTATGCTGGCCCCGACTCTATGTTGCTACGTTATGGGATGTTGCTGGTGTTTATTGTTGCCCTGCCGGTTATATTTTATTACTTCGAACATTTTTGGCTCGCAATGGTTCCGGTGAGTATTGTATTTGCTGTTTTTCTTGCGTGGTGGAATACCTTAACATCTACCAATGATAAAGATTGGGCCGCTGATGTCGCTAATATTCCATACGGCTCCATTGCGGGCGATACCCTCACTCTGCACAATGTACGAAATTTTTCTCACCAAAGCGAAACAGATTTTACCGAGCGCTGGGAAACGCGCAGCTATGACCTGTCGCAATTAACCTCACTCGACCTGTTTCTATCCTACTGGGGCTCACCGCATATTGCCCATACCATATTAAGCTGGGGCTTTGCTAACGGCGATTATCTGGCAGTGTCGATTGAAACACGTAAAGATAAAAACCAACAATACTCCGCAATCAAAGGTTTCTTTAAACAATATACGCTCGCCTATGTCGCGGCAGATGAACGTGACCTGATCAGGCTTCGCACCAATTACCGAAAAGAGCAGGTATATGTTTACCGTTTAAAAAATATTTCCAAACCAAATATACGCGGATTTTTAGAAAGTTATGTAACACACATGAACAAACTTGTTGATGAACCTGAGTTTTACCATGCTCTGACAAGAAACTGCACATCGGCAATTCGTTTGCACAGTGAAACATCACCGGACAGGTTACCATTTGACTGGCGACTGGTTGCAAATGGCCATGTTGATAAATTTTTATATGACCACGGCGCAATTCGAAATAATATACCTTTCGCTGAATTACGCACACAAAGTCGGATAGATCACGCCATGCAAAAACAAGGTGCGAGTGATTTTTCTATACGCTTGAGAAAAAAAGCATTTTAAGATTTCTCCTACTAGTCAAAATGACAAAGAAGCAATTTCATGAAATTTAAAATGCGCTGATCCGTTCAATCAACCAAAAAGACGACAAACCACCGATAGTATAGACGGCAAGGGTTTCCGCTTTTTCCAGTAAATGTTGTTGCTTAATCATATGTATAAGCCAGCCAGAGAATACTACACTGGCAACAAACATGAGTTGACCGATTTCTACACCGACATTAAAAAATACCAATGCCAGTGGGATTGCCTGTTGCGGCAGGCCAACTTCTGCAAGTGCCCCGGCAAAACCAAAGCCGTGCAACAAACCAAACACAAAAGCTACCATCCAGGGCCACCGTGCCGCCGCACCGGGGTGGCCGCGCTTGCCGTGAACAATTTCCATGGCTAAAAATAATATACTCAATGCAATAATGGCTTCGACCGGCTGTTGGGGCACATAAAGTATACCGAGAGTCGCTCCCGCCAGGGTAATACTGTGCGCCAGCGTAAATGCGGTAATGGTCCATAATAGTTGGCGCTTGCTCTTAACTATTAATAACAGGGCAAAAACAAACAGTAAATGATCAATACCCATTAATATATGTGTAATACCCAGCCAGGTATAAGTGCCGACAATTTGCAGGCTGGAGGCTTCGGCAGGAATGGTGAACGTATTGTTTATCGGGCTTAGCATTACCGATTGTGATGAACCATTGGCAAACTCCAGACGCAGTAAAACATCGGTATTTGTTCGCGCAAGACCTGATATTGAAATCGTCTTTTGAAACAGCCCTTTGTCACAGGCCACGATCCAACGCTGTATATAGGCGCTATTAATTAGCTGTGAGTAGGGCTCAGTTTTATTCGTACATGCATCGGGCAATTTCGCATACAGTGCGAGTTTTTTATTACCCTTAGCCGGGACTTTCCATATAACTGAAAAAATATTATCAGTCGTTTCTTTTAATTCTAAATAACCGGGGCGAATTTCATCCGCACTGGCATTGGTAAGCAAACACATTTGCAGTATGCACAAACAAAAGTATGCAGTTATGCTCCGCTTGTGCATTATTTTTTCACCTGGGAGACCAGCTCAGATTTTAATTCTACGTCTTCTATGACAATCTCATATCGTTGGCGTAAACCTTGATAAAATGCCTTGTCAACAATTAGACGTTGCACACGCGCCCATTCATCGCGGACTTTTCCCCGCACGGTCGCTAGTTCAGGTTTACTCGAAGCAGACTTCTTATCGATACGGACCAGATGAAAGCCATAACCGGAAGCAACCGGACCTTGCCAGCCACCCACAGGAAAAGTAAATATTTCTTTCGCAAACGCTTTGCCAAATAAACGCGATACTTCAAACTCGCTAATATTATGATGTTGTTGCCCCATCATAATATTATCGCCGGCGGTTGTAATATCGATATCCGTTGTTGTTTGGCTAAGCTGATTTAAAAGGTGCGACGCATCAGCCTCTGCCATCGTGCCACGTTTGTCGGTATTAAAATAAATGTGTATAAAGTCGATACGTGCCGGAAGCGCAAATTTTTCGCTGTGACTGGCGAGATAATCAGCCAGATCTTTTTCCGTAGGTTCTACCTGTGCAGCCAGATCGGAAGATATGAATTCAACCTTTTGTGCCAGACGCCGACGCACAATACTGTCATTCTTATCCAGCCCCATCGCCAGTGCCTCGCGATACAATACCTGTTCACGAATCTGCTGTTCGATCAAACCTTTTAATTCAGACCGGCTTGGCGGCCGCTGACGTTGTTTTTCCCACAACAACGCGATACGGTTAATGTCCGCTTTGCTAAACACAATGCGTTTGCTTTGATCAGAAATACCGTCATTCTGCAAACCATATATCACAAACAACAAACCCCCGATGAATAAAAAATGTATCAGGGGTTCGCGTAACCACTTCTTTAACAAATTATTGCTCCATACTTTATTTAGGTGTATACCAAATCGGTGAGGTATAAGCGCGTTCCTGAGTTATCATCGGGACTTTTTTATCAATTTTTTCCTTAAAACGTTTGGCATCGTAAGCTGTCCAACGTGGTGTGGGTATTTCAATTACCCGCGCATAATAAAATGCTTTTTGTTTAGGATTAAAATCTGGATCTTTCCACACCGTAATTAATTCTGATGCACCAATAGTATTGGTCCAGGTTGCATTCTTAACATTAACGGTATTTCCAACTGCAGGTAACTTGCCTTTTTTATTCGGCTTGCGCTTACCTGACCATACTACTTCATAAACTTTTTCGTGGGTTTTACCCTTGCTATCAAGCCAGCCTTTGATTATTTGTACCCGGTCAAGATTACCACTGTATGGGTCTTTTAATGCCGCGACTAAAAAGCTTGGGGTTTTACCTTTCGGTGCTTTTTTCAGATCACCACCCATCGGCACACCTTTACTATAACCGATCAAACCGGGATCACGATATTGCGCATCCTGTTTTGTAAAATTAAAGCCTCCAAAAAATCGGACAGTCATACGCGGGCCGGTGGTGGCATAAACTTCTTTACGCTTCATCGCATCCCAGATGGCTTCGCGAGTGTTATCAGTAGCCCACACTGCAGCGTAACCTGAACCCACTTGTTCCCAACCATAATATCGTACCTCACCAAAATCACCGACCAGTGCTTTCCAACGACCTTTATGTGGTTCCTTACCACTGTGTTTGCCAAAAAAGTTTTCTTCTTCGGCAGTCGCCATACCTGTGTGGCTGTCGGTAGAACCTACCATGCCAAATTTGTATGGGTTAACACCCGTTTTATTACCAATTTTAAGGCCGTTCTTTAATGCTTCTCGTGCGTATTCGTGTTGCAGCATTGATTTTTTCTTGAGAACCGGGCCCAGGTTACCCTTGTCCCACAAGGCATCATATCCAGCAAATTCATCATTTGGTGATAAAAACGGATGCGACTCTCCATCACCCTTAATTTGAGTCACTTCGTAAATGGGTTCCCAACGCATTCGTGTCTTCGCATAGTTTTTTGTCAATGGTTTGCCCGTCACCGGGTTCACTTCAGGAAACATAAGCCCGTTGCTGACATTACCGTTATGCGCTAAAGCTAACACCTTACCGCTGGATTTTTTTTCATAATTTGTCATCCACTTCCAGAGGTCTTCAGGATTAAAGCTTTCAGCCGCGGTAAAAGGCAACATTTGCTTTGCCTGTTTGGCACCATCGCGATAAATCACGTTCCGGTGTAAATTATTGCCACCTTCTGTTGAGGTCCATTCGTAACCTATAAGTGAAGTAAATCGACCCGGTTCATTATATTTTTCTGCTATTGATAAGTATCGTTCCCAAACAGATCGAACAAACTTTTCTTCGGCCAGAATAGCTGGAATTTTTTCTCCCGTTATACCGGCAAACGTTTCGATAATCTCCATTGTTGCGCCCAGAGCAGATTTACCACCTTTTTTAATCCGGTTATACCAGTCTTTTACTTTGGGATCTTTTAGTAAGTCTGGATTTCCTTTTACAACTTCATCCATGGCGCCCATGGCATCGGAGTGGTCTGATACGACTAACCAATCCAGTGGTCGTGATAATTTAATCCGTTCGCCATGTGACGACGTTATTTCATCGCCTCGCGCTAGTCGATAAGCTTCTTCTGGTCCTAAGGTAACACCGAAAGCGCGGGCATCCAGAGAAAGCTTGGTATGTAAATGGGTATCGCCCCACAATACTTTTGTAGGGAAGTTCTTACCGGCATAAGGGGAGTAGCCGGCAGCCTTGAGTGGCTTTTTGCTTTTATTGATTAGTCCTTTTTTTACATCTTCTTTGCTCCCCAAAATACTGCCAGCATAATCAGCATGCGCAGCATCTACAAAAAAAACACAACAACTTATAATTACCCTTAGAAAAAAATGCTTATGTATTTTCATAAGATCAGCTCCATGCAATGATATATTTTCTGAAAAATTTTATTCGCCCTGTTGTTTCCAATTTAATAACAGACTGACACCTTTTCCTAAATTCTGGTATTCAAAACAATAGCAACACTCGCGTTATTATTTTTTAAATACTTTCATCTCTAGATTAACTTTCAGGTGTGTACCAAATAGGCGAAGTATAAGCACGTTCCTGATGAATCAATGTGCTGCCTTCGGGTGCCTTGGCGCCAAGTCGGACAACATCGTAAACAATCCATGTCGGGGTGGGGATTTCAAGCACACGTGTATAGTAAAAGGCTTTTTGTGCGGCATCGAAATCCGGATCTTTCCACACGGTGGCCAGTTCAGAAGCGCCGATGGTGTTGGTCCAGTTCGCTCTTTTTAGATCGACCGTGTTGCCTACCGCAGGTAGCTTGCCGTCTTCATCGATTTCGCGCCCAACTGACCATGCCACATCGTAGACTTTTTCGTGCGTCTCGCCTGCTTTATCCATCCAGCCTTTTACAATCTGGATGCGGTCAAGATTTGCACCGACGGGGTCGCGTAATGCATAGACCATAAACGTAGGGGCGGTTTTACCGTTAGGGGCTTTCTTTAAATCGCCCCCCATGGGCACGCCTTTTTCGTAACCTTTAAATGCCGGTGCACGGCTTTGTACATCTTCGTCGGTGTAATCCCAACCGCCGAAAAAGCGCACAACTATACGTGGCCCGGTAGTCGCATAGGTTTCTTTACGTTCCATCGCATCAAAAATTGCGGCGCGGGTGTTTTCTTTTGCCCACACGCCCTGGTAACCAGAGGCAACTAACATGTTGCCTGAAAATTCACCCAGCTTTGATTTAACAAAAGGGTGTGATACGCGCGTTTTCGAAGGTTCAACACTGGTTGATTTGCCGAAGAAATTTTCTTCCTCAGCCGTAGCCAAACCGGTATGGCTATCGGTCGCGCCGACCATGCCGAACTTATACGGATTAGTACCGAGTTTTTTCTCCAATTTAAATCCGTTCTTTAACGCTTCACGAGCATATTCACCCTGCAGCATATCATCTGTTTTGAGCTGGGTGATATCGAGGTTACCCACATCCCAGGTACCGTAATCGGCGAACTCATCGTTGGGTGATAATTTTGGATGCGCTTCGCCGTCACCTTTTATTTGTGTTACCTCATAAAGTGGTTCCCACTTGGCACGTTGCTGCACATAGTTTTTGTCGACCTTGCCACCGGCATAGGTATCTTCCATGGGGAACATCCAACCGTTAGACAGGTTGCCGTTGTGCGAAATAGCAAATGCCTGGCCGCCGGTTGTTTTCTCGTAATTTTCCAGCCATTTATAAAGATCCAATGGGTTAGTCGTGCCTAGGGGTGGTTGAGTAGTTAACGGTATAACCTGACCGGCGCGAACTCTACCGTCACGTAAAATGACATTGCGGTGTAAATTAAAACCCTTGGGTACCGAGGTCCATTCAAAACCAATCAGGGCGGTGAATTTGCCCGGGTCATTAAACTCGTCGGCGGTCTTGATTATGTCTTTCCAGAGATTGTCGTACACTTCAGAACCGGGTGAGTAATCGCTGACGAGTTTCTCAGGCACTTTCATTTGCGCAAAATGGGTGATCAAATCAAAGGCCGCTTTACCGGCTGCCTCGCCGCCTTTTTTAAAGCCTTCGTGCCATTCCTTGCCTTTGGGGTCGGCGAGAATATTCGCTGTACCTTTTTGAATGTCTGTTGCAATGCCCATCATGTCGGAATGGTCGGTGATGACTAACCAGTCTAGCGGTCGGCCTAATTTAACCGGTAACCCGCTAGAAGAAGTAATTTGCTCGCCACGCGCGAGACGATATGCATCTTCATGACCTAAAACATTGCCGAACAAACCGGCATCGAGCGATAACCCGGTGTGTAAATGTGTTTCACCCCAGTAGACATTACTGGGGAAGTCACGTTTGGCATAGGGAGAAAAAGTATTTCCGCTATAGGCATCGCTAAGCTTAATTGGCTTTTCTTTTACTTCAGTTTTGGCATCGTCTGTTGCTTTGTCGCAGGCTTGCAACACCATGGCCATAATAAGTAGAAATAAGATTTGATACGTTTTCATTGCTTCGCTCCCTATTGCATTTACTTCCTGTTATTTACATCATGCTGCACGAACTTTCGCTTGATGTTTTTCCCGCGATAAACATAAAATTTATGAGGTTTTAATGTCTTTATAACTGCTTATCAGGCCCAACGCTAATATACTGCTAAAACCGTTTTACCAACCCCAATCATACTAACGCTATCATTTTTTAAATGCCACTATCACCAGGCCGGGAGGGCTTCTTATCGTCGAATAGCCAAAATTGTTGTGATTGATTTCTCAAAAATAAAAGCCAGGTTGATAAAATCACTATTACTAAACCAGCTGCTTAGCCAAAACCCCTGATTGCCAAAACCGTTCCCAATCTGACGATTTTGTAATACTACTCTATACTGACTATATATTAAGTATATACAACAGGTGTCGCATAACTGCGCTTTAGTCAATACCCATCCAAAAGCGCAGCAGCTATATTTTGTCAGGATGTATATGGCTAAATATTATCCAGTCATTCCGAACCAGTCCTGTATTGTAGGAAGAATACACCAAATTGTAGTGATGTTTACTATGCCAAAATTTCCCTTATATCTTTTAATAATTGCCCTATTCAGTTTGACCAGCCAACTGGCTGTTGCCGCAAACAATAAACTGCAACTTAGCGAAAAAGAACAAGCCTGGCTGGCTGCCCACCCTACGGTAACATTTACCGGCGATCCTAACTGGTTACCATACGAAGCCTTTGACAGCCACGGTAATTATATTGGTATTGTCGCCGAGCACCTGCGGCTGATATCAAAATCGACCGGACTCAAGTTTAAAATGAGCCCAAGTAAAACCTGGACGGAATCAACCGAGAAAGCTAAGCAGGGGCTGGTTGATATTTTGTCGGAAACCGATGACTCTGATCTGAAATCGCACCTTAACTTTACGACACCTTATGTTTCCAACCCGATTGTGATTGCCATGCACAGCAGCGAAAATTATGTCGAGGATATTAATAGCATTCACAAAAGTAAAATCGCTTTAATTAAAGACTACGGCTATGCATCGAAAATTCGTCGCAAATATACACAAATTGAATTTGTTACTGTCGATGATATTCAGGACGACCTGCTCGCTGTTTCGACCGGTAAAGTCGATGCGCTGCTGTGCACGCTGGCGTTATGCAGTTATACCATTGCCGAGCTGGGTTTGAACAACGTTAAAATTACTGGTAAAACCGAGTTTGATACCAAGCTGGCTTTGGGCGTACAAAAAAACCTGCCTGAGTTGCTGTCAATTTTAAACAAGGCTATTAAACATATCAGTCGTGAACAGCAACAAGCTATTTTAGATAGCTGGATTAAAGACAAGTTTGTACGGCAAACTGACCACACACTTGTTATTCAGCTTGCTGCGCTGTTCTTGTTACTACTTACCATTTTCTGGTTCTGGAATCGTAGCCTGCAACGGCAAATTCGTATGCGTATGGCAACCGAAAGTACCTTGATTAAGGCCGAAGAAGTCTTACGTATTTCTCATCAGCGTTTGCTATCACACCGAGAACACACTCCGCTAGGCGTCATTGAGTGGAATACCCATTTCGAGGTCATTGACTGGAACCACGCCGCAGAGAATATTTTTGGCTATACAAAAGAAGAAGCCGAAGGCAGACACGCAGCTGAAATCATTATCCCCGAAAATGCACGTGAAGACGTTAATGAAGTGTGGTTGAAGTTATTAGCCATGAAAGGTGGTAGCCGTAGTACCAATGAAAATATAACCAAAGACGGCCGTACAATTTTGTGTGAGTGGTATAACACGCCACTCATCGATCAGGACGGTCATGTAATCGGTGTAGCCTCATTAATCGATGATGTCACCGAACGTAAACGCTCGGAAGAAATGATCTGGAAACAGGCCAACTTTGATATGTTAACCGGCCTGAATAATCGTAATATGTTTAATGAGCGCCTGACACAGGAAATGTCGCGCTCCGATCGTGAGCAATTCCCACTTGCTCTGTTACTCATTGATCTTGATCAATTCAAGGAAGTCAATGATACGCTCGGCCATGATATTGGTGATACGCTGTTGCAGGAAGCCGGGCAACGCATCAGCAATTGCGTGCGTAACTCTGACACAGTTGCCCGACTTGGCGGTGATGAGTTTACCGTTATTCTTCCCGATTTAAATGACAACGATCATGTTGAGGACATAGCCGAAAAAATTATTCATGAACTGGAACAGGAATACCATATTGGTAATGAAACGATACACATCTCTGCAAGCATTGGTATTACGCTGTACCCTGATGATGCCAGCAGCAAAGATACCTTGGTTAAAAATGCTGACCAGGCCATGTATGCAGCAAAAAGAAAGGGGCGCCATTGCTTTAGTTATTTTACCCAGTCACTACAGGATGCGGCTCAAAACCGCCTACGATTGAGTAATGATTTGCGCAAGGCTCTTGGCAATGATGAGTTTGAAGTGTATTACCAACCCATTGTTGATTTAAAAACACAACACCTGGTAAAAGCAGAGGCACTGGTACGTTGGCATCATCCTACCCGTGGCATGGTCGACCCGTTTGATTTTATCCATCTGGCTGAAGAAACCGGACTTATAAATAATATTGGCCTGTGGGTGCTGGAACAATCTGTAATAAAAACCAATGTCTGGCGTAACAAGCTGAATAATAATTTTCAAATCAGCGTCAACATTTCACCTATTCAGTTCAAACTTGAAACACGCAACTTTATTAAACAATGGCAAGATTTTTTGCAGGCACACAATATTCCCGGCGAAAGTATTGTAGTTGAAATTACTGAAGGTTTGTTACTTGATGCCGAACCGGAAGTGATAGATAAATTACTCTGGCTACGCGATGCCGGTATACAGGTTGCGATTGATGATTTTGGTACCGGCTATTCTTCGTTATCTTATCTGAATAAATTTGATATTGACTATCTTAAAATTGATAAGTCGTTTGTTAATAATCTGGAAAATAAATCCAACGATATTACGTTGTGTGAGGCCATTATTGGCATGGCGCATACACTTGGCTTGCAGGTGATTGCCGAAGGTATTGAAACTCCGGGCCAACAACGCATACTCACCGAGGCCGGCTGTGATTATGGACAGGGATACTTGTTTTCCCGACCTGTGCCGGCTGATGATTTTGAAAATCTGATTCATGATGAGATAAGTTTTAAGCGTTAATTAATACCCGCTATATTGTTACCAAACTCGCGGCCAGCTAACCAATCATTCTTGTCACTACCCTACCCGTCATTCCTGTAACTATCCTACCCACCATTCCTGTAACTATCCTACCCACCATTCCTGTAACTATCCTGCTCGTCATTCCCGCGCAGGCGGGAATCCAGAAATATAATAAGACCTTTATATGATCTAGATTCCCGCCTGCGCGGGAATGACGGTTGTATATGCAGATAGGTACAGGTAGGTTGAGCTGGCGCAAAAGCCTCAGCAAAAAAACTGATAGAAGTATCATGTTGGGGTTCCTGCGTCACCCCAACCTACATTATTGGATTCACTGTTACATAAGACCGCTACGCATTTCAATATGCCTACCTTCGCCTTTGGCACCAGGCATACGCAGGAATAACGGCGAAATAGCAATGTCATCGTAACGTCTTACGGTACAATTTATTTCTAAAATTTTACTAAATTTCCCCAATCCTGAAACCTACTGACATAATGCTGTCAGTAGCCCCTTGCTACAGTGCTATCTCAATATAAATCAATCACTAATATGGAGATTACACATGGATCAATCAACTATGAAACAACACGGTGCGTTTAGCTGGAACGAACTGATGACGACCGATGTCGACGGGGCGAAAGCCTTTTATGGTGAAATGTTCGGCTGGAAGATGCAAGACGAGCAAACGCCCAACATGACTTACACAATGCTAAAAGCAGGCGAAAAAGAAGTCGGTGGCATGATGGCGTTACCCGCTGATTTCAAAGGTGCGCCAGCGGCATGGGGTTCATATGTCACGGTTGATGATGTCGATGCACAAGCCATCAAGGCCGAGCAACTTGGTGGCAGTATAGTTATGCCGGCATCAGACATTCCGAATGTCGGGCGTTTCGCCGTGATCACCGATCCGCAAGGTGCTATGCTAACGCTCATCACTTACGCTTGTTAAAGACGCTTGCGCACATTTTAAGGAATAAGCACATGGCCAATCCCTACTTCACCAAACAAGGCATGACATTTTTGCGCAAGCTGGCAAAAAACAATGACCGTGACTGGTTTAATGAACACAAGCCTGTCTATGAAACTGAAGTACGCGAACCGGCCTTGCAGTTTATTCGCGATATGGCTGACGATTTGGCCGTTATCTCCCCCCACTTTACTGCGCAGGCAAAAAAAGTGGGGGGATCTTTAATGCGTATTTATCGTGACGTACGTTTTGGCTATGATAAACGTCCGTACAAAACCAACATCGGAATTCAGTTTCGTCATGAACTGGGTAAAGATGTACATACACCCGGTTTTTACGTACACATTGAACCCGGTGAATGTTTTGTCGGTGTGGGTATCTGGCGACCCGACTCCACCGCGCTGGGAAAAATACGTGACCACATAAACGAGCAGAGCGTGCAATGGTTGGCGGCAAAAAAGGACAAGGCCTTTAAAAAACACTTTGTTCTTTCGGGTGAATCCTTGGTCCGCCCGCCACGCGGTTTTACTAAAGACCACCCGCTACTTGAGGATATAAAGCGCAAAGATTTTATTGCCATCTGCCATATCGATGATGACATGGCATTATCCGGGCGTTTTAAAAGTACCGTACTAAGTCGATTTCGTGCCGCGGATAACTACATACAGTTTTTAAGTAAAGCACTCGACTTGAAATACTAACCCTCTTTATAAAAATTTATACTATATATAATGTAATGCGCCGCGCCGACCGACTTTTTCAAATTATCCAAAACCTGCATCATGAGCGTGTTATCACCGCACATGCACTGGCCGAGGAACTGGAAGTATCCGAGCGCACAATTTATCGCGACATCCAGGATTTGAGTTCATCCGGAGTGCCAATTACTGGTGAAGCAGGTCTAGGTTATAAATTATTGCGTGGCTTTCAGCTACCACCGCTAATGTTTACCGAACAGGAACTCGAAGCGCTATTGCTTGGCGCGCGCATGGTACGTGCCTGGACTGACAAAGAACTCGCACACTCTGCACATCAGGCCATGCAAAAAATAGAACACGTTATTCCGGAAAAATTACGCCCGCAGTTAGAACGTAACGATATGATCGTACCGGACTTTTCCTCTGAATATAATGGCGAGGCAGACGCGAGCGAACAACTGTTAATTGTTCGACAAGCCATACGTCAACAGCATAAAATCATGTTCGATTATACGCGCGCCGATAGTGAAACATCGCAGCGCACCGTACACCCACTGGGTTTATTTTACTGGGGTAAAGTCTGGACGGTTGTGGGCTGGTGTGAACTGCGTGACGCATTTCGTCACTTCAGGCTTGACAGGATGGCAGCTTGTAAAAAAACAAATGAACACTTTGATATTCTTGAAGGGCGCACATTGCAGGATTATTTAAATACCGAATGCGGTAATTTATAAAACATTCTATTAAAATAATAAACCTGAAAGATAGCGGTTAGCTACACGACAATTCCGTTATTTTTCCGGTTTGTTCTTTGATTTCTGCATTGCAGCATCATTTTCCAACGCCTCACCACAAGGGTCACGACTGCTAAAAAATCTGTCCCAGACGCCTTTGAACAAAAAAGATAACCCGCCAGTCGCCACTGCCGCACTTGTCGCAAGTGTCGCGCCCTCTGCATCCAGTTCAACTTGTGGGGCAAGCAGGCTACCACCCAGCTTTATGAAAGGATCAGTAATTGTGCTGATACTTATCCCCAGTCCTCTACGTGGTCGAGTGTTAAAACCAACATTAAGTTGTTCGGTTTTAAGATCTACCGTGCCACCACTGACTATGGTTAACTTGTCGGTCTGAAAAACAGCAGCGCTAATCGTTGCGATACCTTTATCAAGACTTGCAATACCTACCCCACAACTCAAGCGTGTTGTTGATTCTGTTTTTGCAAATGGATTCACCGTATTAAACAATTCATAAAAAGTGTCTGATAAAATACTCAATACACGGCTATTACTCACACGCCCTTCACCTATAACCAGTTTAATGCGTCCCGTTAATGACGCAAACAACTTGTGATATGTATTGCCAACACCGGATATATTTGCCTCTATGTCAATCGGTGGGTATGTTTCTACTGTTTGTTCCGGCGTAGCGGCGATATCCAGACGTAACTGTTTACCCGCCATATCAAAATCAAGACGCGTGCTGTTATTTTCTGCAACCAGTTTTACATTCGCCTTGACACTTGAACCACTGGCACCGCGTAATTTAAGATCGGTCAGGTATAAATTACGGTCCTTAAGCAGAATCTTGCTTGTAATATCATGCAATGCATTCTGCGTTCGCAAATTAATTAATTTCTTTATGTCTATATCAACGTCCAGATTCAGGTAATCCAGTAATGACAGCTCGATTGGTGTATCGGGAAACAATAGTTGTTGTTCCCGGGTGTCAGGCGCATCGGAAAAATCATCAGTTTCATCCAGCTCTTCTGTGACCTTTTCTTTTTTATTGATTGCAGTGGATTGTTTTTCTGTTGTTATATTCTCTTCAGGTGTTGAAAAACCAAGGTAAGAAGAATTTATACTGCCTTTAAGGAGAGGTCTTTCACCCTGTATAAATTCAAGATTAGCATTAAGGTTGTTTTCTCCTAACTTTGCATTCAGATTATCAATTATAAATGCATTCTGTTTCCCGGTTATATGTGCGCTTACTCTGATCGAACCTGCGGGGAAAGGGCGATTAACTATAGCGGCTACCACATCAAGGTTAGGCGCTTGCGCCGAAATATTCAGTTCTGTGTCCTGTAGTTTTTGTTCACTACCCAGTTTACCGCTTACATTTGCAGATAAGTTTGCCAGTTTTAACCGAACATTATCAAATATCGTGTAACCATCATCCCGGGACAATTTACCGTTAAGAAGAAAAGGAATCACTTGCTCGACTTTATAAGGTACTAATTTTTCAAAATTATTCCCCTTACCATACACGCTAATATGCATATTTTCATACAATGGCGGCTTACCTGGTATTCCATCAACTTTAAATATAGCGGTATCTATATTACCCTGTATTTTCGCAGCAACAATTTCTCCCTTTTCCAGTTTTATTTTGCCACTAAACTTAGCAGGCATCACATGTAACAACTTATAATTTATACCCGTTTGTATAAGCGCATCAGAAAAATTCTGCGTCTGAATATTCTCTATCGCAATTGTAATTTTATCAGGCGTAGTCATATTGGGAATATTAAGCGTTGTCTTAGCGTTGGTCTCACCGAGCCGAACATTTTTAATCTGTGTAGTAAAACGATTTTTTACATATTCCACATTACCTTCAACCTCGTACGAAGCTAAAGCAGGAATGACATCATACCCCAAGCCTTGTAATACAGGCTGTAATGATGGACCGTTAATATTAACCTTTAAACGAACAGGACCTTTGGCAGAAAATGCTACTTTCCCGTCTGTACTAACTTTATGATCTGCTGCCATCCCCGTGGCATTAC
>Ga0316207_10003323_pt1 | contig 15072 bp, 14 predicted proteins | sample 6weekpyrite_MG_FD_204943 | JGI IMG/M metagenome (GOLD analysis project Ga0316207, IMG submission 204943) | Microbial mat bacterial communities from mineral coupon in-situ incubated in ocean water Damariscotta River, Maine, United States -... | ecosystem: Environmental > Aquatic > Marine >... | reverse complement strand
CCTTATTCCATTCAATATCAGCAATAGAACACGCCCAAGCAATATCACTAAAGTCACTCAGTAGATTTTCAACAAAAGGACGATCAAAACGCGCATTATGCGCAATCACAATAACCGCTTCCGCCAGCATTTTTGAAACTTGCCCGAGATCAATAGACTCACCTTTTACCATCTCATCGGTAATACCGGTAATTTGAGTAATGAACTCAGGAATTGGAATACCCGGATCTTGAAAAGCATTATAGGCCGGTAATAAACGATAAATATTGCCGTTTTTATCGAATTCAAAAGGTACCAGAGCCAACTCAATAATACTGTCTTCATCCGCATCCATCCCCGTTGTTTCAGTATCGAGGTAAATACCAATTTTAATGTCATCTGTGGCTTTAGGATTCTGATTATAAAACTCGACCGGTTGAAAACGCTTTACAATTTTATAGTCGCCGCTATCTGCAAGCTCTTTTGCAATTTTTTCGTAGTAATTCGTATCCATTAAATTCTTCTTATATTTATTAGCTATCCAAAATATAAAGCACCTTAGGAGTATACCCTTACCGCAGAAAAAGTTAACCAAATCTTAAGGATTCGCCCTTTATTGCCTTAACAGATTATTAGATAATCCCTGTTCTAACGCGTCAGGAGATGAATACGTGAATAAAAGTTTTATAACCAATAATATTGCAGCACTCGTTGTTTTTACTGGCCTTGTATTGAAAAATGAGCTTATTTTAAGCATTGGCTTATTTGCCTTATCAGGTGCAGTGACAAACTGGTTAGCCATTCATATGTTATTTGAGAAAGTGCCTGGTTTATACGGTTCAGGCGTAATTCCTGCACGTTTTGAAGATTTCAAACTTGCCATTCGTAAGCTAATGATGGAACAGTTTTTCACCGAAGAAAATATTGACCGTTTTTTGCGCGTTTCTGATGGAATAAAACCCGACCTTCACCTATCCCCCGTTATCACAAAGATTGACTTAAGTCCCTCTTTCGACTCATTAGTAAAAGTCATTATGGAATCTTCGTTTGGTGGTATGCTTGGCATGTTTGGGGGCCAGGAAGCATTAACGCCACTAAAAGAACCGTTCATCAAAAACATGAAAGAATCACTTATTGATATGACCCAATCAGAGTCCTTTCTTGAACTTTTACGTGATGAGTTAGAACAACCCGATGTTATGCACGATATTCGACAGAAAGTTGAACACATTATAGAGCAGCGTCTGGAAGAATTGACTCCTAAACTGGTTAAAGAAATTATCCAGGCCATGATCAAACAACATCTTGGCTGGTTAGTTGTTTGGGGTGGTGTTTTTGGTGGCCTAATCGGATTGATTGCATCAATGATCAACATTTAAAAGCACAATATGCTTTTAGATTTTTCCTTTATCGAATTAGTCTTAATTTTTCTGATTTTTATTTGGACTGGCTTTGTTCGTAGCGGTTTAGGTTTTGGCGGCGCAGCACTAGGATTGCCTCTGATGCTGTTCGTTTATGACCAACCTATTTTTTGGCTTCCAGTTATTGGTTCACATTTACTTTTTTTCACATCCTTAACTCTACGTACACGAATAAAAAATGTTGACTGGCATTATCTTAAAAGTACCAGCCTATACATTATCCCACCAACACTCATTGGCGTTTTTGGATTAATTACACTACCTAACGACTGGTTAATTATATTTATTTATTCTGTAACTCTTTTTTATGCACTGTTATGGACACTAAACATAAATATTAAAAGCAACAACGAATGGATTGATCGATTGTTATTATTTTTAGGTGGCTATGTTGCAGGTACTTCACTCACAGGCGCCCCCCTAATGGTTGCTGTATTCATGCGACATGTTGCAACCGAACAATTACGTAACACTTTATTTGTTTTATGGTTTATCTTAGTCAGTATAAAAATGAGTACATTCGTTGCACTGGGAATTGATATACATTTTATAACAGCTTTAGCGTTACTTCCGGCAGGTGCAGTTGGACATGTTATCGGGCTTAAACTACACGACCATATATTAAAGAACGATCAAAGCTTTAAACGCATTATTGGTGTTGTACTCTTGCTTATCAGTAGTCTCGGTTTACTAGACGTTTTCAATATTATCTAAACACGGTTGATATTTTTGATCCAACAGATATTCCTTTTCTTCTCCATCTAATGGACTAACAAAAGATAATTTATATGCGGTTAATTGCAAATCTAGCGTAGCCTCTTTATCAGAAAACAATCTGTCTCCAACAATAGGGAAACCTGCGTTCGATAAATGATAGCGAATTTGATGCTTACGCCCTGTTTCAATATCTAGTCGAAGTAATGATATATCATTTTTATGATCATACTTTAATAAAGAAGCATGAGTGACCGCCTGTTTACCCTCTACCTCATCTCTAAATGTTACTTTCTCAGAAGGAAACTCACCATAAACAATCGCTTTATATTGTTTATTTATATGTTTATTCTGAAATAAAGCAGAAAGTGCCGTTGCCATTTTTTTCTTATGCGCAATTAAAATTAAACCACTGGCGAAACGGTCTAAACGATGAACGACAAAAGCAGGACGTTGAGGCTCTAAATTTCTTTCAACCCAACGGTTAATAGCATTATGATCTCCCCATTTACTGCCCTGAGATACCATCCCCCTTGGTTTATACCAAACGCTATAATCTATTTCATCACAAATCAATTTCGCATCAGCTACCTCTTCTCTCAGAACTCGAGAGTCAAAATAAAAATGTAAGCTGCTACCAACAGGTAATTTTTTACTATGGCGACGTAAACGATGTGTTCCCTTATTATCTGTCAACCACACCGCACCTTTTTGCATAGCTTGTTTTATTTTCTGTTTTGAAAACCCTGTTTCACCAGCAAGGAGTTCAACTGCATTACTATTATCATGCAATACATCACAATGAAATTCTTTACGTTGTTCTTTCATTAACTTACTGACACTACAACCTCAACCCACATCGTAATCAACATGACACAGGATATGAAAAACACAAAAAGACGATGCAAAATATGATTATAGGTGATATGGATAAATGAGTGTATATATCTAAATACAACATACAACCAAGCATAAAGTGAAAAATATTCAATATTTAACTTAAGCGTTATTACCGTTAAACAAATTATATAAAATAATAAGGGGAGTTCTAATAAATTACTATAATTTTGACTAAGAGCTTCCAAGTGATCGGGGATGTCTGAACCTTTATTCAATTTAAAATATCGTGGTGAAACTTTTCGCGTACGTACGGCTTTAACACGAAAAAATAACATCATAAACATGATCAACATATTTAATAAAAACAGAGTTGCCATTGGGTAAATAAGTGATTGCACTTGCATTAGTTACTCCATGAAAAACATTAGAAAAAGACATTAACGGGTAAAACAGACTTAATCAACTCACCAATATTATGGTAGGTTTCTTCGCGATAGCTATTTTTTCGATAAAGCATGCCAATACGACGGTTTGGTTTCGGATCACTAAACTCAATATATTGTATCGCATCCGATTTTTTTGTTTTCACAGGCACTGCTAGTTCAGGCATTAATGTCATCCCCATTCCCTCACCTACCATGTGGCGTAAGGTTTCTAAACTAGTAGCGTGATATTGTCCTTGTTCTTTTACACCCGCAAGTAAACAAACATCCAATATATGCTCGCGTAAACAATGCCCTTCTTCTAATAACAATAACTCTTCTTGAATAATATCGCCCATATTGACTTGTTTATGTTTAGTCAGCACATGCTTTTTTTCTATTGCGAGTCTAAAAGGCTCTCTAAATAAATCCAGCTCCACAAATTCATGTCTTTCAATGGGCAGCGCTAAAATTAAAAAATCTAATTCGGCATTTTGGAGTTTTTCTAGCAAGACATGAGTTTGATACTCATATAACCAAATTTTCAAATTTGAAAAATGCGCATTCAATGAAGTCATAATATGCGGTAATAAATATGGCGCAATTGTTGGGATGATTCCAACCCGTACATCACCCACCATAGGATCTTGAAAATAATTTGCAATATCCTTTATGCCATTAACCTCCGCTAAAATAGTGCGAGCACGCTGCACTACATCAAGACCGGCTTCCGTCATCGACACCTGTCGGTTATTTCTTTCAACCAGCAAAATGCCCAGCTCTTGTTCCAACTTTTTTAGCTGACCACTTAAGGTGGGCTGGCTAACAAAGCAACGCTCAGCCGCCTTGTGAAAGTGTCTTTCTTCATCAACGGCAATAAGATACTCTAACTCTCTTAAATTCATCCTGCTCACCAACTAATAGGTATAATCTATCATTATAGTAGAAACAAACTATTATATCTATTGATAAAAAATCCCGATAATACTCACGTATTCAAGGCAAGTGCTTCAATAAAGCTTTTGTAAATAACATATTCAAATATAGAGGAAAATAAAATGGAAAACCGCCAAGGTCAAAATGTCCCGCAAGTGACTTTTCGCACACGAGACAATCATCAGTGGGTAGATGTATCAACTAATGATATCTTTAAAGACAAAACTGTTGTGGTATTTTCATTGCCCGGTGCATTTACACCAACATGCTCATCAACACACGTTCCACGTTATAACCAATTGACCCCGACTTTCAAAGAAAATGGTGTTGATGATGTTATTTGTATATCTGTTAATGATGCCTTTGTTATGAATGAATGGAAAAAAGGCCAAAATGCAGACAATGTAACGTTTATTCCAGATGGTAATGGTGAGTTCACAGATGGAATGGGCATGCTTGTCGATAAAGAAGATTTGGGCTTTGGTAAACGTTCGTGGCGTTATTCTATGCTGGTAAAAAATGGTGTAGTCGAGAAAATGTTTATCGAAGAAAATGTTCCTGGTGATCCATTTGATGTTTCAGATGCAGACACCATGTTGGAATACATAGCTCCAAACGCGAAAAAACCAAGTGATGTAACAATTTTTACACGTCCTGATTGTGAGTTCTGTGTTCGTGCGAAAGGTATGCTTGCAGATGCCGGTATGGAATATGAAGAATTGGTATTAAACCGCGATTATACTGAAGCGACTTTACGTGCTGTTACCGCAACATCTAGTGTGCCACAAATATTCATTGATGGTGACTACGTCGGTGGATCAGAAAGTTTAGCTGAGTACCTTTCATCTGAGGCTGTGGCATAATAGTTAAGGGGCATGAAATATGCCCCTTTTCTTTATAATAAAGTAACTAAAGATACAGACTGCTGTGACAAAATAACTATACTAAGTCAATTAGTATAAAATTATTTGCGGAAGTGCATATGGAAAATGAAGTCACAGCTCGCTTTATTAGTGCCTACCGAGGAAGCTTTACCTCAATGATGCGTTGGCCACAATTAGACGATTTTTGGTCACTATTAAATGAGCAAGCCGACGATAGTTGGTATATTTATGCTGTTGGTGAACAACCACCTGAACAAACCTCAACAAAAGAAAACCTATTATCTTTTGTTAAAGAAATTGATGTTTTATTACACCAGGATCATACCGAAGACTATTGTGGTATTGTCTATGCCAACGATAAAGTAAAACCTAGCTTTATAAAAATTTATGATCCAAATAATCTTGGTGTCTCATGTGGATTTAGTGATAACCCGCCTATGCCTGGATGGATTTTATCTAAAATACAACCTATTGAATTAGAATCTGCTTTAAACCCACCAAATAATCGACGCCGTTGGTGGAATAAATTGTTTGCTTAATATTATTAGTGCAGAAAATTAATGTGATTGAACCCAGGGTAGTATGTTTTCTGCCGGCATCGGCCTCGCAATCTGGTAGCCTTGCGCAATATCACATCCCATACTTTTTAATAGTTCAAGTGTATCCAGATCTTCCACTCCTTCTGCAACCACCTTCATATTAAGCTCATGTCCTAACATAATGCATGTTTTTACAATTCCCTTCGCTTCTTCGTCATTTAGCATATTCATGACAAAACTTTGATCAACTTTGAGCTCAGTAAAAGGCATTCGATAAAGTTGTGATAAAGAAGAATAGCCTGTACCAAAATCATCTATAGAAAGATGAAAGTTTTTCATACGAAGTCGAGTCAGAATATCTAGTGAAGTTACCAATTTACCCATCAATGCACTCTCTGTAACTTCTAATGTCAACATAGTCGGTTCAATTTGATGTTTATTTAGCATATTACTCAGCTGTTCGGGTAGTGATAAAGAGGTGATATTTTCGGCTGAAATATTAACCGATACAGGTATTACAAGCTGGTTAGCTTTCCACTTTAAAACTTGATCCATTGCCATTCGAATAACCTGAGCAGTTAGATCAGCAATTAAACCACTTTCTTCTGCTAAACCAATAAATAAGTCTGGATAAATTAAACCATGCTCAGGATGCTGCCATCTAACCAACGCTTCTGCACCAGTAAGTTCGCCACTATGAACATTTATTTGTGGTTGGTAATGTAAAACGAGCTGGTTATTAAGTATGGCGCTTTCTAAGTCAGATGTTGTCACCGATAACGCTTTTCTAGGCGCAAGACGGCGCTCAGTCTTTTGCGAATATTTTTCAACGATCTCTTTAAAGAACTTAAAGGTAAAGGGCTTTGCAAGAGTCGCAACAATATCAAGTGAATATGCCTTTGCTAATTGTTCTGCAGAATGTAACACACCAGAATCATAACCACTCACTAATACTAAAGGTAATAATCTCCCCGTTTCTACCATCTGCCGCATCACTTCTATACCATCCATTTTGGGCATATTGAGATCCAATACCATCATCGAACCATCAGTAATAGTGATCTTCTCTTCGAAAAAAGCTTCTGCTTCAACGAAAGTTTTTGCTTCATAGCCGACTAACTCAACATACTCCGTTAACAATGCAACCGTTTGCGGTTCATCATCAATAATATATATAACCGGCTCATTCATTTGAATCAATAAAACTCCATGACTATTCTCTGATAAGCATAGTATAATTTTTCCATGCCATGGCAAAAATGTAATGTAAAATTTTACATTTAGTCACATATATAATATGAAATATTAATAAAGATTTAGTCGACAAAAGGGCCATGTTGGTGAATCGGTTCTTTATGCGGCTTTCCCATGCAAAGCATAAAGTGACCTTTTCTCATCGCTTTAACCTCAAGCTCTTCAATATTTTCAAAAAAATAAGCTTGTCGTTGTTCAACTGACTGTGTATTAACCGATAATTGACCGGATAGCACATATATAAACCCTCGAAAATTTTTTGGCACCTTCTCGGTTAAAGCTGCATCACGATCTAATGTAACCTCTAAGTAGCGCACAGGGGTCTTTAACTTTACCGGTGAATCATCTCCAACAATAATACTAATCTTTCCGCCATCAATTTTTTTCACCGGAATATTTTCTTTGTCAACTTGCTGATAAGAGGGATCAATTGATTTAAGATCTTTTGCCAAGTTAATCCACAATTGAATACCATTACTCATTTCTTGTGTATCGGGCATTTCGGAATGCTCCATACCGCGCCCTGCAGTAAAACGTTGCGCACCACCTGAGGTTACTCTTGATTGATTCCCAAGGTTGTCCTTATGCTCAATACTACCGCTAAACATATAAGTAATCGCTTCAAAGCCTCGATGAGGGTGAGCCGGAAAACCATGTCCCGGCCCTATATTAAAATTGTCCCATAATACGAAAGGATCAAAATTCATTCGATCTCGAGTCACAGGAAAAAGTCGATTCACATCAACACCATCCCCTTCGCTCATTTCAATGGCTGATTGAATAAATACATTTTGTTTAGATTCATGAATGCCCATTACAATTTATCTCGGTTGTGTTTTTGTAATAAGTTCTGTTCTGGTCCAAGAGGAATAATTCTTGTTGGATTAATCATGTCGTGACTAAAATAATAATGATATTTAATATGATCAAATAATGTTGTTTCGGCTATACCTTCAACTTGATATAGCTCTAACATGAAATTAAATAAATTTGGGTAATCTGCTATGCGCTTTTTATTGCACTTAAAATGTCCCACATAAACAGAATCAAAACGAATTAAAGTCACAAACAATCGCCAGTCAGCTTCAGTCAATATTGACCCGGTTAGATATCTTTGTTGACTTAAACGTTCTTCAATTTTATCGAGTGCATCAAACAAACGATTGTATGCCTTATCATATGATACTTGTGTGGTAGCAAACCCCGTTCGATAAACGCCATTATTTATATTTTCATAGACCAATAAATTGACTTCGTCTATTTCAGTCCGTTTATCTTCAGGGTAAAAATCCAAGCCTCGTACAACCTCATCATCAATCAAATGATTAAAAGCACTATTTAACATACGAATAATTTCTGATGATTCATTATTAACTATTGTGTTCTGCTTTTTGTCCCACAGCACAGGTACAGTGACAATACCACTATAATTCGGCTCTGCTTTGGTATAGATTTCATGCATACGTTCTAACTGATATAAAGTGTCCCCTGTTGCGTTGGGGTAGTCATTCTTAAAGTCCCAACCTAGATTATCCATAAAGGGATGTACGACAGAAAAACTTATCATGTCTTCGAGTTTTTTTAACTTTCGAAAAATCAATGTCCTATGTGCCCAAGGACAAGCATAAGAAACATAAAGATGATAACGATTTTTCTCAGCTTTGAAGCCCGCTACACCTGTTATGCCAGCTTCACCATCAGGTGTAACCCAATTACGAAATTGAGAATCTTTACGAACGTATTCGCCCTTATCACTGACTTTATCAAACCAATCTTCTTCTAACTTTCCATTAATTAATAAACTCATTTTCTACACCTAATTTTTCAACATTTTTTAATTAACTGGTACCTAAAGTAAAATACTATTTACCCATAAATCCTGAATATCGAACACCTGAAAGAAATGCCATATCTCTTTTCCATGTCGCGAGATCATCTAAATTAAATTTATTTAAATCATCATGACCACATGCGCGTGACATTACTTTCATCAACTCTGTAGCTGCATCAAAGAAGTTATATAATTGTTTCGATGATTTTTTAATATCGAGTCGTTGACGTAAATCTTCTTTTTGTGTGGCGATACCTGCTGGGCAGTTATTTGTATTACACATTCTTGCAGCAACACAACCTATGGCTTGCATTGCACTGTTTGAAATAGCAACACCATCAGCCCCTAGTGCTAAAGCCTTAACAAAATCCATTGGTACACGTAAGCCACCGGTAATAATTAAAGTCACACGACCACTGACGCCTTGTTTATCCAGGTAATGCCTGGCCCTTGCTAAAGCAGGTATTGTTGGCACACTGATATGATCTCTGAACATTTCAGGTGCCGCTCCGGTACCACCACCACGACCATCTAAAATGATATAATCAGCAGAAGCATCTAAAGCAAACTGAATATCTTTTTCTATGTGGTTTGCACTCAATTTAAAACCAATAGGAATGCCGCCCGTTATTTCTCTAACCCGATCAGCAAATCGTTTAAAGTCTGATACCGAAGATAAATCTTTAAAAGTCGGCGGTGAAATCGCTGGCTCTCCCTCAGGTATATTTCTTACCTGAGATATTTTTCCTTTGTTTTTGTTCCCAGGTAAGTGTCCCCCCGTACCTGTTTTGGCACCTTGTCCACCTTTAAAGTGAAAAGCTTGTACTTTTTTTAAAACCTCTTCTTTATATCCAAAACCTGCACTTGCCAGCTCATAAAAATAACGCGAGTTAGCTTCTTGTTCTTCCGGTAACATCCCTCCCTCTCCCGAACAAATTCCTGTGCCGGAAAGTTCCGCTCCTTTTGCTAATGAAATTTTAGCTTCTTCAGATAATGCACCAAAACTCATATCAGAAACAAAAAGTGGAATTTTTAACACTAAGGGTCTTTTCGCTTCGGGCCCAATAACCAATTCGGTATTAACGTTCTGATCTTCCATCAAAGGTTTGGTAGCCATTTGTGCAACCATAACTTGCAGGTCATCCCAATGAGGCAGTAAGTGTCGAGGTACTCCCATTGATGTCATTTGACCATGGTGACCTAACTTACTTAAACCTTCTCGCGCGAGTTGATGAATATAGGCAACCGTGGGTTCTTCTGTTGTTGCTGTTGCAACGGGCGATTCTTCAAAATCAACTTTTAAACCAGGTCCTTCTTTACCAACCTGCTCATCTGTAAATTCTTTATGTGAACCGTCACAAAATGGGGCGTTTGCAGTATGTTTGCACGCACATAAATAACTTTCCCCGCTTTCTTCTGCAACAAAACCTTTAGGAGAAAACTCTGTACCAGCATGTGACCCATCACAAAATGGCTGGTTATTTGAGCGTCCACACGTACAAAAATAATACTCTTCTCCTTTCTCTAAGGTAACGGCTTTAGGTTTGTTATCTGAGACTATTGGCTTTTGCATAGCTTTCTCTTTTATTAGAGTGTAGTTAAAGGATTTCACTGCAAGAGTAATCTCGCAATGAAATTGGTTTTTACTTACTAACGATTATCGAAACTATAGTTGCCTGCACCATGTTCAGCCAACAATAAGAAGCCACCAGCAATCGCAAAGTTTTTCATAAACATAATCATATGCATTTGATCTGCAAGATTACTATGAAAAATTATCGCTGCGATGATAGAAAAAACTGCTAATGCGTAAGAAACAAGTTTAGTTTTCAAACCAACCAAGATAGCTAATCCACCACCTAGCTCTAATAAAATAACCAGCGGCAACAACATGCCCGGAACACCAACAGACTCCATGTAACCTTGAGTGCCAGCATAGCCCGTAATTTTAGAAAACCCTGCTAAGATAAAAATATGCGACAATAAAATCCTTGATATTAAACTGCTGTATTTAGTCATTTTTCTTCTCCTCAGTAATTTGAACAACTGAACTCACTATAGCTTTAAATTAACTGATATAAAAATACAATAATTAGCTGTTTTATATCAATTAAACTGATATATTTGATCCAGTATGCTTAATCCAAGAGTGACATTAGAGCAGTGGCGTGTGTTTCACGCCATTATTGACCATGGCGGCTATGCTCAGGCAGCTAAACACCTCCATCGCAGCCAATCAGCGATAAGTTATGCCATGGCTCGCCTACAAGAGCAGCTAGGTATCTCTTTATTAAAAATTGAGGGGCGCAAAGCACTCCTGACAGAACAAGGACAAATCCTATTACAGCGCTCACGCCGACTTCTAACTGAAGCAACAGAAATTGAAAGCTTTGCCCATCACCTATCACAAGGACGGGAAGCAGAAATAAGACTGGTCGTTGACGCCGCTTTCCCAAATGACTTACTCATGAGCGCCCTTGCAAGCTTTGCTAATCAAAGCCAGGGAACACGAGTACAACTCAAGGAAGTTATACTTTCAGGGGCTATTGATGCCTTAAATAATGATGAAGCCGAGTTAGTCATCGGTGTTGAAACACCCGCAGGATTTCTTTCTGATCCACTCATTGAGGTTGAACTCATCGCCGTTGCCCACCCAGAACATCCATTACACCAACTTGATCGTGAAATAACCTCAGCTGATCTCGCTCAACACATGCATGTGGTTATACAAGATTCCGGACAACAAGAAAAAATGGACGTTGGTTGGCTAAGCTCACAAGATCGTTGGACAGTGAGTAGTATTGATAGCGCCTTAAACGCAATTGAACATGGCTTGGGCTATGGATGGCTACCAAGTAACCGATTAATAGAAGCACTTGGTGATGGTAAACTCAAACCTCTCTTACTTGAGCAGGGTACAAAATATAAAGCATTTTTATTTATGAGTTTTGGTCATCCACAAAACATCGGGCCTGCTACACGTGAACTTGCACACATTATAAAAAATACCGTTGATAATATTTTTTAATTATATTTTTCTAAAGAACACCTTGCATAAACTTATCCAGTTCCATAATGGTTTGATATTCAAATAGATCAACAATATCAACCTTGCCCGGATAACGATCATCAATTTTCTGATGAATTTCTGCCAACATTAAAGAACTAATACCTGATTCAAAAAAGTTATCATTCACATCCAAACTGCGGCCTTCGATAATACTGTTACAAATATCTTTCAGCTCTTGTTGCAATGGTGACAAATTTTCATCAACGTTTATTGCAGCTTGAGGATGCATTAAGTTTTCAAGTTCTTTTAATGACGAGTCGTATACACCGTTTTCAAAGTCATCAGCAAGAAGACGACGTTGAAATTTCCCACTGGTTGTTTTTGGGATACGGCTAACAGGAATAACAAAGTCAACTTCAAGGCCGGCTTGTTCATTTAAAGCGTGTGATGCTTTTTTTGCTAATTCAACAAAGTCTTTTAAATCACCACGGAAAATTATAAATACGAGTAATTCATCGCGTTGTCGTTTTTCATCCCAAATACCATAAGTGGCAACTTTACCTAATTCAATACCTTCACTATGAATTAAAATTGATTCAAGATCATGTGGATAATAGTTCTGTCCATTGGCAAAAATAATTTCTTTACTGCGGCCCGTGATCACGAGTTCATTATTGTGCATAAAACCAAGATCACCCGTATCCAACCAACCATTAGGAGTCATCACTGCATTAGTTGCATCTTCATCATAATAGTAACCCTGAGTAACCGTTGGCCCAGAAATTAAAATACTGCCAATAGTATCTTCAGAAAAATCATTACCTTCAATATCACCAATACGAATATTCATATCAGGCACGGCAAAACCAACAATAGGGAAAGATAACGTATCCGCATTATCTTGATCAAGATAAGTGACTTTATCGCCAACTTTTAACTTATGGCGATCCACATGTACCGCGCGATAATCTTGCCCCCATTTAGGAAAAGCAACAGCCAATGTTGCTTCTGCTAAACCATATACGGGTAACATGCTACTATGCCTTAAACCGTAAGGAGCTAAACGTTGTAAAAATTCATCACATAAACGTGTAGAAATAGGTTCTGCACCATTTAAAATAACGCGAACACATGACAAATCCATGCCTAACATTTTTTTATCGCCTAAGGCTTTTAGAAAATGTTTAAAACCAAAGTTAGGCGAACAAATAACGCTGGCACGTTTATCGCTGACTTTTTGCAACCACAGTCCCGGCCTGCGACTAAATAAATCTGTTGCCATAATACTGTGGTGCATATAACAAACTATCATATTGATATGAAAACCTATCAAGCCCATATCATGGGTTAACGGCATCCAACTTAATGAAATATCATCCTTGGTATAACCACCCGCTGCTCCTTTTGCTAACACATTGAGTATTAAGTTTTTATGAGTCAGCACAACACCTTTCGGATCGCTGGTTGAGCCAGAAGAAAATTGAATAAAACAAACATCATCTTCTTTTGCAGTATGCTTCTCGCCTTGCTGGCTAAGATCAGACGTTTCTTCTGCAAGTATCGTTGTTGCCTTTAATTTTTCAAACTCATTGTCTAAACCAGAATCATCAGCATATTTTTTTAAACGTTCAAGGTTATCTTTGTCGGTAAAAATAAAGGGACGTTGTAATTTATTGTAAATTTTATACAGTTTTGAGCGATGTTCATCACTAATGCCCACCGCAACCGGAACAGGAATAATGCCACCAAAAATTGCCCCCCAAAAAACATCAAGAAAAGTTTCGTTGTTGCGTAAAAAAATAATTAACTCGTCACCGGGTTTTAAGCCTTGTTGCTGAAAATGATGCAGCATACCAAGTGCACGCTGGTCCAGTTGTTTAAATGTAATGGTTGATTCAGTTTCTTTACCTTCGATATAGGTCAAACTGCGTTCATCAGTACTATGTTGCTCAAGCGCTTCAATAAGCGTGGTAAAACTCGACATGGTTAAAGCCTTTATCGTTTAATTAACTTCATCATAATATTATGTTTGCTACGCAAATTTACTTGTGGATCTAATTCAACTTTATTTTCAGCAACAAATTCAAGCTTAAATTTTTTCGCCATGGTACCTAAATGTATTTGCATTTCGACGATACTAAAATAATCACCTATGCAACGACGTGCTCCGGCAGAAAAAGGAATAAAAACAAATTTATGCCGCTGCTTTATCGATTCAGGCGTAAAACGTTCTGGATTAAATTCATCCGGCTCATCCCAGTGTTGTGGATGACGATGTAAATAATAAGGTGTAAAAAATACATTTGTTCCTGCAGGAATGTCATAGTCAGCAACTTTATCATCTGCGATGGCTGTTCGTGAATATAACCAAACCGGAGGATACAAGCGCAGGCTTTCTTCGATAACTTGCCGGCTAAAGACTAGTAAACCAGACTCTTCAAAACTTGGAATATCACCACTGACAACTTGATCGACTTCGGCGTGTAGTTTTTTCTCAACCTCAGCATTTTGTGAAAGCTCATACCAGGCCCAGTTCAGTGTATTGGCACTTGTCTCATGCCCGGCAATAATTAATGTCATAACTTCATCGATAATTTCATTATCGGTCATTCCCTCGCCGGATTCTTTATCTTTTGCTTCCATAAAGGCTTCAAGAAAATCATGGAATTGTGTATCTGATTCGCGACGTTGATCGATCAACTGATGAACCAATGCTTTCAAAGCTCGAAAACGAATCACCAACTGCATATCCCTTGATAAGTCATCGGTCAAAATAGAAAAAGGATTGCCCTTTTCTTGCTCAATTAACCGATCAAGATCATCACCAAACAAACAACGTAGAATAATCTCCAATGAAAGCTTGCTCATTTCATCGGTAACATCAATAACTTCAGATTTCTCTGCTTTATCTTGCCAACTCGTTAACCACTGCTGGTTGGCTTTTTGAATTTTTAGCGCTAGGCCATCGATACATTTACGGCTAAAAGCAGGTTGAATCATGCGGCGTTGTTTTCGCCAAAATTCGCCATCACTGACTATAATGCCGTTGCCGAGCAACATTTTAACGCGCTCAAAACCGGGGCCTTTTACATAGTTCTCGTGATTTTTCACTAAAATATGCTTCACCCCATCAGGGTCATTAATCAAAATGGTATTTTGTGAGCGAGAAACGGGCTTAATGAGCGAATAATCGCCAAATTCTCTAATATACTCAGCAACCTTTGGAAAAGATTCTTCAGTCA
>Ga0316207_10003322_pt1 | contig 15072 bp, 13 predicted proteins | sample 6weekpyrite_MG_FD_204943 | JGI IMG/M metagenome (GOLD analysis project Ga0316207, IMG submission 204943) | Microbial mat bacterial communities from mineral coupon in-situ incubated in ocean water Damariscotta River, Maine, United States -... | ecosystem: Environmental > Aquatic > Marine >... | reverse complement strand
AAAACTACTCACCTTTATCAGCATTATCCTTATTATTATTGCTTTCCTGCCTGTAGGAAAATGGATGCTTTATCCGCTGGAAACCCGGTTTCAAACTAACCCAGCATTACCCGAAAAAGTCGACGGTATTATTGTCTTAAGTGGTGCTGAAGCCGCTAGCCTTTCTTCAGTATGGAACCAGGTAGAGCTTGGTGGAGCCGTTGAAAGAAGCTTGTATTTTTTATCATTAGCAAAGAAATACCCTAAGGCAAAACTTGTTTTTATTGGTGGTTCAGGAAGCCTGCTTGAACAAAATCTAAAAGAAGCCGATGTTGCAAAAAAACTTTATCAGCAACAAGGCTTTGATACTAATCGAATCATTTTTGAGCGTAAATCACGCAATACGTTTGAAAGCGCAATAAACGGGACAAAACTAATACGGCCTGTAAAAAATGAAAAGTGGCTACTAATAACCACCGCATGGCACATGCCACGTTCTGTCAGTGTGTTTTGCAAAGCCGGCTGGCCTGTTATCCCCTTCCCGGTAGATCACAGTGTTAATAAAGATAATCTTTTTGCTATAGAATTTAATTTATCGGCTAATTTACAGGCATTGAAAAAAGCCATAAAAGAATGGGTAGGTTTATTGGCTTATTATGTTACAGGCAAGACAACCGCGATTTACCCGCAATCGTGCCGTTAAAACAGGTTACTTAACGTGCTTCATCATTCGCCTTCTCTTCGCTTGCTGGCGGCGTGTGAGGTTGTTTTTATTTTTTCTGTCTTTAAACGGATTATCACCTGTTTTAAATTCAATCCGAATGGGTGTTCCATGTAAATTTAAACGTTTTAGGAATGCATTAAATAAATAGCGTTTATAACTGGCAGGCACATCGTTGGTTTTATTACCATGAATAACAATAATCGGTGGGTTTTTACCACCTTGATGGGCATATCGTAGTTTAATTCGATGGCCATGCACTATCGGGGGTTGATGTTGCTGGACTAAATACTCTAAAAGTTTTGTTAATTTTGGCGTCGCAAACTCTGCCATTGCAGAGTTATATGCCGTTTGTACATAGCCAAATAAATCACCCACACCGGTTCCATGCAGGGCTGAAACATATTTTTTCTTAGCAAAACTTAAAAATGGAAGCTTATAATCAAGTTCTGTTTTAATTTTGTCTTTTTGTTCTTCATCCAGGCCATCCCACTTGTTAATTGCAATAACAAGCGCTCGACCGGCATCCATAATGTAGCCTAACAAGGTAACGTCTTGCTCGCTGATGGTATCTTGCGCATCCAGCACCATAATCACTACATTGGCATCCTGAATCGCTTGTAGTGCTTTAATCACACTGTATTTTTCCGCGACCTCATGAACTTTACCGCGTTTTCGTACACCGGCTGTATCAATGATGGTGTATTTTTGCTCATCCCGCTCAAAGGGCAAATAAATACTGTCGCGCGTTGTTCCCGGCATATCATAGGCAACAACACGCTCTTCACCGAGAATACGATTGACCAGGGTTGATTTACCGACATTCGGACGACCAACAATGGCAATTTTAATTCCCGCAAGTTCATCTGAGACTTTTTCTTGTTCCGGTAAATCTGCAAGTGTTGACTCGATAAGCGCAGTAACACCACGACCTTGCGATGCAGCAATGGCTTGTGGTTCACCCAAACCTAAAGAAAAAAATTCAGCCGTTACAACCTCTTCATGTAAACCATCTATTTTATTTACAACTAGAATAACGTCCTTGCCCGTATTGCGCAGACGCTTTGCAATTTCTTCATCCATGGCGGTTAAGCCATCATGCGCATCGGTTAAAAATAAAATAATATTGGCTTCTTCAACAGCCAACCACGACTGCGCAGCCATTAAACCATCAAGTCCCTCTGTTTCACCACTTAAACCACCGGTATCAATAACAATAAAAGATTGATCACCAAGTTTTCCATCACCATATTTTCTATCACGCGTCATCCCAGGTTGATCAACAACCAGGGCATCACGTGATCGGGTTAAACGATTAAATAATGTAGACTTTCCAACATTAGGGCGCCCAACTAAGGCGATAACAGGTCTCATAATGAATTATTTTTTCTCTAATTGAAAAGCTTCTAAATGGCCACTACGATCCAAAGAAAGAACTAAGTTATTTATAACGATGGGTTGAATTAAAACATTATTCTGTTTACTGAAAAGTAACTCTAATTCTCTGGAAATTTCTTCACCTTCATCAACATCATACTCATAAGTATTAATTTTTTTTCTTGCTACGAGTTTACCATCTTCTTTATTTACCCAATGTAAATAACCATCATAGTCCGCGACAATAAGATAGTTATTTTGCTTTTGTGGCGTGGTTAAGCGACGACGTAATAACTTATCCTGTCTCCAAAGTGTAGAGCCATTATAGCGATTAAGCGCCCATATTTGTCCCATCGCATCAGTGATGTATACACTTGTAGAATCAACATAAAGTCCAGAGTACGATGAAAAATCCCGTTTCCAAATTATTTCACCAGAATCTATTCTCACTGCAGCAAGCCTGCCCTGGTAACCGGCAACATAAATAACATCACCGATAATCACAGGCTCAACATCTAAATCAATAACCCGCTCTAATTCATTTCGGCCTTTAGCAACTGCAATGGTTGTTTCCCATAAAACTTTTCCCCGCGCCAAAGTAAGTGCTGTTAATTTTCCATTATCTGAAGCAGATATAACAATATCATTTTTAATAACGGCTGAACTATTCCCCCGTAAAGTTAACCTTGGAACAGTATGTTGATAAACCCATGCTTGTTTACCGGTATTAATATTTAAGGCATAAGTGCGTCCATCAACCGTTTTTACAACAATCTGTTCACTTGCCGCTGTCGGGCTCGAGACAACTTCGCTACTTAATTGTGAACGCCATACAATTTTTTGTTCTTTAGTATCAAAAGCAACAACCTCGCCCTTGCTATTGCCAAAAAACAGCTTACCACCCGCAAGAGTTAAACCTCCTGACACAGGCATTTCCAGTTTTGAACTCCAAAGCTCGCTACCTGTTTTAATATCAAAAGAAAATATATGCCCCTTATAATCCACAGCATAGCCGGTATTTTTTTCAACTACGGGTTTAAGTTTTAAATAAAAATCACTTACCCCTTCACCCACAGTAAAAACCCACTGCCGCGAAATGGTTAGCTTATTATCAAGAGGCGTTAATTCAGCGGGTGGTAAAACGGGAGATGGAGAACCACTACAGCCTAATAAAAGTAAAAACACGATTACCGGTAAAATTAATCTCACTTTGTCACCTTGGCTTGAGTTAAGTCATCTAGTTTCATTTTAATAATACGATAGCGTTGATCAGCAGAAGTTATAGCTGATAATGCCAGACGATAATTCTCTTTTGCTTGTAGCGGCAAATTTTTGGCCAGGTTAATATCGCCTCGAATCTCACTATATGTTGCTGAAAATTCCTGCGATTTAATACTTTGAATAAGAGATTCAGCCGCATCAATATTATCCTGGTTTAAGTAAAGACGGGCCAAACGTTGTTTAGCAATATGTTGAACACCATCATCAGCAGCGTTATCGACAACCCACTTTAATTCAGAAACCGCTTTTTCAATTTCATTTTTATCTACCGCATCTTTTGCTGAAATTAAACTTGCTAATGCTGCATACGGCGTTGAAGAATAATCATTTTTTAATCTTTCTACATCTTTGGTTTTATCTTCTTTAGTCGTTAAAATGGCACTATAAATATCAGAAGCTTGTTGTGCCTGAGATTGTTTATAGTCACCAAAATAACTATAGCCAGCCAGTATGGATCCGCCAATAACAATACCGGCAATGATTGATAACGAATTTTCTTTCCACCATTGTTTTATAGCCTGAACCTGCTCTTCTTCAGTTTTATACGTATCCACTTTCAACTCCAAATATTTTATATTTTTTGCTGCAAAAATTTTGCAATATTAATAAGTTCTATAGTTTGTTGTTCTTTTTTCTCTCTGAGATACTTAAGTGTTACAACATTTTTTTCCAGCTCATCATCACCTAAAATAAAAGCGAAATCAGCACCACTTTTATCTGCTTTTTTCATTTGGCTTTTCATACTACCGCCACCACAATTAACCTGTAGCTTTAAGTTAGGCATTTCATTACGCCATTTTTCAGCTAACACCATTCCTTTAGCACTTGCTTTATCACCCATTAAGACAAAATAGGCATCTAAATTATTTTCACGCTGAACATCATCGGGAAGTTCTATTAATTCAATTAAACGTTCCAATCCTAAAGCAAAACCGATTGCCGGCGTTGCTTTGCCACCTAGCTGCTCAACTAAACCATCAAACCGGCCTCCGGCACACACCGTTCCCTGTGCACCAAGTTTATCAGTTACCCATTCAAATACTGTTTTACTATAATAATCTAAGCCACGAACCAAACGTGGATTTATCTTATAATTGACTCCCGCCGCCTCTAACACATGGCACAAAGCCTCAAACTCTTGTTTTGACTCATCATCAAGATGATCAATTAACTTCGGCGCATTCTCGTTTAATTTTTGCATTTCCGGATTTTTGCTGTCCAAAATACGCAAAGGATTGGATTTTAATCGGCGCTGACTATCTTCATCTAATGATGACGCATGCGCTTGAAAATATTCAACTAACACTTCACGGTAATTTTGACGTGCCTCAGATGAACCCAGAGAATTCAATTCAAGCGTCACATCGTCACTCATGCCTAATAAGCCCCATAAGCGATTCGACATTAAAATTAATTCAGCATCAATATCCGGCCCCGGTAAACCAAATGTTTCCACACCAAACTGATGAAACTGACGATAACGCCCTTTCTGTGGACGCTCATGTCGAAACATCGGACCGGTATACCATAAACGTTGTGTCTGGTTATGCAGTAAACCGTGTTGCATACTTGCACGCACACAGCAGGCTGTACCTTCCGGACGCAGGGTTAAACTGTCACCATTACGATCTTCAAAGGTATACATTTCTTTTTCAACAATATCGGTCACTTCACCGATAGAGCGTTTAAACAATCCGGTGCTCTCAACAATAGGCATTCTGATTTCCTGATAACCATACGATTGCATTAGCTGTCGAAACGTATTTTCAACATACTGCCAGGCTGGGGTTTGTTCCGGCAGAATGTCGTTCATTCCACGAATTGCTTGAATTGACTTGGCCACTATATCTTTACACTCTGATTATTATTTTTATCTGATATTTAATTTTTTTAAATACTTTGCTTCTTTTGAATCCGGGAAACGCCCTTTCAATAATACCGCGTAACTCCCGGACTGACCTTTACGACCATTTTTTCGCTCAATTAAAACACCCAGCCATAAACTTTGAGCTGTATGGCGGGCAATTTTATTATACTTTTCAAAATATGTTGTAGCTGACTGAATATTTTGTTTATCAAATTCTATTTTAGCCATACCCAGTAACGAATTAGGTAAGTTTCGATTAAGCTTTAATGCCGTTAAAAAATGAGATTCTGCAACCTGTACATTGCCCTGTTTTTCTGCACACAAGCCCATATTTTCATATGCTTGATCCTTACTTCTATACAGGGGATCGGCAAGAACAGATGATAAAAGATTCAAACCCTTGTCATAAGACCCTATGCCACATAAATAAATTGCATAGTTATTTTTAATCGAAGAGTCTTTTGGTTGTAATTCCAGCGCTTTTTGAAAATGTTTTCCGGATAAATCATTTTGTTCTAAGCGACGATAAAGCTCTGCAATGTAATGGTGCGCATTTGCGTTTTCATCATCATAGGCAATGGCTTTTTTAAGTTTAACCATCGCCACTTTATTTTGTCCCTGCGTTAAATAAGCGACACCTAATTCAGCATTAGCAACGGAAGCGGCTTTATTATTAACGCCGGCACGTTCTGTTTGTGTTGTACAACCGGTCAATATTAATATAAATAATAAGCCTGAAATTTGAAACAATGATGTCATACCACTCTCCCTGATGAATGCTGTTCTTTTTCTTGTCGGCGCGCGGTCCGTTTAGTTTTGTCTAATACCTTTCCGGCTAGCTGACCGCATGCTGCATCAATATCTTCACCTCGCGTTTTACGTGTAGTTGTTCGCAAGCCACCTTTTACAATAATATTCCTGAACCGTTCAATTGCAGCATCAGATGAGGTTGCATAGTCACTGTTTGGAAAAGGATTAAAAGGAATAAGATTGATTTTACACGGGAAATTTTTCAACAATTTAACAAGTTGTCTGGCGTGTTCGGGTTGATCATTAACGCCATCTAACAAAACATACTCAATGGTCACAATACGTTTTGTTTCACCTGAGATATAACGCTCACAGGCTTCAAGTAATTCTTTAATTGGATATTTACGATTAATCGGGACTAACTCATTACGTAGTTCATCATTAGGTGCATGTAGAGATAATGCTAAACTGACATCGCTGACTTCTTTTAAACGATCCAGCGCAGGAATAACACCTGAGGTGCTCAGTGTGACACGACGTTTCGATAAGCCATAGGCATTATCTTCAAGCAATATATTTGTTGCAGCAACCACGTTATCAAAATTTAATAGTGGCTCGCCCATTCCCATTAACACCACATTTGAGATAACACGTTCATTACGCGGAATACATTTTAATGCGCGATTAGCAATAACAACCTGTGCAATAATTTCAGCGGTTGTTAAATTGCGGTTGAAACCCTGCTGCGCGGTCGAACAAAAGCTGCATTCCAAGGCGCAACCGACCTGGGAAGAAATACATAACGTACCGCGTTCACCTTCCGGAATAAAAACAGTTTCAATACTGTTGCCGCTGTCAAGGCGTAACAACCATTTAATGGTGCCATCATCTGAATGTTGTTCTTCAACAATCTCAGGGAGTTTTATTTCTGCTATTTCAGTCAGTTTTTCACGAAGAGATTTACTGAAATTATTCATCTCAGTAAAATCATCAACGCCAAACTGATAAATCCACTTTAATAGTTGCGTCGCACGAAAAGGCTTTTCACCAAGCCTGGTAAAATACGTTTCCAGCCCTTGCTTATCAAAATTCAGCAAGTTGACCTTTTCGGGCATGTGCAATTTCACTTCCATTAGAATCTTATCTTAATACCAATTAACGCAAACGCGGGCAAATTTCGTCATCTGAGAAAAAGAAAGCGATTTCTTCTTTTGCGGTATCCGGACCATCTGAACCGTGTACTGCATTCTCATCAATCGATTCTGCGAAGTCTGCGCGGATAGTGCCTGCAGCTGCTTCTTTGGGGTTTGTTGCACCCATTACTTCACGGTTTTTTGCAATTGCATCTTCACCTTCTAAAATTTGCACCATTACCGGGCCAGACGTCATGAAAGCAACGAGCTCACCATAAAATGGACGTTCTTTATGAACAGCGTAGAATTCACCGGCTTTTTCTTCAGTTAACTGCATCATTTTTGAGGCAACAATTTTCAAACCTGCTTTTTCAAAACGGCTGTAGATTTCGCCAATGACATTTTTAGCAACGGCATCAGGTTTAATAATGGAAATGGTACGTTCTTGGGACATGTATCTATTACTCCGGTAATTAAGGTATAACTTTGAGGTTTACAAAATAGCATAAACCCGCGGAAATACGCGGGTTTATGTCTCAATAAGTGAGGGGGTAATTTTATCGTCTGGCGAAGTTTCAAGCAATCAAAACTCCGTTATTTTTGGGGATATTATGGCCGAAGTCATGCTTTTTTAAGCATCTAACCCTCTATTGCAAAGCCCGGGGGCTCCTAAGGAGTGTTCTACAAAAAACAATGGACTGTCAAAATGCTTGTCAGTAGCGCTATTTGTCACCCGCTGTTGCGTAAAACAGCAAAATCAAAGCTGTTCTCTCTTATTTGTCACCATCAAATAACTCTCTAATCCGCTTAAGCAAATCTTTAGAATTGACGGGTTTATATAATAATTTCTTGCGTAAATTCTCAGAAATATGCTCCCGATGACGACCATCATTAAAACCACTAACCAGTTGTATTTTCACGTCCGGATACAGCATCATTATTTCATTAGCGACCTGATAGCCATCCATTTCGGGCATAATAACATCCGAAATCACACCATCAACGGTTTCTTTCTCAAGTATCGTTAGAGCTTCTTTTCCATTTTCCGCTAACAGTACCCTATATCCTTTTTGCGAAAGGATGTCCCTCATTAATAAGCGTAAAGCTTTTTCATCATCAACAATTAACAATGTTTCTGTGCCAACAAAAAATGAAATATCGCTACTTTCATTTGGCTCATTGCTCAGTGATACATCTGCTTTATAGCGCGGAAAATACAGTATAAATTGTGTACCGTGCCCGGGTTCTGAATACGCTTTAATCGAGCCATGACTGCGGGAGACAAAACTATATATTTGACTTAATCCCAAGCCGGTTCCTAAATTACCTTTTGTTGAAAAGAAGGGTTCAAAAATATGCTCTAAGGTTTGACTATCCATACCACACCCCGTATCGGTGATAGTAAAGACAACATAGTCTCCCTCATCAAGATCGATTGCTAATGCATCCTGTTCTGACAAATATGCATTTCGAGTAGCCATGCTCAGTTGGCCAGTACCATCCATTGCGTGCATTGCATTAATACTTATATTAAGTAATAAATCTTCGAGATCATTCGTATCAACAAAAATTGGCCATAACTTGTCATCTAAATTTAAAATAAGTTTTATTCTGGCCGTTAACGTTTTTTCAAGTAAATTTTGATTACTGAGGATAACTTCATTTAAATTAACCTCGACAGCTTCAAAAACTTTTTTCTTTGAAAAGGCTAATAATTTTTGCGTCAGTTTTGCACCCCGCTCACTTGCATGCATAATTTCATTTGCATATTCAAGCAAGTTTGATTGTTTTTTCAGATTTAATTGCAGTAATTCGGCATACCCCATTATAACGCCAAGAATATTATTAAAATCATGAGAAATCCCACCGGTAAGCTTACCCAACGCATCCATTTTTTGAGCTCGTCGTACTTGTTCTTCTTGTTGCTGCTGATTGGTAATATCCTCAACATATGAAGCAACCCCAACAACTTCCCCCTGCTCATCGATCAACCGCGTATTATTCCATTCACATAAAATTATTTTACCATCCTTAGTAATATTTTCATTTACACTATAGTCACCGCCAGTATTGCTAATCAATCCCATCCATACTTTGTCAACTTGTTCTCGTGCACTTGCAGGTAAAATATTTTCTGAAACATGACGTCCTAATACCTCGCTTTTAGAAAAACCAAAAATCTTTTGTGCTGCAGGATTAAAATCAACAAACCTAAAATCTGTTGTCCACTCAATAATACCAAGCGGACTTAACTTTCTATGTAACATCAATCTCTGCTGTAACTTAGCCAGTGCCTCATCTGCTTTTTCACGTTCAGAAATAACCTCATGAAAGACATTTACTAAATTTATAATTTCAGGGTCTGTAGTACTAATTTCAGGGAACGTTTTAAGTTTACTTTTATTAAAAACCAACAATTTTTGTGCAAAATCAATTAAAGGTTTGTTTATACGACTTGCGATAATAATAGCAATTAAAATACTAATGATTCCCAACATACTAAAAAACCAAACGAATTCTTTTCTAACATTTTTCAGAACCATGTCTATTTTATTTTGATTTACACCAAGATGTATGCGGGCAGCCAGCCCTTCAATCAAAGGCGCATCAAGCTCAGAAATAACGCCTTGTTTTGTTTTATAGATTTTATCTATATGCGACTTCGAAATAGTACCTGAATGTTTTTCAATATTTTCAAGCAAAAAACGAGGCATACCATTTTTAAAGGAATGAGCAAATAACCGACCTTCCATATCAGTAACATAAACATATTCAACTGCATCATCTTTAACAAGACGCTGTAATAGCTCCGTTACGCTAAGTTTATTTCCGTTAATAGTGTCCCGAGCTATACTTTCACTTAAGCTATTGGTTAACGTATCAACCCACTCTAGCTGACTTGAGCTCAGGTGTTTTCTGATTTGTGTTGATTGAAAGTAAAAAACACCTGTAAAAATTAAAAATAAAATACTTACAACTAAAAGAATAAGTTTATTACTGAGTCTCATTCATTATTTACCAGCGGTTTTTGAATAAAGCCTAAACGAACAGCCCATTTTTTTAACTCTGAATAATCATTCATATCTGCACTGGTAAAACCCAGGGGCATTTCTGTCCGATCCCAATGATATAATCCCGATTTATGTTTTCCCTGTGGATTAAAGTTTATTAATGCCTGTTTAACTTTTGTTAACACTTCCTTAGAAACATCCCTGTTTGCAACGATCCCACTTGAAGGGTAATTGCCGGATGAATAAATAATGCGTAATAAATTTTTCTTTTCCATATTTTTAGCCATCGTATCTTGCATAGCGCATACATCAGCTTTTTTAGAAATTACGGAATTTGCACAGTTTTGATGTGAACCGGTAAAAACAATACTGGAAAATGTCTGCAATTGAATATTATTTTTATTTAATACGATACGAGGAATTAAATGTCCCTGGGTAGAACTGCGAGAACCAAATGCAAGCCGTTTACCCCTTATCTCAGCGAGCGACTTAATTTTACTGTCTGGACTGACGACAAAAACACTTTGGTACTCAGCCTTATTTTCAAAGTTAAGCCCCCTTACAACAGGTACAACATCATAATGCGTGTTTGCTTTTAAAAATGAAACAGCACCTAATGCTGCAAATTGGACGTGATTATTACCAACTTCATCAACGATATTACGATTTTTCGGTGTGAAACGTAATTTAAATTGATAGCCTGTTTCTCTTTCTAAGTATTTTAAAAAAGGTAAGTATTGGCGAGCATCTTCCTGTGGACTAGCCCGCAAATCAAAACTGAAAATGTAAATATTAGAAAATGCTTTCTGAGCAGGTTGTCCAATGACATCGCTAACATCGACCCTGTCATCAAGATCGTACTCGGCAACTTGCACCCCAGGGTCACAGGATGAAAGTAAAGGGAAGATACAGAGCAGTATGACTTTCAAATAATAAGTATTTTTTACCAAAAACATCTTATAATCCAATAAGTTATTAGAGCCATATAAGTAAATACCCCTAATCTATCAAGCTAAATTACTTTAAGCAATCTTTATGTGAAGTTGTTGGAAAACTTATATTTTTACACTGGTTATCCATACTATAGAGTATGTTTGGGATGAGGTTATTTGAGCATACATAAGTCCGGAATAGTCGGGGTAATAACAACTGTCGTAAGCTAAAAGAAAATTTTATGAGCTGTGTACTGAGAGACTATTCTATATTTTGTATGGGATAGAGAACATTTCAAATTGATTTTGAGCAGTTTTCAGTCTTTTTCGTCGATCCAGGCTAATTGAATCGCTTCAAGAATTTTTTCACCTGATTTTTGCGGCTCATCATCAAACTCTTCAAGTTTACAGATCCATTCATGTAAATCGGTAAAACGAATCCATTGTGGATCAACATCAGGATGTGCTTCATCCAGCGCAATAGCAATATCTAAACTATCAGTCCATTTCAATGACATATTAACTCCTCAGGCTACGGTTATGTACAAGCAATATTTTACCATAAACTCAATATAAACCGTTACTTACTCTGCATAAATAACCTTAAATAGAAAAGGTTAATAATTTTATCTGTTTACTTTATTTACTATAAACGACAGTTGCGAGCTTCAAGTTGTATAAATAAATCAAAATTATATTCTATAAAATGAAACATTTGAAATTTTGGATAGCCGTGAAAAATTGAAGTAAATAATTTTTGTTATTTTTCTGCTTAGCTGGTAAACACTTTATTTTCAGGAAAATAAACTTTCTATCGAAACAAGTACATCATCTATCGAGAAAGGTTTTTTGATATAAAGGTCAACACTTATCTTTTGCCCTTTATATGCTATACAGTTTTCATTTACATTAATTTCAAGCTCTTTTCCACCACCACTAAACAAAATAAACTTAATGTCAGGAAATGAGCCCTGACATATTTTAACAAGCTCAAGTCCATTCATTTTTGGCATAAAAAAATCTGTTGCAACGACATCATAGTCATTTAACATGATAAGCTCGCTTGCTTCAATGCCATTTTCTGCTGAGTCTACCTGATAGCCTTCACCAGCAAGTACCTCAACCAGCATATCCCGAAGAAGCTCTTCATCATCAACCACTAAAATTTTCTTATTATTCATATTGATTCCAACTTTAGTTTAAGTTTGAGAAACAGGAATCTCAACAACAAAACGTGTTCTATCTGAGTTATGGTCAAGATATATATCACCATTGTGTTGTAAAACTAATTCACGCGAGATAGTCAAACCAAGCCCGGTTCCTTTACCTATATCTTTCGTCGTAAACATGGGTTCAAATATCTTGTCTATACAATCATCAGAAATACCTGGACCACTATCAGATATTGCAAATAAAATCTTATTGTCTTTCTCTTCAATACTCATATTAATTTTTTTAACATCCACTTCCTGAACTGCATCATACGCATTATTAATTAAATTTATAAGAACCTGAGTAACTTGTATAGAGTGACACTGAATAAGCGTATCCGAAGACACATTGATATAGTTTACATAAAATTGAACATTATTAAGCCTAAACCGTTCTTCCGTCAGATTTAAAGCATCATGTACGAGTTCAGATAATTTGATTTTTTCAAACTCATCATTTACCGGGCTTCTTGATACCTTTTTTAAACCATCGATAATTTCTGAAACCTTACTTACACTTTTGGTAATTTTCGACATTGACTCATAAAGATCTTTAGGCTCATTGTTTTTCTTTAATTGGCGTTGAATGTGTTGCGCAACGAGATTAATCGTTTGTATTGGAGAATTTATTTCATGCGCCATACCAGACGCCATTTCTCCTAATGACGCCATTTTATTTGCATGATGGACATGACCCTGGCTAACAATAAGTTCCTGCTCTTTTTCTTTAAGTTGCGAACGCATATTATCGAAAGAACGGGCCAACTCACCAATTTCATCGCCAGAATTGATCGGCAGGTCAGTTACATCTCCTCCATTCGCAATATTTTCTGATGCCTGCGATATGAGCCGCAAAGGACGCAATAAACGAGAAGCGAGAATAGCAGCAACTAGCAGACTTATAACTACCAAAATACTCATAATGATAATACTATTGATTTTTAGCTTATCTGATTTTTTTTGAAGATTGACCTTGTTCGTTGCCAGCATAACAGCAAAAAACCGTTCATTCTGAGATGGATCGTAGTGTGCCCTTACAACATGAATAACATCATTATTGGATATAACCGTTAACTCTTTATCGCGTACATCAGAACTTTTTAAAGATAAATTAGAATAAAGATTATTAATCTTATTTTCGTTTCCAAAATCAAAACCATAGGTCATGTTTTTATCTGGATGTGCCAGGAAATAGCCCTCTTCATTTGTAACATAGGGTATTAATTCCCGCGGTGTATTGGTAACAATATCATTAAATATATTAGTAAAATCCATATTAATAACAAGAATACCAAATAACTCATCCTGAAAAAAAACAGGTGTTGCTGCGCGTATAACCGGTGTATGTGGATAAGAAATTTCACCATACTCACGGTTGAGCGAAATATTTGATATGTAGACTTCTCCCGAGCTCATTTTAATCGCATTTTTAAAGTAGTCAGTATCTCCTTTTTTCTGAAGTGATTTCTCAGGTGAGCTCTGAATAAGGTTCCCCTTTCGATCAACACGAATGAGTTCTTTACCCGTATCAGCAATACCAATATATCGAATCTGCAAATAATTGGGTTTAGCTCGAATTAGCTCGGTGAATATTGTAGTAAGTCGTTTTCGCCAAATTTGAATACTGGAGTTATCATGTGGATCAGTGCCATTGTTTTTTAAGGCCCGAGGGATACCCTGAATAGGAGGCGTACCAGCTAAATACCCAGTATCATCACTGAGATTTTTAATATCAGAGACAAGTTTTAAAGATTTAATGTTTGTTTCGTACTTAAGATGATTAAGTGCTTCTTGATAAACAATTTCCGAAGAACCATTTATAATTAAAGCCCCAACGATAAGAGATGCAAAAGCGGCAATACTCCCTGCAAGTATTGAGACTTTCATAACAATGCTTAACCCGTTTCTCTTAACTGCCATCAGCGTTTAATTCCAAATAAAGTTTTCTCTTACACTTCATCGACAACAATACATGTGTGCTTAATTATAATTTATGAGCAAATTCAAAATACTAATATAATCTAAGCTGTTTATATCTAATGAACCTGCTGTAGCACTCCATAGACGTAATAAAAAAGTGTAATTGTAGTAGATGTCGTCATATATTCATCCTTATATATGGTGAAGTCCGGGTATTTTAACTATGGGGTTTAATAGAAAAAATAGGTATAGGATAGGGGATTACTCAAATATTCATGGCTCTTCATGCAATTCATTATTAATAATACGTTAATTATGTACTGTTAAGGCTTATAAAAAAACTTTAATTTAACAACATACTATATTAGTAGGTTGGCATTTACTCTAAGTATGGCTCATTATTTCTACTTGTATTATTTATCTTGCCAATTAGGCCTAAAAATACAAAGCAAACCTGAAATAGCCTCATTCTCATTAAACGAACAGCTAAACAGAAATGAGTAAACAAACAGAATTTAAACGTCTAGTTTTCATCACTAATTTCATGCTCACCACTCCAACCGTCAGCTTTTGCTTCTGTTATCGCTTTATTGTGAATTTCCTGATGGCGTTTAAATAACTCTTCGGGTAATTGGCTGACAAGGCAACCATATTTATCCCATTCTTTGTTCACTTTATCACGCAAAGCATCGATACCACCATGATTCCAGCCTTCGCAGGTTTCACTATCTTCAATTAAGCCAAAAACTTTAGCATCACGAATTAATTTACCAAGACTGGTCATACCGCCATTAATGTCATTATCGATACCGACATATTTATCTGGTTTAGCCATTATTTACTCTCCTAATTCATTTTCTTAAGAATAAAAACTGTCATTAATAAAACTG
>Ga0316207_10003321_pt1 | contig 15083 bp, 11 predicted proteins | sample 6weekpyrite_MG_FD_204943 | JGI IMG/M metagenome (GOLD analysis project Ga0316207, IMG submission 204943) | Microbial mat bacterial communities from mineral coupon in-situ incubated in ocean water Damariscotta River, Maine, United States -... | ecosystem: Environmental > Aquatic > Marine >... | reverse complement strand
CGACGGGCCGACGCCGATATTGACCAGCGTGATGCCGGCGTTGCCGTCGCGTTTCAGGTGATAGGTCGGCATCTGCGGCAGCTTTTGGGGCACGCTCATCGGGCCGTCGGGCGTGGTGATGATCTGGTTTCCCGGCCCGACAAAGCCGCTGTAGCCGCTGGCGGGATCGGCCAGCGCGGCGCGGGCGAAGGCCTCGAATTCCTCGACATAGAACTGGTAGTTGGTGAACAGCACATGGTTCTGGAAATGCTCGGGCGCGGTGGCGGTGTAATGCGACAGCCGGGCCAGGGAATAATCGATGCGCTGGGCGGTGAACGGCGCCAGCGGTCCCGCGCCGTCGCCAAAGTGAAACCCGAAGCCGTTGACGATATCGTCGTTGGTGGTTGACAGGTCCGGCACATCGAAGACATCGCGCAGGGTGAATTCCATTGCGCCTTCCTGGGGCACGGTAATGGACTGGTCGCCACCCATGGCGAAATGCACCGGGATCGGCGTGTTCGAGAGGCCGATGCCGACGCTGACGCCGTGGTTTTCCAGCAGCAGGCCGATCTGCTGGGTCAGGTAGTTGCGGAACAGGTCGGGCCGGGTGACGGTGGTGGCATAGGTGCCGGGTTCGGCGACATGGCCAAAACTCAGGCGGCTGTCGGTCTGGGCAAAGCTGGTCGTGGTGATGCGGATTTCCGGGTAGAACGCCCGGTAGCGCGCCCCCGGCTGGCTGCCGCCGACCGTGGCTTGAAAATGCTTGCGCAGAAAGCCGGTGCCGGTGGTGTAGATCGCCAGCAGGCGATCCGCGGCGGCTGTTGCGTCGTTGAATTGCTCCGGCGGCGGCGCGTCCGGCGTCAGGATCGGCAGGCTGGGGTCGGCGGCGTTCATGGGGCGTCCTCAAACAGATCGGTGATTTCAAATTTCGTGACATCGACAAGGCCAAGGTCGGAAATCCGCAGTTCGGGGATCACCACCAGGGCCAGCAGGGAATGCTGCATATAGGCGTTGTTCAGGGTACAGCCGCAGGCGGCCATCGCGCGGGCCATCTTTTGCGCCTTGGCGGCCACGTCCACTGCCGGATCGTCCGACATCAGCCCGGCGATCGGCAGTTCCACCAGCGCCAGCTCGCGCCCGTCCTGCCAGACGGTGATGCCGCCGCCGACCTGCCCCAGACGGTTCGCGGCCAGCGCCATGTCGGCGCGGCTGGTGCCGACCACGATCATGTGGTGGCTGTCATGCGCCACGGTCGAGGCCATGGCCATGCGGCCCCTGTAGCCAAAGCCCGACACAAAGCCATTGACCACGCCGCCGGTGCCGCGATGCCGTTCCACCAGCGCGATACGGCAGACATCGGCGGCCTCGTCGGTCCCTACGGTCCCTTCTCGGACCGGAAGTTCGGCGGTCAGCGCCCGGGTCGGGGCCTGATTTTCGACAACGCCGATGACCTTTGCGGTGACGGCATTGGCGCCGTCGGGGGCTGGGACCACGAAATCGGCAGCCTGCAACGTCTTGCCCAGGTGCACGGTCGCGCGGGCATCGGCGGGCCAGTCCAGATGCGGGCAATCCGCCAGCACCGCGCCATCCTGCGCGACCGTTACACCGCGCGCGATCACCCGGTGGATCGGAAGGCTACGCAGATCCGTGGTCAGGATCAGATCGGCGCGGCGTCCCGGCGCGATCGAGCCAAGTTCGCGTTCCAGGCCGAAATGCGTGGCGGTGTTGATCGTCGCCATCTGCAGGGCCACCAGCGGATCGCAACCGCAGTCGATGGCGTGCCGCACCACCCGGTTCATGTGGCCGTCGTTGACCAGCGTGCCGGAATGGCTGTCATCGGTGCAGAGGATGAAGTTGCGCGGATCCAGTCCTTTTTCGGTCACCGCCGTGATCTGGCTTTCAACGTCATACCAGGCGGAGCCCAGCCGCATCATCGAGGCCATCCCCTGCCGCACCCGCGCGATTGCGTCAGCCTCGCAGGTGCCTTCGTGATCGTCGGCGGGGCCGCCTGCCGCATAGGCGTGGAAGGCGGGGCCAAGATCGGGGCTGGCGTAATGCCCGCCCACGGTCTTGCCCGCGTTCTGGGTCGCGGCGATTTCGGCCAGCATTTTAGGGTCGGCATTCACCACGCCGGGAAAGTTCATCATCTCGCCCAGGCCGATGATGCCGGGCCAGGACATCGCCTCGGCCACATCCAGCGCCGTGATCTCGAACCCGGTGGTTTCCAGCCCCGGCGCCGAGGGTGCGCAGCTGGGCATCTGGGTGAAGATATTGATCGGTTGCAGCAGCGCCTCGTCATGCATCAGGCGCACGCCGCGCAGGCCCAGGACATTGGCGATCTCGTGCGGGTCGGTGAACATGCTGGTGGTGCCGTGCGGTATGACGGCGCGGGCGAATTCGGCCGGGGTCAGCATGCCCGATTCGATGTGCATATGCGCATCGCACAGGCCGGGGATCATGTAGGCGCCGTCCGCTTCGATCACCTGCGTATCGGCGCCGATGCAGTGACTGGCATCGGGGCCGCAATAGGCAAACCGGCCGTCGGCGATGGCGATGTCGTGGTTGTCCAGAACCTCGCGGCTGTGAACATTCACCCAGCGGCCGTTGCGAATGACCAGATCGGCAGGCGCACGCCCGGCGGCAACGGCGACAAGACGGGCGGCGGCCTGGGGCCAGGAGGGAAATTCTTGGGTCATGACAAAGGGTGCCACCAAGGCGCGGCAGGGGCAAGGGGGGGTGCCCCCGCGTGATGCGCGGCGCGCTGCCTGCTTGACCGCTGCGTGCCTGCGGGTCATGCAGAGCCGGACCTGCCCGATGAACGATTGCGAGACACCCGCATCATGACCGATCCCCTGACGCCGCTGCTGGACCTGCTGGAGCTTGAAAAGCTGGAGGAAAACCTGTTTCGCGGGCTGGGCCATGGTGGCGAGACCAGCCGGCGGATCTTTGGCGGGCAGGTCGTGGCGCAGGCGCTTGCGGCGGCTTACCGGACGGTTGAGGCGCGCAGTTGCCATTCGTTGCACAGCTATTTCATCCGCCCGGGCGATCCGAGCATGCCGGTGATATATGAGGTCGACCGGGCGCGCGATGGCGGCAGTTTCACCACCCGGCGCGTGACCGCGATCCAGAAGGGGCGGCAGATCTTCAACCTTGCCGCCTCTTTCCATGTGGCCGAGGACAGCCCGACGCATCAGCATCCGATGCCCGATGTCACCGGCCCGGGCGGTCTGGCAAGCCGCGAATCCCTGCGCGCGTCGATGGTCGACAAGGTGGCGCCCGAACGCCGCGCCGATTTCCTGCGCTCCTCGCCGATCGAAGTGCGCGAGATCGCGCCTTATGATCTGTTTGACCCCAAGCCCGTGCCGGATGCGCATCATCTGTGGTTCCGGCTGGTGCGGCCCGTAACGGGGTCTGATGTGCTGCATCAATGTTTGCTGACCTATGCGTCCGACATGTATCTGCTGGGTTCTGCCCTGCGCCCGCATGGCCAGTCCTGGCTGACTGGCGAGGTGATGACGGCCAGCCTGGATCATGCGATCTGGTTCCATGACCGGATCGATTTCAGCGACTGGCACCTCTATTCGATGGACAGCCCCTATTCGGGTGGCGCGCGCGGGTTCAATCGCGGTGCGATCTTTGCCCGCGATGGCCGATTGGTGGCCAGCGTCGCGCAGGAGGGCCTGATCCGCCCGATGCGCAGTTAGGCCGCGCAATACGGTTCGCTTGACAATCGCCGGGTCTGTTTCATTGTCGCGCCATGACCGGCTGGCTGCATGACCTGATCGAAACCGCGCCTGCGGACGGATGCGCGCTGATCGATCACGACGGGCGGCGGTTCATCTACGGCGAATTGCGGGCGATGACCGGTGCCTTGCAGAAAGACGCAGAGACATGATGAACACTTCGGCCTCGGTCAGTTATGAAAGCCATGGTGCGGTCGGGCTGATCGCGCTGAACAATCCGCCGGTCAATGCCGCGTCACACGATTTGCGGCATGGTCTGCTGGAGGCTGTGAACGTCCTGGCGGATGACGCCGACATCAGGGTTATCGCCATATATGGCACCACCAAGGCATTCATCGCCGGGGCCGACATTCGCGAATTCGGCAAGCCCGGGCGCGACCCGATGCTGCCCGCCATCTGTCTGGCGCTGGAAAACTGCGCCAAGCCGGCGATTTCGGTTCTGCACGGCCCGACGCTGGGCGGCGGGCTGGAGGTGGCGATCTCGACCCACGCCCGCATCGCCCTGCCGGGCGCGATCCTGGGCTTTCCCGAGGTGACGCTGGGCATTGTTCCGGGGGCGGGCGGCACCCAGCGCGCGCCCCGGCTGATCGGCATCGCGGCGACGCTGGATCTTGTCACCACCGGCAAACGCATCGGCGCGGAGCAGGCGCTTGCGCTTGGGCTGGTGGACCGGATCGTTGCGGGGGACGCGAAACAGATCGCGCAGGACAGCGCCGCCGATGTTCTGTCGGGCAAGCTGGCGACGCGCCGCACCTGCGATCTGCCGGTCGTGCCAGATCAGGCGGCGATCGACCGTGCCGCCGAAAATCTGGCGGCAACGCAGCCGCACCTGTTTTCGCCGCACAAATGCGTGCAGGCGGTCGCCCACAGCACCCAGCCCCTTGCCGAGGGTCTGGCGCGGGAACGCGCATTGTTCAAAGAATGCATCGACAGCCCGCAGCGCGCCGGGCTGATCCATGCGTTCTTTGCGGAGCGCGCGGTGGCGAAGATCCCCGAACAGGGCGCTACGCCGCGCGACATTCAGTCGGTCGGCGTGATCGGCGGCGGCACCATGGGGTCGGGCATCGCGACTGCGCTGTTGCTGGCGGGGCATACGGTGCGGCTTGCGGAATGGGATGGCGACGCGCTGGGCCGTGGCGTGGCGACGATCGAAAAGAACCTTGCAGGCGCGGTCAAGCGCGGCAAGCTGACCGAAGAGGGGCGCGCCGCAATTCTGGCGGGGCGGCTGAGCGGCGGCACCGATCTGGTCCGGTTTGACACGGTCGATCTGGTAATCGAAGCGGTGTTTGAGGATATGGGCGTCAAGCAGGACATTTTCCGCCAGCTTGACCGGATCTGCAAACCGGGCGCCATTCTTGCGACCAACACCTCTTATCTGGATATCAACGAAATCGCCGCCGTCACCACGCGCGCCGCCGATGTGATCGGGCTGCATTTCTTTTCTCCGGCTCATGTGATGCGCTTGCTGGAGGTTGTGGTCGCGGACCGCACCGTGCCCAAAACCGTCGCCACCGGGTTTGCGCTGGCCAAGCGCCTGGGCAAGGTGGCGGTGCGTGCGGGCGTCTGTGACGGGTTCATCGGCAATCGCATCCTGTCGCATTACCGCAAGGCCGCCGATTATCTGGTGCTGGACGGTGCCGAGCCGGATCAGGTGGATCAGGCGATGCAGCGGTTCGGCTTTGCGATGGGGCCGTTCGCCGTGTTCGATCTGGCCGGGCTTGATATCGGCTGGGCCACGCGCAAACGGCAGGCCGCGGCGCGCGATCCGGCAGAGCGATACGTCGCGATCGGCGACAGGATTTGCGAACGCGGCTGGTTCGGGCGCAAAAGCGGACAGGGGTATTATGTTTATGATGGCAGCACGCCGCGTCCGAACCCCGAGGTCGCCGCGATCATTCGGGCCGAGCGCGCGCGTGCCGGGATCACGCCGCGGGTCTTTAGCGACGGTGAAATCGTCGACCGCCACATGACGGCGATGATATCGGAGGCCGCGCGGGTTCTGGCCGATGGCATCGCGCTGCGTCCCATCGATATCGATGCGGTGTTTCTGTTCGGCTATGGCTTTCCCCGGCATCGCGGCGGGCCGCTGCATCATGCCGACAGCGTCGGTGCCGCGGAACTGATCCGCCGGATCGAATCCTATGCGGCGGAGGACGGCAATTACTGGCAGGTGCCGCCCCTGCTGCGCCAGATGGTGGCGTCCGGGCAGACATTTGCCGGCATGAACAGCGAGGCCTGAGACGGGTCTGACCTGTTCGGCAGTCGCGCTGGCCTGTTACGTGCTGGGCATTTTCATCACCATCGAGGCAGCGGTCCAGTGCCCTTCGAAATGGGCTTCACGTCTGAGCCACCTGTATTGGCGATGGTTGCGCGTAATAAACCGCGTCACAGTCAAACCGCACGCTATCGACGTCAATCTTGCCGCCAGAGCCGAAAAGGCCTTGCCCCGCTTTCGCCCAATCGGTTCGATCAACCTCGCCATTCTCGGTATCAATGAAACCATTGCGAGTTGCTGCAGATTTCTGTCGAAGCAAGATGAGCCACGACTCGAAGGCCCTTCGCCAGCCGGCAATGCAAAATGCCTAGATTAGCTGGTTACCGGTTTCGGAAGATGTCCCGTCCCTTCCGCCATAACGTTCGCGATCTTGTTGGCGTAGACCTGGCCGCCGTTCGTGCCAGCCATCAACAAACCGACGATCTTGTTTTCCGTGTCGAGGATAAATGAACCGGAGTCGCCATGGGTGGCCACCAGATCCAACAGCAGTTGATCGCGGTACGTGATTTCGCCGATCTTGATCGTGGCAAAGATAGACTGAACGGTACCAATTGATTTGCCGGTCGTCCGACCGCATTTTTTGATTTCATCGAATTGCTTGGCTTCACCAATTCCGTCGAACTTTCCAAAGCAGACCGTGCCGTCGGTCACCAATTCTCCGACTTCGCCTACGATTGCTGCAAAACCCACATCAACCAGCTCATTGTCGACGCCATAGGTGTTTTGCGCGACCGCATTTGCCGGAACTTTGCCACCGTCTTTTGGCCCTTGCTGGATTACATCTTCGCCGTCTTGACCTTGCGTGCCGTAAATTACGTGATGGCTAGAAACCAGGTATGGGCTGTCATTGATCGTCAAAAGACCGCCGAATGTCCCTGTGCCTGCGTCGGGGTGCGGATAGGCCAACGGATTCCCACAGCTTACGCCGCCCTTGGCGGGCCGCATCTTGTCGGGGTAGGCAGGTGTATCGAATTTGCGGGCTTCTCCGACCACACGACGCACGACATCGACCTTGTGGTGCGAGCCTTTGAGATTGCCGGCTTCGTCAGGCACAGGCAGCGCATCGGGCAGTGCAGGTAACAGCGCCACAGAGGCGTGATCTTCTTCTTGTTTCAACCCAATCTCAATCGCGCAGGTCCGTTTGCCCGTTTCGATGACCGCGATGTGTACGACGTTCTCATGCATCAACAGCGCGTCTTCGTGATGCCGCATGGCCCGTGTGGCCATTTCAAGATCTGCCATAATATTTCCTTTCCTTCATAGAGCCCGATATTCAGGCGGTGTCGACTTCAATGCGGCTGCGCCCCTAACCGAATGGCCCGGCCGGTAGATCTTTGGCCGCGTAAGCAACCTTGATGATCCAATTGACGTAGATGTTTTGCGGTCGGGTTTCGTAGTCGCTGGTCAGGACGTCGACCGAACTGGCATTCGTCACGACATCTGTCGTACCGTCCGCATCGTATTTGACATCCCCGACGCCCTTGCCGCCGGTCCCTGGTCCGGATGCCGTGCTTCCATGTTTGTGCTGTTGCAGGGCAAAGGGTTGCATCGATCCGACACCCGCGGTCTCGCCTTTACCGTCAGGGTAGCGCGTTCGACCGTCGATATCCGGGTCAAGCTTGGGTGACGTCGTCAGTGCCCGGAAGAATTGCCCGCCGTAGCAAGGCAAGTGAAATTCGTCATCCGAGCCCCCATAGGTGTGTCCCAGAACTTTGAAAAGTTGTGGAAACTGTCGCTTGTTCAATTTTGACCCGTCGCAATTGCGCCAAAGGAAAAGGGTCAGGTCCGTTTCGTGATCGCCAGCAGCTGTTCCGGTTGGCGTCAGCGTCCCGGCAAAGGCCATCACCGATCCCACCGGCACACCTGGAAATAAGTGCGGGCCGATCGGGCGGGGCACCGGTTCGGGCATGGGTGGATGCGGCACGATAAGATTTGCGTTACGCGGTGGTCTCATAACCTGTCCTCCGCGCTAAGCACGACCATCGAGGTGGGCACGGTCACCGCCCATTTCTCGCGGCATTCTGCGCTCTGCTGATCGCGCACCCTGGCGTCCTTGATTGCGGCAACCACAGCCACGTCACGCTGCAGGCACGGCGTCAGGTTGGCCTCCAGCGGCCAAATGTCAGCGGTTCGGAAAAATAAAAGGAACACACGTTCCGCGCTCTCTTTGGTTGGCAGTAAGATGCGCGCGCGGTCCGCGTGCAAAAACGATTGAAACGACAACACCGGGAAAAGCTCTGTCAGAAAGGCTGTTGCGCTAAATCCACGTTCATCCCCGGCCACGACCCGCCCGTCGCGGCGCAGCATTTCGGCGGTCAGGTTGTCCCAATCGAGAACGGAATTCAGGAACTGATGGACGCGCGGCGCTGAGAGTGCGGTCTGTAATAGGCTTTGCGGTTCATCCACGGTGCCCGGCGGACCCAGCAGCAAAGTGCGATACTGGCGATAGAATAGATCGCGGGTGCGTCGATAAATCTGGCCATTTATCAGATCTTGGATCAGCGCGGGGTTTTGATCCAGCAGGGTTTCCAGCGCGCGCCGCCGTTCTGCGCGGTATTCGGCCAATTGAGTGGCATAGGCATCTTCGAGTTGTTTGAAGATGAGGTACTGCCAATTCTCTTTGGTTTCCGCCCCGATGTGACAAAGGATGTCGACCGAAAGTGAACTCTTGGCCGCCGACGTGGCCTCGAGGGCTTCCTCTTTACCGGAGTCGCCATCGTTGCGAGGCTGCGCGACAGGGTCTTTAAGTAACGCCGCCTCCACATCGCTGTTTGGTTGGGTCGTCTCACCGATCTCGGCGATGGCGTTCAGGACCAGGCTGTCGCTGGAATTTTCCAATAGCGAGATGCCTGCAGGCGGCGCTGTGTAGCGCTTATTGAATGTCAGACTGAATGCGAAAGGGCCGGTCGATGCGGTATCAGGGTCCATCGGCTCTGTCGCGATGGAGACGTTGATGTCCGGGTCAGCGCGCGTTGTATTGACAAGTGCGGTTGCGGATTTGAGCACATATCCGCTGGGTATTTGCAAACTGACGGAACCCAGCGGACCTGAGAACGCCGCAGCTTGATGGACGTTCAGTCTTTCAGGCGGGGCGGGCATGTCGTTGGGAAGATTGTAGTATTGCAATAGATCGAGATAATAGCGCTCGGGCGCCTTGGCATCGATATCGGTAGAAATGCACTCGAAATTCACAACACCCAGTTCGGCGGGGGAGCGCGGCGGGCGTAATTCGATGTTCCAGTATTGTTCAAGTTCGACCAACAGATCGGCTGCCGGGTCCTTGAGAAACACCTCAAACACCAGGACATGGCCCAACCGCGACTGTTCCAATTCGTAGGATTTGTTGAGCCAACGATAGACGCCACGGATGTTCCGGGTGCCGCCGATGTTGTCAAAGCAGTCAATCTCGACCGTTTCATGTTCGGATGCCGACAACCGGGCGCGGGTCTGGTTGACCTGCCGCGTCACGCGCCGCGCGGTCTTTTCCACCACGTTGCGGGCAAAGTCCGAGGCCGACCGGCTGTAGCCGCCCTCGGGCGTTTGCTCGATCTGCCAGTTGCCAGAGACAGAGACTTTGCCGCTGGTCGATGCACCATAGTCGGCGTCATACCTTTCGATGTCGGTCTTGTCCTTCATCGTTGCCAGCGTGCGCAGAACCTCAGTACTGAGATCGAGGCTGGCATCGCGCCCGTCCTGTCGTGCGCGCGCAGCACGGCGATCTTCGTCGCTGGATATTTCAGATGACTTCGTCAGGCTACGGTTGGTTTGTTCGCGCCTTTCACCCACCAGGATGTTCTCGATACGCTGTATCTCGCCGGTCTCATAGCCTGTCAGCTTGTAGTTGACAGTTTCCACCGAAGCCACGGCGTAGGGCGCCGCCGGGATCGTGGAGGAAATGTTTCCTGGGGTCTCCTGCGGCTCCACGTGCGGCTCCACGATTTCGGCAGGCAGCGGAAAGATCGCCGGCAGGATCATCGTGGCGGCTTGCCACTGCTGGAGCATTGGATCGCACAAGTCAGACTCTTCGGTCTCGGCGTCTTCCTGCTCTTGGGGTCTTGCGAACGCTGCGACGCCAACCCCGATGGCGCGTTCGAACAGGTGCGCGACGGTCAACAGCCGGATAAGCCGGCCCAACCCGGCATGGTCGTAGCCAAGGCAAATCATCAGCGCGATGACTGAATTCCAGACCCGCGTCAGGTCGACCTTTGCCTCTTTCGTGGTCAGCAACGTCGCAAGGATTTCCCAGCTGCCGAAATACTCGGTCACCAGTTCATCAAGCCTGATCCAGGTCAGATTGCCCTGCAAGATCCATTCCAGCTGCCCGAAGGCATCATAAGGCGGGGCCAGTTCGCTGGTATCGGTGACAAATCCGTCCGATGGCGGCTCGCCGTCGGGGTTGACCGTGGCATCGACATAAGCCGCCGCCTGAACCCGCATTGCCTTGCCGTCACCGTCGTCGAATGCAGTTTTCAGGTCTGTCCAAAACCTGTTTTTGCCGGTCTGTGCCTCTGCCGGCATGTCAAAGAACTGGTTCTCGCGCGCGCCCTTTGGCAGATCGGGCCAGGTTTTCGGGGCGCCGGGCCGGACCTGCATATAGATGAACGGAAACAGCTCATCCGCGCGCAACGACCGTTGTTGGATCAACGTGGCACCCGCTTCGGTCCCCAGCGGCGTTGGGCTCGGGTCGGGCGGCAACGGTGGATGGGGCGGGTGCGGCGGATAGGGCGGTTCTGGTCCGAATTGCACCAGAGAGCCGCTGAATGTGAACGTCTCTCGCAATTCGCGCGAATAAAGCGAGATGTCGCCAAAGACCTGCGGACCGTCCGGCGTCGACGAAAGTTGCCGCCAGACCAGCGAGCCGTTGATCTTGTCACCGTTGCTGTATTTGTTCTGATAGGGAACCGGGGTATCGAGGCGGAAATTCCCGATGCGAAACGCCTGGCCCGGCGCCGCGCTCCAGGTCACCAGGCATGAAATATCGTCGTCGACCTGATCTCCGGAAGGGCCTGACCGATAGCGGACCGTGAACTCGAATTTCAGGACGTCATTTGACGACGGGCTTTGCTTTTCGAACGGCAAAAATACCCGGTCGACCTGTTCGGGCGAAGCAATCATGTGTCCGACCAAGGCAATTGGATCGGGTTGGAACGAAGCGCCGCGGGAAATGTGCCAGCGCGTGCCATCACAAGGTTTCCGGCAGTGCCATCCGGCTGAACGCAACCTGTGGCTGGAAGGCGGTGAACGTAATGCGGCGCGCGTTGGGGCCAGGGTCGCCACCCGTCATCGCAACGCGAACGGCGGAGAACGGGTAAAGATCCAACAGCGTGGGCTGAATGTCGGGTTCGAAATTGATCCTCCGCTCGGCATCCTGGCGAACCGGGTCGGCGGCAAAGCCCACCCGCACTGGTCCGAACATCGGTGCCTTTGTTCGCCCGGACAGATCGACGTTGAATATCCGATTGCCACCTGAGCAAACCGTTACGTCGGCTGTCGCGGTACGCAGTGTTTTTGCGATTGTGTCCGCACAGCCGTCTGGGTCCAGTTGCCACCGGATTTGCAGCGGGTGATGCCAATCGTAGCCGCAATGCCAGATCAGATACCATATCCGAACCACCGGTTGCCCGGAGCCTTTGCGCAGCGGCAAGTCCGAAAAGACGCCGACCGACGAAACATTGGTGTTCGGCGACCAGTTCACAAAGTCCACGTCGGTTTGCATTGAGTACGGTGTCCAAAATCAACATTCCGGATGCCTCTGTCTCGGGCCTGAAATCCAGCATCTCTATAGGTCGTTCATCTCATCGGGCGGTTGCGAGCGCAGGGTCCTCTCACCGGCAGTGGCGCGAAGATTTGCGTGCACCCGGGCCTTGGGGATTGCCCGGGTACCGCAGTCCGCAACACTGCACGATTGAGGCTGCTCGCGCGCGCGGGCATGGGTTTTGCCAGAAAATGGTTGCCATGCCAGGGGCGCGTGCGATCCGCGAAAGGCTACCTGATATTGTCCAGATGAAACTCGAACTCTTTCGCGCCCGTTCCGCCGCCACCACCGGTAGCGATAATATCGGCACTGTTTATTCCGGTCAGATCAAGCTGTGTGTTCATCGTCTGGATTATCGCGGAATCCATCTCTTCGCCTTCCTCAATCTGTGAGGTCGCGCCGATATAGATGATCGGGTGGAACAGATAGACGCCCTTTTGACCAGGCGCGACATTGGTCTTTGCGGCCAGAAGCTTTCCGTCGCGATAGATATTCGCATTGATCGAGCCCATATCGAGGCTGTTGCGAATTTCGACCTCGCTGGGACTGGATGCGGTCATTGAGCTTTTTACCAGCACGTCGCCGCTGTGGTCCCGGACCATTTCGTAGACTTCGCCGTTGGTGGCGGGCATCTGCGGCGTGTGATTGCCATAACTGTCGCTGGCCGAAACCATAAATTGGGTTGGGTAGTCAAAGGGGTGATGGTCGCCCCGCCCGCAGTTCGTAATGGCGCGCCACGCGATTGCGATTTCTCCGAAATTCTCCGCAACGTTTTGTTGGAAAATCACGTAGGTGCTGTTGTTGGTGTCCGCAGTTTGGTTGATGAAATTGAGTTTGATGACGTCGCCGGGCATTCCCTATCTCCTATACTATTGTAACCATAATTGGCTATGGACGCTTTCAACCTTAGCGGCAGTCTAGCCGGATGATCCTTTGATGGATTCACTAAATCCTTTTCCGTACTCACCTTTTCGATACGCCAACGGGGCTTTGCCAAAACGTCGCTTGAACGCCGTTGAAAAGTTATTGGCATCCGAGAAATTCAGCCGCTCGGCAATTGAGATCACGCTCTCGGTCGTCGAGACCAAAAGGTCGGCGGCGCGCAGCAACCGCTGGTCCCGTTGCCATGCCATCGGCGTCATGTTGAACTCGGTCTTGAATTTTCGGGTGAGGGTATTGTGATTGGTGCCTGCGTACTGACAGATCTCGGCCAATGTCACGTTTTTGCGACTCTGCTCTTCCATAAATCTGCAGGCACGCTTCAAGACAGGATCACTGGGCAATTCATTGTCGTCGCCAAGGGTTTTTTGGTGGCGGCGCGCGGACATCAATCTGAAGGCGATTTCGTCGAAGATCAACGGCACGGAAACGTAATCGTCAAATCCATTGGCGTAGGTCTGGTGCCGCATGCTCGTTGTTTGTTCGATCAGCGCTATCGCGGTGATCGACGCGCTGCCTTTGGATCGCGGTATCGAGGTCCGAGCCCCGCCAGGACGGTTCGTGAAATTGACCAAAACAATGCCCGTGGGGTCGCTTAGCGCTTCGCCCAGAGTAAAGATGCTCCCAACCACGAACTGCTGCGGTCGAAGCCGTGCGACAAGCCCCCGAAACTCTTCCAGCAGCGCGGTGCCAAAGCCATAGCAATGTAATGGAATGACCCGTTGGCCATTTGAATCGTGATTGCGCCAGGAGCCCATTTCTCACTGGGTGAAAGGGTGCTTTGACCAATTACGTGGCACCAAAGTTCTATCAAGATCGCGACGGTGAGAGGGAACCACCGCTATAGGCAGAGGCTGGAAATCAGTAATTTGAAAACGTCCTTTCGAAAATGACCACCAAAAAAATGGATACGCTCATGGATGCGATCAATCGAGTCGCGATACAACCAATTGGGGAATCATATACAAAAATGCACACCTGGATGAATTATATTCTGCAGCTGCAGGTTCTACCAGCGCGGCAGTCGGGGACTCGCGCTGAAGGCCACGGGCTTTTCAGGGAGGCATCTCGACTGCCATGCGCCAAAGCTTGGCCGAGATGGGCGGTCACTTCCTCGGGGCGGTTGAACCGTTCGGGAGAGAACAGCGCGGCCAGTCAGCAAAATCATGAAAATACCATGCCGGACGGCGTTGCGCTGGCACCCGTCGAACGGTGTCGACGAAAGCCAACGAAAGAGCAATGCCAGCCACGGTGACGATCAAGAACTTGGTAAGCGGTCCAAGGGTCGTATCGACAAGCGGTATTTGCAGGCCGACGACAAAATAGACGTGACCCAGGCAAATGCCGTAGGTGCTTGCCGCCAGCCGCCTGGCAACCAGCCCGGTTGAATTGGCGTGCTGGCGGAAGAATGTCAGCAGTCCAAGGAACATCCCGATGCTGATTTCAGAGCCGATCATCCGCCAGAAACCCCTGGCATCCCGGTTTCCCGGCAAATCTACGTCCGGTGCGGCCATACCAGCGGCAAGGGCGGACGATCCAACGCCGATCCGGAACCGGATATCGGCAACACGAGGCGGGATTTTGGCGAACCAGTCGCCGCCCCTCGCACACACCGCTGACATCCGTCCGGAGCAAGCAGAATGGATCGGAATTCCTGAAAAGGGCTTTAGTTCAGCAGGCCGGCATGCACCATGGCATTGCGGATCGCGCTTTTGGTGCTGTCCAGCAGGCCGGTCAGGGGCGAGCGGACCTCGTTTGAGCATTTGCCCAGCAGCGACAGGCCGTATTTGGCGCCGACCAGACCGGGCTCGATGAAAATGGCCTCGTGCAGCGGCATCAGGCGATCCTGGTATTCCAGCGCTCGAGCGTAATCGCCCGCCAGCGTCGCCGCCTGGAATTCGGCGCACAGTCGGGGTGCGACGTTGGCGGTGACGCTGATGCAACCCGTCCCGCCATGGGCGTTGAAGCCGATCGCCGAGGCATCCTCGCCCGAAAGCTGGATGAAATCCGCACCGCAACTGGCCCGCTGTTTGGACACGCGGGTGACGTCGCCGGTGGCGTCCTTGACGCCGATGATGCGCGGCAGCTTTGCCAGTTCACCCATGGTTTGCGGCGTCATGTCGATCACCGAGCGCCCCGGGATGTTATAGATGATGATCGGCAGGGTGCAGCAGTCGTGCAGCGCGGTGAAATGTGCGATCAGGCCGCGCTGGGTCGGCTTGTTGTAATAGGGCGTGACCACAAGCCCGGCATCGGCGCCGACGGCCTCGGCGTGCTGCAAAAAGCGCATCGCCTCGGTGGTGTTGTTGGACCCGGCACCGGCGATCACCGGCTTGCGCCCGGCGACGGCGCGCACCACTTTTTCCACCACGATTTCATGTTCGTCATGGCT
>Ga0316207_10003320_pt1 | contig 15086 bp, 9 predicted proteins | sample 6weekpyrite_MG_FD_204943 | JGI IMG/M metagenome (GOLD analysis project Ga0316207, IMG submission 204943) | Microbial mat bacterial communities from mineral coupon in-situ incubated in ocean water Damariscotta River, Maine, United States -... | ecosystem: Environmental > Aquatic > Marine >... | reverse complement strand
AACGGAATTCAAAGCGTTCATGGCGACGCCCAAACCCCCATCTGTACCATTTTTAAAACCGATGGCAACTGATAAGCCGCTACTCATCTCTCTATGTGTCTGAGACTCGGTGGTTCGGGCGCCAATGGCTGACCAGGAAATCGTATCTTGCAGGTATTGAGGTGAAATGGGATCAAGCGCTTCTGTTGCTGTTGGCAGGCCAATTTCAGCAATGTCTACCAATAGCTGTCGACCAATATGTAAGCCTTCTTCAATTTCAAATGAGCCGTTCAGGTGAGGGTCGTTGATCAGCCCCTTCCAGCCGACGGTCGTTCGTGGTTTTTCAAAATAGACACGCATAACCAGATAAATTGAATCACTTACTTTATCGGAGAGAGCCTTTAGTTTAAGCGCGTAGTCTTTTGCCGCCTCAACGTCGTGAATCGAACAGGGGCCGATGACCACAAATAACCGATGATCTTTGCGATCAAGAATATTATTGATTGTGGCGCGGCCTTCGGAAATTGTCGCAATCGCTTTATCTGTAAGGGGAATGTCTTCTTTTAACGCATCTGGCGTAATTAATATGTCTTGGCTTAAGACGTTTACATTTTCTAATTTTGCTATCATTTTTTAACCTGTTACCGATTTTAGGAGACTCGCTACGTGCGGGGCCGACAGTCTCGCCTTGAAAAGGGGCCGTTATGTTGCGCTATTCAAGCACTCGATGCAATATTAAGGCTGGCCTGAAGAATCGAAATCGTGATGTGATATTGAAATAGAGATATAATCTACTACCCTGATCAGCCTAGACTGCATTTATCCGAGAGAATAACGCGTATGGGTTTATTCTTCATAATCGCCGTTCACTAATGGAAGTCACCTAAAATAGTGGAAAAACCAATAAACGACTTGTCCTCAATTTATCATGTCGCGTTGCAGTTGCGAGTGCCAGAACTAAAGTACCGGATCGATAATGGTGTTGAACAGGATGCATTGATTGACCGTTTTTTTACGGCTAACCGTTTAAAGCCGGAAGCCCTCGTAAAACAGCCGGTCACCCGAAAAGTGCTAGCGGATTTTAACAACACGCCATTGCCCCGGAAATTCAATAATCTGGCGTTTATGACAGACCGGTTTTTTGATACCTGGCTGCGAAAAAACAACCTTGCTCCCGACATTAACGAGGTGATTGGTAAATGGCGGTTTCTGTTTTTTGAGTTGCTTTATCGGCAACAAAATGAAGCGGGCAGTCAGGCATTCATTCAATTACTTGAAGCGTTGGCGATTGACAATTTTGGCTGGTGCGCTTTTCCCAAGCGTTCGAGCCATATTCTGATTAGCATGTTGCACAAAATTGAAGTCGAGTTATTTTCGGCCGACGTGATTGATGATGTTTTTCTGTTGAATCTGCGTCAACAATGGCAGCAGTTTGAGCTTAAACAGCGTCAGACCTTTATCAAGGTAACGGAAAGGCTCATCGATGTTGAGCGGCGGGGCGCTGTCACGCGTTATGCAAAAGCCTTGGCTCAGGATTACCTGAATCAAACCTTTTTTAAACATATGATCCCGGATTCATTAAAGGTATTTCTTGAAAACTACTGGCTGGAATTTCTGTCGCGGGTATTTCAGGATATCCCATCTGCCGTTTCATCCGGCAGCTTCCCTGACGCTTCATCAGGTCATTCATTAGAACGCCCGACAGACAATGCTGCAGAGCAGGCCAAAGCACTCACGTACAAAATTCTCGTCGTGTTTTGCGGTAAGGGCAAGGGAGCCTTCCAGCATGGCGATAGCTTGATCGATGATTTATTGGCGAGTATCAAGGCTGAAGATGGACCGAAGGTTCCGAATGCGATTTGGGCCAATTTGGAGAACGACATTGTTCACATTCTCCAGAACAAGCCTGTCATCGAAAAGCTGTATCACGAACTGTCGTGTCACGAGAGTGTGTCTGAGTTTGAAACCGTCAGTGACAATGTGATCGATAACCGTTTATGGTTTTCAACACGCGTGGAAGGTTGTGAGCGCCGAGTGCAAATCGCAAGGGTATTTGATGATTGCAAACAGCTACTGTTATGCAATTATGCGGGAATGAAATTTAATGTGCTGAGCTTTGCCGAGTTCGAGCAAGGCTGCCGCAGGGGCGACTACAAAGTTTTGTCGTCCGACGTGTCGTTTTCTAAGGTGATTGAAACGAGCTCCGCAGGTCTGCTTAAAGTGGCGATAACACAGAGACAGGCACGCATAAAAGCGGCCGAAAAAGCAAAAAAGGAAGCAGAACAGCTTTTAGCCGAAAAACACAAGTCAGAGCAGGATGCACACTTGAAAGCCTCAGATATTGCTGAGCGTACGCGAAATATTCAACTTAAACGGGTTGAAAAACAACGTCTTCAAAAGGAGCAAGAGGTCTATCAGGCCTTGTCTGAATTCAAGCTGGGAGCGTGGATCGGTATTATCGGTGGCAGCGAAGATGAACGTGTTCATGGGGATGAAAATGCGGTACAACGCTATAAACTAGCGGTTAAACTGGCGGCGACAGGTAAATATATTTTTGTGGATAAACTGGGTATCAAAAAGCGGCAGTATACCGAAGCGTCGCTGGTAGCGGGAATTGTCAGGGGCGAGATCGAGATATTGAGTCATGGTGCAGAATTTGAAGACAGTCTGGAGCGGGTGTTGAGCCGCATGAGAATGTCAAAATGAACTCGAATCGGAACGGGGTATCCACTCAGCGTTTCGTGAAGATTGAGCGAACGATGCAGGTCGGGGAATTAGCATGAATGAAGAAGAGCTGGGAAAGTTTTTTGATGTCGATGAAAGGCGTGAAGAAGCACGCTTGGATTTTGATGCTGCCATTTATATCGAGACGGTTTCGCGAGAGCCAGGCGACGTGACGCCTCCAAAATTACTAAGCTGTGAGGCCGTTGATTTGTCGGCCAACGGTTTACAGGTGATGGTAGACGAAGCCTTGAAAAATGGCGCAATACACACCCTGATCATTGACATAGACGAACCGGAAGAGGTCTATCGTTTAACCGCTGAAGTTCGGTGGGTCAAGCCACACTCCGATGGCTACCTGACGGGTTTACTGCTCTATGATTCAGATGGAACCGAAATCATTGACTGGAAGTTTATGATTTCAAGGTTTTTGAATTGATCAAAAAACGTTTTGAGTGATTTCTTTCACTGATCTTTTGATTCGATTTAATTATGATGGCGGTTAAAAATAATAATGGATATCGCCCCTTACTATGCTTCGTCAGTTATTGTTTCGCCCGTTATTGTTTCGTCGTCGGTTGTTTTCGCAAACGCTGAGTTTTTTTGCTTTACTCTCCGTGCTTGTCTCTGGGGCCGCTTCCGAGCTGCCGCCTGAGGTTTCGCTCCGAAATGAATCAACCCTGCCGACCATAGATTTGCGACAGGCCGTTTGGGGTGATGGCAGAGCCCATGCACTCGATGGAATGTGGCGAGCTTACTGGGGGCAGTTACTGACCCCAGAGAGAATTTCGACGACTAAGGCGACATCGCAACTATTTCCGGTCCCTGCGGTGTGGGATAGCCCACTGGCCGGCCAGAGTATGTTACCCACACAAGGATATATGACCTACCAGGTAAGCGTGTTGGTGCCAGAAGAGATGGGTCAACTGAATTTATACATTCCTGATATGCCAAGCGCTTACCAACTATGGGTAAACGGTGAGTTACGTGCGCAAAATGGTCGCGTAGGTCGATCCGCACAAACGGAAGAGCCTGCATTTTTACCCAAGGTTGTCAAAATCACCGGGCATCAGGGGCGCCTGGATGTGGTGATTCAGCTATCCAATTTTCATTACCGCGAGGGCGGCATATGGTTTAGCCTGCGCTTGACGGATGACTCCGGTTATTTCGCGATGGCCCTCAAACCCATTATTTATGCGGTTTTTTTCGCGGCTATTTTAATCGCAATTGGTTTATATAACCTGTCGCTGTATGTTTTCAGGACAAAAGAAGTTGCCGCGCTGTACTTTGGTTTTCTCTGTCTTGCCGTTGGTGTCCGTCGGCTATTGATCGATGAACGTATCGTGTATATGTTTGAGTGGTTCGACTGGGCCACACTGCAGCGTGTTGAGCACCTGTGTTTTTATTTGAGTTTACCGCTGTTTATGGGCTTTTTTGCATCCTTGTATCGAGCCCATGTTCCCGCTTTCACCAAAGGTGTGTGTTGGCTGCTGATTTCCCCCTTTGTGTTACTTAGCCTGATGTTTCCCGCCCGTATTTACACCGAATTCAATGTTGCTTTCCAGATGTTGGTCGCGGCCTCTGTGATAAGTGCCTGTCTGATGTATATCAATGTTTTTAGACAGCAGGGCAAAAATGTCAAGCTGTTTGGCGTCAGTTTGTTATTGCTTGCATTGGCGGTGATTCATGACATTCTCAAGTCGAACGGCATCCTCGATAGCAGCAATAATATAGCCCACTTTGGCGTGTTGGCTTTCGTCGTGTCACAGTCGATAGCGCTACAACGCAGCTATCTGAAAAGTTTGAATCTGGTAGAGAAAATGTCTACTCAGCTAGAAAGTCAAAACCGGGAACTGATTCGGCTGGACGAATTCAAGGATGAGTTTCTAGCGACTACATCGCACGAATTACGCACCCCGTTACATGGCATTTCCGGTTTGGCCAAGGTGATAACGGAGAGTGATCATGGGCAGCTGTCCCCTGATCAGCGCAGCAAAATTGAATTGATAGGCAATACGTCTCAAAGGCTGAGTGTGCTGGTCAATGATATTCTCGATTTTTCCAGCATTAAGCATGGCAAGCTGAAACTGAATGTCGGTCGTGTTGACTTGAGCGCGCTGTCAGAGTTGGTGTTGTCGACGCTTAAGCCTATGGTGGCACAGAAGGATATTACACTGTCAGCACGTGTTGACCCGCATATCCGTTATCTGGAAGCAGATGAATTTCGGTTTCAGCAGATTCTGTTCAATTTGATGGGCAATGCGGTCAAGTACACCGAAAAAGGGTCGATACAGCTGACTGCTTACCCGATGAGCCGAGATGTGGTCATTGAAATTTCAGATTCGGGCGTAGGCATTCCAGCCGAAAAAAGGCAATTGCTGTTTCGGCCCTTTGAGCAGATTCATGTGCAAGGACATCCGTCTGCCAGCGGCACTGGCTTGGGCTTATCGATTAGTCGGCAACTGGTAGAACTTCACGGCGGACTGCTGGATATTGACAGCGAGGTCGGACAGGGCACGACGGTGCGTCTCAGTTTTCCATCGTCCATGGTTTTAAATGACACCCCTCAGGGCGGCCGTTTTGCCCCTTTGCCTAATCTGGAAGAGCAGCCTGCTGACCTTGATTATGTCGATCAGAGTGCCGTCCATGATCGCGATGACCCTGTTCCCGTTACAAAACCGGGGAACGAAAGCCGCGAACAGGGCAATACCGGGCCACTGATTTTTGTGGTAGATGATGAACATGTTAATCGTGAATTGGTCACCAGTCAGCTTACGGAGCAGGGTTATCGTACGGAAACATTTGCAGATGGGCCAGGTGTGTTGCAGCGCCTGAATGCGCAGGTGCCTGATTTGATCTTGCTGGATTACATGATGCCAAAGATGACCGGTTTGGAGGTTTGCCAGTTGATCCGAAACCATTACGACAGTTATGAAATGCCGGTCATGATGCTGACAGCCAGACACCAGATCGATGATATTGTTGAAGCGCTGGGGGCCGGGGCAAACGACTATTTGATCAAGCCCTATCATGACAAGGAGCTATTAGCCCGGGTCAGCAGTCAGTTAAATGTGCGAAAATACTGGATAGCGAATGGCGAAAATCAAAAGCTCCAGCATGAAATCGCACGCAGGGAAGTGTTAGAAGAAGAACTGTCTGAGTTGAATACCCGTTTATTAAACGTGCTGGATATTAGTACTGAACTGATTGTGATTGTGAATGATCATTTACATGTTGTGTATGCAAATGAAAAAGCGATGCGCGCGTTAAGCGACGGCGGCCAGGGGATTTTGGGAAAGTCTGTGCTGTCGCTGGTCAATCAGAATTTGGCACGTGAACTTGAGGAACGCCTCGATCACCACTGTGACAGCGTCGATAGCATTGAATCTCCAGGAAATACCCCTGATGTTCGTTGGCATGTATTGGTCAAACGTCTTGATCAACAGCATCAGGTCTGCTTTGCCTTGGTGATACTGCCGGTTCCTGTTGTTACGCGCACATTGTCTGACCCGGTTCCCGTGATTAGCGGCTTGACACAGGAGTTAAGTGAAAGCCGCAAGAAGATTGATCAGATTGAAAACGCCTTGAAACAACTGGTCTTGGTTCCTGACCTGGAAGAGTCGAAGCCGAGAGAAAATGCAAGGCAAAGCACCGCATTGCCGCAGTCGACGGACACGCTCACCAATAAAAAACTGATCGTGACACTGCACCGAACAACATTACATCTATGGGAGCGTTACACTAATAAAGACAAGGCGGACCTGGCCGAACGCAGTCGTTGTTGGCGCGTGTATCTCGATGGAACCACTGTTAAAACGCGTACCTTTGACAAATATTTGAATGTGAAATCAATTCCCAACCGGCCTCGCTGGCGTGCCGTGGTGCGCACTGCCAATTATGTGCTGGCAAGCTGTGACCTCTCTGAAGATGATCGCACCGAACTAACGCGGCTTTCTAATTCTGTCGAAGACCTCTATAGCTGAAAACCGGGCGCATGAACGCATGGGTCAAGAACACCCGATTTTTGAAAATTTGAACTTCGTCTCACTTATTTCGGCCAAATTAACCTAACCAGCCTAAATTGCCCCTTTTTGACAAAGTCATTTAAGTCGCTGCTTTATAGGGTGTTAGTGCTTTCAAAATGAAAGTAATACGTAATTTCTGAATACGAATACGAATACGAATACGCATGCCCAATCACCAATAAAATTATAACGGAGTCAATAAATGAAAAGCCTGAATCTAAAATTAATGGCCTTTGTGTCACTACTTTTTGCTGCTTTCACGGTAAATGCAAGCGGTTATAGCAACGTCTATGTCTTTGGCGACAGCCTCTCAGACAATGGCAATCTAAATGCACTCGATCCTTCCGTCCCAACACGATTTACCAATGGCCCGGTCGCGGTAGAAGTGATTGCCGGAGCGCTTGGTTTTGATCTAACGCCGTCTTACCACTTGCTGCAAACCCCCCCTTTCGGAAACAACTACGCAATTGCCGGCGCCAAAGCAATTGATGAAGATGGTGATGAAAGTACGCCAGATATCAACTTGCCGACGCAGGTAAATGCTTTTTTGCAAATTCATGGCGGCGTCGCTCCTTCAGATGCTTTATACATTGTGCTGATCGGCGGAAATGATATTCGTGCCGCTAGAGAAATTCGTGCAGCGGGTGTGTTTGCGGAAACACCAGAAGAGCGTAAAGCGATTCGTGTTGCCGCTCGTGAGTCTATTAAGACGGCAGTCGAAGCCGAGCAAGCGCAGATTCTAAAGCTGATAGCCGCGGGTGCGACCCATATTCTGGTGTCCAATGCACCTGATATTGGTGCGATTCCAGAAACGGATCTGGTTTCTGCGCAACTGCTGTCTGTTGCCCAAACAGCCGCTCAAGAACGCAGAGCGAAGCGAATCGTTAAGGTGGCAACCAAGTTGTCAGCCAAGTATAACCGTAAGTTGGCGAACAAGCTGGTCAGAATTGAACATCAAACCGGAGTTGATATTACCGACTACGATTTGTTTAGCTTTCTGACGGACCAGATTGATGGTGCGGAAGACTACGGTTACACCAATACCGACGATGCATGTATCTGGGTGTTCTCTCAAGGCGGTGCAATTAATCCTGAATGTACTGATTTCCCAGCTGCGACGGGCTTCCTGTTTTGGGATGAAATTCACCCAACCACTGCCGCGCATCAAGGTGCGGGTATGGCCATTTTAGAGGAATTGATGGGTCACTGATTTTTGCAATCCAGGGAAGGGGCTTGATGCCTCTTCCTGTCTTTTCCTCGCTTCATTGTCTCGTTAGTCTGTGTTTCGGCAGACTTTTTCCAGATACGATTCAAAATATTTCATTACATCACTTTGTGTGATCTTGCCTGTATTCTCTTTCCCTTAACGGTCATAATAGGTCTATTGGTACGCGAACGCTCGCGCTTACATCTTTAGCAGACCCATGTCAGGTTAGATTAATGAAGTTCTGTTTTACCTCTGGTCGTACAATTGTCTTAGTGCTGTTACTTGCGCTTGCCCTGGTTGCCTGTGGTTCGGGCGGAGAAACTTCGCTTGTCGCAATTTCCGGCTCGGATCCAGACCCCGAGCCAGAGCCAACGCCCACGTTTTCGCTGAGCGGTTCTGTTTATGTGGAGCGTGATTCCGATGTGGATGACGATGTCGGCAATATTCAGGCGCAAAATAATCAAATCGGCAATGCACAACGGGTAGCCAATCCGCTCACGCTTGGCGGCTATGTCAGTGGGCTTCAGGGCTGTTATTCAAGTGATTTCGACTGTTTGTATGAGCCAGGTGCTGAATTCTCTTTTGGCAAAGATACGCAGGATTTCTTTCAGGTTTCTCTGGTTAAAAACCAGCAGATCGGTTTGAGTGTTTTCTATGCCGATACGTCTGGTGCTTTGACGGGCACCATCGATGTGTCGCTATTCCTGCGCTTGCAGTCAGATGTAAGCAGCACTGTTTCTGCGTTGACGTTCAGCGGGGAAGGCACAAAGACCCTAACCGTTGAAAATACGGGTGATTACTATATTGAGGTAAACGCTGCCGAAAATGTGTCTGAGCCGGTGCTATATACCTTGTCTCTATCCAAATCCCTGATTGGGACTTCACTGGGTGCCGCATCGCTCAATCCGACCTCTCATTTTGTGCCGGGTGAGGTGATTGTTAGATTTAAAACGAATGATGAATCGACCGGTTTTGGCTTGGCGGCACTGGCATCGCAGCAGAGCGAAACAACCAAAACAGACCTGAGAATCAAACGGGCTATTGGTCAGGCCGCAAAACTTTATCACATTGAAGCCGCCACGCTAAACAAGGCCCTGAGTTTTGAGTCAGTCGAGTCGGGTTCATATTTGTCAACCCGAATGAAAAAGAAATGGCAGACGGTAAAAACGATTGAAAAGCTGCGTGCCCGAGATGATGTGCTCTACGCCGAACCCAACTATATTCGTACCGCAACCGCCGTGCCGCCCGTCAATGACCCTGAATACGACAAGCAATGGAGCTTGCCGATGCTGGAGCTACCGGCGGCCTGGGAAGTTTCTACCGGCCAGGGTGTAACCGTGGCAGTGATTGATACCGGTATTGATCCGGATCACCAGGATTTGGATGGCAATATTGCGCTTCAGGATGGCTATGATTTTATTGAGGATGATGCGTTATCCGGAGATCTTGATCCGGGCTCTGATACCGACCCTCGAGATATGGGCAGCACTTTTCATGGCTCTCACGTTGCCGGAATTATTGCGGCAGAGGGGAACAATGGCATGGGGATAACCGGGGTGGCTTACGATGCTTCTATCATGCCGTTACGGGTGCTGGGAGTAAACGGCGAAGGTTTTGATGCCGATATCGCAAATGCTATTTTATATGCGGCGGGCCTGACAAATTCAAGCGGTCGTTTGCCGATCAAAAAAGCTGATATTATTAACCTTTCTCTGGGCTCGCCAGATGATTCTGATGTTATAAATGCAGCGGTGAGCGATGCCGTGGCCGAAGGGGTGATTGTGATTGCGGCGGCTGGCAATGACAGCAGTTCAACCGAGTTTTTTCCTGCCGCTTCCCCTAGTGTGATTGCAGTGAGTTCTGTGACCAGTAATAAAACATTGTCGACTTTTTCCAACTTTGGTGACTACATAGATGTCGCGGCTCCCGGTGGCACCGGTATTAATGACCCTTTATTCGATGGTTTTCAAGACGGTATTCTCAGTACTGTCTATGCAAGTGAATATGCCGAGCTGGTGGGTACTTCCATGGCAGCACCTCATGTCGCTGGTGTTGCGGCGCTGATGAAGGCGAAACAGCCGACTTTGGATCCACTTAGCTTTGCCGGTGCTTTGCCCGATATTACTGATAATCTCGGTAATACTCAGTTGTTCGGCTTTGGTTTGATCAACGCAGCCAAGGCGATGATCTGGGCGGGTCAAACGCTCCCGGCATCATTGAATGTGTTTCCAAACCAGTTTGGATTTATTGGCGCGACGACTGACGCCAGCCTGACCTTAACCAACCCGGGTTCAGACGGCCGCGTTGTGACTGCCACGGTACAAGAAAATGAAGACTGGATCGACGTGACCAATTACGCTCTTAATTCAGTTGATCAAAATGGTTTGGGAAAATACAAAGTTGAAATTGATAGCACTAAAGTGCTCCCGAATGAGACTAAAACCGGCCTGCTGATGATTTCTTACCGCATTGATAACGGAGCATTGCAGGTCATGGAAATCGAAGTGTTCGCTTCCAATTCACAGCAAACGGATGACACGGTGGGGCAGCTACTTGTTTATCTGATTCGGAAACAGGATGTCGATAATTCCGGTGAGGGTGATTTGATCGGTATTTATGCCGGCGTTGGCGGGCAACTAAGCGATGGTGTTTATGATTTCCAATTTTACAACATTCCACCGGGGCAGTATTTTCTTGAGGCCAGTACTGACAATGATGATGACTTTATCTTTTTTGACGAAGGCGAGGCGAGGGGCGCGTACCCATTATTTTCACAGCCCGACCTGATTACGGTGACGAACCGGAACATTCAAGACCTGGACTTTGATGTTCAGTTTCAGTCTTTTGCCCAGTCTTCAGGGCAGTCAGCAAACGCGGCAACCAGTCTATCTGGGCGAACATTTAAAGCGCAGGCAAGAACCCCTCCTGTGTTACGAAAAATCCGATAATGAAAACCTCACTAGTCATTGTACTGATTCTGAGCGCCGCCTTGTTGGGTTGTGCTTCAGACAGTAATTCAAGCGCTCACTTCAATGTTAGTACGGTGTTTAAGTCTGAGTATTGTGGCCCGGCATCATCAAATCCCGGATTAAATTGGCTTGCTGGCCCTGAACAGTGGCAGGCATATCAAAAACGTCTGGCAGCTGACCCAAGGGTGAAATCTGAGGGCGTTGTGAGTGAAAACTCAAAGGGTGTTTTGGTTGTTTCACTGGGGCAACAGACCTCGGGTGGCTATGGAATTGATCTTGGTCCGCAGGCGCCGTTTATCGAAATTGACGGCGCGGCCAACCGTGAAACGCGTACCCTGGTTATTCCCATGACGGTGACCGAACCGAAGCCTGGTGGAATGCGTATTACTGTCATGACCCAGCCCTGTATCGGGCTGGCAATTGTGTCTGATCACGAGATTGGTTTCGTCAAAGTCTTAAGCAACTCGGCAACGGCGTTTGAAGCTATTCGTATCCCATAAGTCTATTGGCAGCCTTGCCAAATTTAGATAAGCTAGCGCCAACTCAAACACTATACGAAAACACGCCCTCGTCTTTGGAAGTTTATGTCAGACACAAAACCCGCCGCCAAGCAATATACCGCCGATTCTATCGAGGTATTGAGTGGTCTAGACCCTGTAAAAAAACGCCCCGGTATGTATACCGATACCACTCGCCCTAACCACCTTGCGCAAGAAGTGATCGACAACAGTGTCGATGAGGCCCTGGCCGGGCACGCCAGTAAGATCGAGGTGGTACTGTTCGAAGATGGCTCATTGTCTGTGACCGATGATGGACGAGGCATGCCCGTGGATATTCACTCGGAAGAAGGTGTTGCCGGGGTCGAACTGATTTTGACGCGCTTGCACGCTGGCGGTAAGTTCTCAAACGATAATTATGCTTTTTCAGGGGGGTTGCACGGTGTTGGCGTCTCCGTTGTCAATGCCTTGACCACCAAACTTGAAGTACTGATTCGGCGTGGCGGCAAGCTACATCGAATTGCTTTCGCCAATGGCGACAAGACCGAAGACTTGCAGGTGATCGATACGGTTGGCAAACGTAACACGGGCACTCAGGTAACATTTTGGCCAGATGCGCAGTATTTTGACTCGGTTAAATTTTCCATTTCCCGTCTGCGCCATATACTCAGGGCTAAAGCCGTTTTGTGCCCAGGCTTATCGGTCAGTTTTCTCAACAAACAGACCAATGAAAAAGATGAATGGCATTATGAGAATGGTCTTCAAGACTATCTAATGTCGGCGACCGATGGGCTTGAAACCTGTCCGGCAAAACCATTTATCGGCTCTATGTCGGGCAACACGGAAGCGGTGGACTGGGCAATACAATGGCTGGTAGAAGGCGGCGAACTCACTCAGGAAGCTTATGTTAACCTGATTCCAACCGCACAGGGCGGCACCCACGTAAATGGTTTTCGAACCGGTTGTCTGGAGGCGATGCGGGAATTTTGCGAGTTTCGTAACTTGCTGCCAAGAGGTATTAAGCTCAGCCCGGAAGATATTTGGGATAAAAGCTGTTATGTGTTATCTGCCAAGTTGCAAGACCCACAGTTTTCAGGGCAAACCAAAGAGAGATTATCGTCTCGTGAGGCCGCTGCCTTTATCTCGGGCGTGGTCAAAGATGCGTTTAGTCTGTGGCTGAACCAGCATACTGATGAGGCCGAAAAGCTGGCAGAGCTCTGTATCAGCAATGCTCAGAAACGCCTGAAAGCAAGCAAGAAAATCGCCCGAAAAAAAGTGACATCGGGGCCTGCTTTACCTGGAAAACTGGCGGATTGTTCCGGCTCTGACGCGATGAATTCAGAACTGTTTCTGGTCGAAGGAGACTCTGCGGGTGGTTCAGCAAAACAGGCGCGCGACCGGGAGTACCAGGCGATCATGCCGCTCAGAGGTAAAATTTTGAATACCTGGGAAGTTGACTCGAACCAAATTCTGGCCTCACAAGAAGTACATGATATTGCCGTCGCTGTCGGTGTCGATCCCAGCTCCGATAACCTCGATGGTTTACGTTATGGCAAAATTTGTATTCTCGCCGATGCGGATTCAGATGGCCTTCATATCGCGACTTTGTTATGCGCATTGTTCATGAAACACTTTCGGCCACTCGTGGAAAACGGCCATGTCTTCGTCGCTATGCCGCCGCTATATCGTATCGATATTGGCAAAGAAGTATTTTATGCGCTCGATGAAGCAGAACGACAAGGCATTCTCGATCGTATTGCAGCCGAAAATAAAAAAGGCAAGATCAATGTCCAGCGTTTTAAAGGTCTGGGAGAGATGAACCCCTTGCAGCTTCGCGAAACCACCATGGCGAGAGATACCCGGCGATTGGTTCAGCTAACGATCGACGATTATCAACAGACGATTGAAAACATGGATATGCTGCTTGGTAAAAAACGGGCCTCAGACCGAAAAATCTGGCTGGAAAAGAAAGGTGATCTGGCGGAAGTTTAGGGCGATTTGTCGGACTTCATTTAATTCTTCCCTAATCGTCATAAGCTCTTCCCTAAACGTCACATGCGTTGCTATGTGCACGAAATAGGAAAATTGGGGGTTAGGGCTTCAGAATTAAAAATACGTGCTTTTAGGGTGTTTTGCTTATAGAAGCACGGAGTCTTGAACAAACCGGGTTTCTTCGTTTCGCCACCTTGCATTTCTTCTCAGCCAGATACAATTTGTTTATACAACAGAGATAGAAATAGTGAACAAGCAAGACCCTAGATATGAGAAATTGCAGTCTCTGCTTCGAGATCTGCGGAAGAGTCAGGATATTAGGCAACAAGAGCTTGCTGAAAAGCTAGGTCGACCACAATCTTATGTATCTAAATATGAGGGCGGCGATCGAAATATCGACTTGATTGAACTGATTGATATTGCTAAGTCACTTGAATTGGAGCCTGCTAAGGCTATTTCAGGTTTAGTTAAGGGTCTTTCGGAATAGTACTTTTATATCCAATGTGACAGTCTTTTCCTCTCTGTAGATACTTAGAATCCCAACTCTAAGCCTGATCGGCGCATGGAGGTACAATAAATTGCTTTATAAATATAGAAGCTTTGAATCGGAGTTTTTCGAGGATTTCTTTGAAAGCAAGAGTATTTATCTCTCTTGTCCTAGTCAGTTAAACGACCCATTCGAGTGCAAACCACACGTTTACATACCAAGTGCTCAGAAAGATATATATAAGCTTGCGAGCAACTGGTTAAACTCTAAAGGCGTGACTGATCAGAAGCTGCGTTCTGAATATACCAATGAGGTAATGCGCAGCTTGAGTAGTCAGGAAGATCTTCTTTCTCGTCTTCATGAAATACTCGAAGGTTACGGAGTATATTGCTTCGCTTCTACGCCTACAAACATCCTAATGTGGTCGCACTATGGGTTTAATCATGAAGGGTTTTGCATAGAGTTTAATACTGGCTCAGACTATCACTTAACGTCATTAGCTCCCTATTTTTCAGTACATTATCAGGATAAATATCCAGAATTTAGTATTGATTTGCTTTATCAAGAAGACTTGAGGGCAATAGAGCTTTATCACCGGACCTGCTTATTGACCAAGTCTAGTATATGGAAATATGAGGGAGAAAAGAGGGTAATAAGAGCTAGAGTTGAGGGCGGAGCGGGAAGTATGCCTATTGAAGATTACCATGTTAACTCCTTCATTCTTGGGGCTAAGAGTACTGCAGAAAATGCTGAAAGGTTGCGCGTTTTAAGAGACCAGCATTTCCCAACAGCCAGTCTTAAGAAAGCGGTCTTGTCGAATAATAAGTATGAGATCAGAATTGAAGGGGCTTAATCTCTGTTTGTTTGCTTTTCGTCTACTGTAAATCTTAGTCAAACGTATAACTTAATATGCGGTGGAATTGTTTAATGTTTAGCGAGTCGTTCGTTTTATTTCAACAGGAAGGTTATTTGACAAGATCTAGTTTACTAACTGGTTTTAATGCCTTGAGGAAGGCAAACATCGATGAAACAAGAAAAGGGCTTTTTTACTCCGCATTTTTTGAGTTGTCTATTGGTCTAGAAAGATTATTGAAGCTCATATTGGTAATCGACCATATGTCCAAAAACGATTTAAGGCCAATGACCGACAAAGAATTAAAAAGAAAATATGGACATAAAATTAAGTCGCTATACAAATCTTGTTTAATG
>Ga0316207_10003319_pt1 | contig 15087 bp, 16 predicted proteins | sample 6weekpyrite_MG_FD_204943 | JGI IMG/M metagenome (GOLD analysis project Ga0316207, IMG submission 204943) | Microbial mat bacterial communities from mineral coupon in-situ incubated in ocean water Damariscotta River, Maine, United States -... | ecosystem: Environmental > Aquatic > Marine >... | reverse complement strand
TGACCAACGAGTTCCTTATCGGATTTGTGGCGTTTACGGGTAATACTATCGGCAACAACTGAAGTGAGTAAAGCATCTATACATCCCAGCATACCCAGCACAATGGCATCGATTAACATCACTTGCCACTGATCAATACTGAACACTGGAAACTGAAAACCGGGTAAGCCCGTAGGTATCTCACCAATACGTCGTACATCTGCATCACTTAAAAATATAACAGATAACAAAGTACAAACAATTAACGCCACCAATGGAGGTGGTAGATGTTGCTTGAGTTTTTTCGGTATTAGGAAAAGAATCGCTATGGTGATTGTAGCCAGAATGGTTTCATTGGTTTGAATACCCGCGATTAGTGCAGGTAAAGTATCAATGACGCCAATGACACCACCACCTGGAGCAGGCTGCCCGAGTAAAGGCCCTATCTGTAAAATAATAAGAATGATACCAATGCCTGACATAAAACCTGAAACGACGGTATAAGGCATTAAGGTGACATATTTGCCTAAGCGCATTAAGCCAAATAGAATTTGAAACATACCGGCCATTATGACAACCGTAAAGGCCATTGCCATTCCATTTACAGGGTCAGAAGCAATAAACTTTGCGATCACCGCAGTAAAGACAACCGTCATAGGTCCGGTTGGCTCTGATATTAATGTGGGTGAACCACCAAATAGTGCAGCAAACAGTCCGACCAGAATTGCACCATATAAACCAGCCTCAGCACCAGCGCCAGATGCAACGCCAAAAGCTAAAGCCATAGGTAGCGCAATCACGGCAGCGGTCACACCACCATAAATATCACCACGTGTATGTTTCAGGTTTATTTCGTTGAACACTTGCATAGGATGCATAGCCTCTAAAAATTAAAATCACTCAGAAAACAATGTAATGTAAATTTATTTAAGATTGTGTGTATGAGTAAAACGATACTCATTATATTTTTATTAATAAGCACTATAACCAGTCACAAACAACTTATTTTAATATTATATTGTTGTTTGATTCTATTTTTTAACTGTTTTTTTCTTGCCAGCTTTTTTATTATTCGGTTTTTTTTCACTCGATAACGAGCTCTGACTTTCCGTTAAAATACTTTCCAGCTTAGGCCACATTTTCTGCATGCGTTCACGTATTTTTGATTCAGAACTTATTACAAAGTCCAGAAACGTTTGTGCGACCAGTGATAACTCTTTTCCTTTAGGGTACACGATATACCAGTTACGCAGGATAGGAAAACCTTCAACATCAAGGATTGCAACGGGACCTTCAGTACCTTCAAGTGACAACGTGTGCAGTGATAACACCGATAAACCAAGGCCACCTGCAATAGCATGTTTAATCGCTTCATTATCACCCAGCTCCATGCGTATAGTCGGTTTAACACCTTTCTCATCGAAGGCTTTATACATAGCATCACGAATACCCGAGCCTGGTTCTCGAACAATAAGTGGTTCCCTGGCTATCTCTTCCAGGCTGATATTCTTTTTACCAACGAGTGGATGATCACGAGGTGCCATTACGACCAGTGGATTGGGCGCAAAGGTAAATGACTCAAGCTCAAACTCGCCTTGTGGTGCCTGCCCCATAATGTACAGGTCATCTTCATTAGAGCGTATGCGGCGGATAATGTTGTCGCGATTGGTAACTTTTAAAGCGGGGTCAATTCCAGGGTAGATTTTGCTGAACTCACCGAGTAGTTCAGGAGCCAGGTATTTTGCTGTCGTCACTACACCCATGCGTAAACGGCCACGTTTTAAGCCTTTCATATCTGAAATTTTCATTTCCAGATTCGACAGGGTTTCAAACACCCCTCGGCAGGCTGCGTAAACTTCTTTACCAGCTTCTGTTGGCTCAACATTTCTGCCAACATGTTCAAATAATGGCAGACCAATTGCTTCAGATAATTTTTTTATCTGCATTGAAACCGTGGGTTGTGTAAGGAATAGTTCTTCGGCTGCGCGGGTAAAACTGCTCAAGCGATAGATGGCTTCAAAAACCTGGAACTGCCTGAATGTAGCATAGCGAATTAAATGCTCAGGAATGGCTGATGATGGTGTATAACTACTGTTACTGGATGTTGACATAAAGCTCACTTATCTTGTCTATCACTTCTAGTACCATTTGAGAGTATTATTACACAGCTTAAGCATGTGCTTTTCTTATATCTCTTAACACTCAACAACTAAAGCTGCGCATACTTTATCTGTGAAACCACGAAGCCATTCGCTGATAAAGAATTTAGTAACATTAAATCCAATATGCTGGATAACTGTTACTGACAGTAACCGCTAAAGAAAATTTATTGCAGCAATCTGTACCAGCACCAGGCATAGATTATAATCTATACTTAGTACTGGTTCTACAGGTCTTGCACTTAATATAAACAGATATTAGTAATAGACATTGTGTTTATACTCGATAAACACAAATTTAGTGGTATTAGCTTCTGATGCTTATAACATCAATACTAATCAGGATAGAAGTACCACTGATTACCAGGAACCAGTGATAATTTACCTTAGTCTGGCCAAACTCGCTTAGATGGTAAGTAGGTAACCTTTTCTGGCTTAGGAGCCGCTTTCTTAGTTTCCTGTTTCTTAGGAGCTGGTTTTTTTGGCTCTGGCTTTGCAGCTTCAGGCTTACTGGCAACTTTCTTATCAGCTTCTTCAGTTTTATTAGCGGGATCTGCTTTAGTCATACGCATTGACTCCATTAATTTATTTCGTGTTTTATCTTTTGTACTCATTGTGCTAACACCTCATTGATAAGCTGTTCAAGTTCATTAGCCGCGTCTCTACCGCGACTCCCCATATCAAAAACGCTTTTGCCCTCAAGAGCACTACTACGATATATAGCACGTCTACGTAGTGCTGTGCTGGCTACCGGTAAACCAATTTCTGAAAGCGCATCACGTACTAATCTTGATAATGTAGTGCGTGGCTCCAGCTGGTTGATAACCAGATAAGCATTTAAATTTGTATTTGTATTGCGAGCTTTTGTAACAGCTTCTTCTATATGCACGGTTGCCCACAAATCCATAGGTGATGGCTGTACGGGCACTAAAGCAATGTCGCTAAAACCTAAGGTTGTAGTCGTCTGGGTAGCATGTACAGAGGGGGGACAATCGATGATTACAAATTCGTAATCGTCTAGAAGTTTTTTTGCCTGTTCTTCGAGGTGTTCATTTGCCTCAATAACAGGGACTGCATCTTCCCTACTTGAAAAGGCACGCCATTGCAGTGATGAACCCTGGGGGTCTGCATCTACGACTGCAACTGTATTTTGCCTTGATAGACAGGAGGCGACATTAACCGATAAAGTTGTCTTACCAGCGCCACCCTTATTGCCGACCAGTGCAATTAACGGCATATAGTTTTCCTCAGTGAGCCTTTTTGCCTTCGAGTTCATCAAGTTGCTGAGCAAATTGATGCTGTTTTGGACTTAGCTCTTCTTCACCTTCATCTGCATAGATCGTGATATTGACATAATCACGTCCAAACCCCATATCGGGATAATACTCTTCACGCTCAGATAATTCAGCTGCACGATCAAGAAAATCACGTAGGTCATCATAACTTTCGAACTGGTATTGCTTTTCCAGGCGTGCAGGTCGATTACGTTCTTTCCATTCACCGCTCATAAGTCATCTTCGCTCATCAGGTGTTTGCAGTGGGTGATTGCGATGCTGGTTGTTGTAATGCCTGGATCCATTTAACAAGTTCGGCTGCATGCGCCTGCTCTTCTTTCAGCAAAGCTTCAAAGAACACACGGTTATCATGGTCGCCAGACCTTGCACAATGATTGGTTGCTGCGGTATATAAACCCACCAGCTCATTTTCGAACTGAAGGTCATACTTTAGCAAGTCCATCAAATTTTGGCCCAGTTGAACCGGACGCAATTGAGATGCATTCGGTGCCACATTTAAAGCCAGCATCCGACTGATAATTCTATCGGCATGCGTCATTTCTTCTTTCGCTTCATCGCTAAATTTCTTAGCTACCTCAGACAGCCCCCAGGTTTCGACCAGGCGAGCCTGAGTACTGTACAGCTGTACAGCTGAGAGCTCTAAGCTTAGAGCTCTACCGAGATAGCCAAGAACAAGCAGATCAGCAGAAGTAGTAGACAACATGACGTTAGATCAGTCTCATACCGCGCATTTAGCTACGCTCTGGACGATTACCGTTAGAGCCGCTAAGTACTTGCTCAACCTCGTTATGTGGACGAGCAATGATATGCGCTGCAACCAGACCATCACCTACGCGTTCACACGCATCAGCACCGGCACGAACTGCAGCGTTAACCGCACCCGTTTCACCACGTACCAATACAGTTACGTAGCCACCACCAACGAACTCACGTCCGATCAGTCTAACTTCTGCAGCTTTAGTCATTGCATCAGCTGCTTCAATAGCTGGCACTAAACCACGTGTTTCAATCATGCCTAAAGCAATGCCGTAGGTATCTTCGGCCATTGTATTTCTCCTAAATCAAAGAAAATAGTCAGTTGAATTAAATCAACTGATTATGCAGCACCACCAGCTGGTAGTACTGGCTCAACTTCTTTATGTGGACGTGCAATGATGTGTGCAGCAACAAGACCGTCACCTACACGCTCACATGCATCAGCACCTGCGCGAACTGCAGCGTTAACCGCACCAGTTTCACCGCGAACCAGAACAGTTACATAACCACCGCCTACAAACTCACGTCCAACTAGACGTACTTCTGCTGCTTTAGTCATCGCATCTGCTGCTTCAATTGCAGGAACTAAACCACGTGTTTCAATCATGCCCAGAGCAATACCGTAATTATCATTGGCCATTCTGGCTCTCCTCTAGTGTATCTAATGTTACAGTTTAAAAAATAAAGCTTAAATTAAGCAGCGCCACCAGCTGGTAGTACTGGTTCAACTTCTTTGTGTGGACGTGCAATAATGTGTGCAGCTACAAGGCCGTCACCAACACGCTCACAAGCATCAGCACCAGCACGAACTGCTGCGTTTACCGCACCTGTTTCGCCACGTACTAATACAGTTACATAACCACCGCCAACAAACTCACGTCCAATCAGACGTACTTCTGCTGCTTTAGTCATAGCATCTGCTGCTTCGATTGCGGGTACTAAACCGCGTGTTTCGATCATGCCTAGAGCAATACCGTAGTTTTCATTAGCCATCTGCTTTTCTCCTGATGTCTCAGTTAAATTAAAATTAATCTTTTAAAACCAGTTCGAGGACTATTTAGTCTTCTTGCCAGTTATCAATAATTCCGCCAATCGTCAAATCGGTGAGGACTTCAAAGTCACCTGCCGCATAACGAGCCGCGGATCCACTAACCGTAAAAACCCAATTTCCTTTTCTAACACCGACAACGTCGGTGGCAACGACTTTATTCCCTTTAAGCCCTCTTAAAACTCTTAAGTTTGTCTGCTTTAAACCGGGGATCCGGCTTGTGCAAACTAGAGTATCTTCCGCCTGGTAAATATCCACGACGTATCGACCTACTCTTCGTCCCAGTGATCAATAATGCCAACAATGGTCAGATCACTTGGATATTCCTTACTTCCTGCAGCTTCACGCGCAGCAGAACTACCCACACAAATAACCCAGTCACCGGGTTTTGCGCCTACAGCATCAACCGCCACTGCCAGAGCAGACCCGTCTTTAACTACCTGTAGGTGCTTGTGCTCCATACCGGGTATACGGTTAGTTGAAACCAGAGGTTTTTCTACCTTACAGATTTTCACCTGATATTCTCCGCGTTATTTAAATCGGCGCCTTAAGCGACGAGCCTAAAATTTCAATCTTGCCATTAGCGCTACAGTTACGAACCACTAAAAGCGTATGTAGTAAACCATTTTCAGCCAGCTCACTGTAACGTGCTTTTGCTGCTTCAGAGACGCGCTGGCAATGTTCAACTGCTCGATCACGTGCTCCTGGTACCTCGCCGTGATAATCAAAACGAATCACAACTGGCACCGGTAAACCATGTGCAACATTTAACTTGCTAAAGATCTTAATACCGACATCAAAGTCTGCCGTAGATTCTTCAACCGTATTCAAGTACGCAATATATGTCAGGTTGCGTAATTGCACTTCTTCAAAGCCTATGCCCGCACCAATAAAGCGTTCCGCATGGCCTATATCTTCGTAGTGACTACCATAGTAGTTACGTACATATTCAATTTGCGACAGGTTGTTAATCAGCAGTTTGCAAATTAACTTCAGCATGCCTTCAGCTACCGCAGGCTGTACTTCCTGAACCATCTGTTCAACCTGAAGCTCTGCCTCTGTTGAACTCAGTCGCTCTGTCTGCTGATAAACATCTTTTGCATCAACAAACTTGTCTAAATCTATTTCACCGTTTGCATCCGGTATATGTACCTTAATTGCATCGGTATCTGTGTCGATGCCTAACAACAACAGGTCGATAGAGGCACCGCAACAAAAACTGTTTTCTATCGCTGTCTGGAAAGCTAATAAACGATCCAGGCCACCAGCGGCTGCTTTAGCATCATCTGATCCGTGTGCTGCACACCCTTCATGGCCCGGATCAACCGAACTGAAGTGGTAAGCAACCGCTTTCAGATAACGGGTTGGTTCGTCCGCTGTATTTGGACGCCCTTCTCGGAAACGCAGCATTTCCGTTTCAACCCATTTCTGGATGCTGTTATCAATATCAAACATAGCCCCTGCGTAAGACTTACGACGCACCGCTTCAATCGGTAGTCGAAGTACGTAACGTACAGCGTGAGCCAAACGTCCGTCCGCACAGGGCGATACATCCAGTGTGTGGAATCCACACTGCTGAATAAAGCTTTGAAACTCTTCAGCGCTTTTATTATTCATTCCACTGCTTAGGGGTGATGTTCCAAAGAAATCATCGCAAAAGCGCTGATAAGTTTTGAACACACACCATGCGAACAGTGATCGCATATCTAATTGTTCTACCCAGGCATCCTGCAGAATATCTTCTGGCAGCTGGTAGCCAAGTTCCTGCATCGCGACACTTTGTGCGCTAGCAACAAAGTCATTTTCATGCTGCTGTGCAGAAACCTTGCGTAAGGCTGGAACGATTGCATCAAACGATTTCTTTACAGAAGTTTCGTATTGATACAAACGTCCATTTTCGTAACCATCTACTAACGGGTGGTTAGCAGATCCAGTACCCACCATCATTGGCTGTGCCGTTGCTGTGCGCTCTGGCCTGGCAGATACTGACTGTACCGTTGACTGTCTTCTCCTTGACTGTCCGCGGCTGCTGTTACGATTTCTCAGCATTTCTGTTTATAACGTTCACGGTTTTAATTAACCGCGAGCGCCACCAGAATATGTAATTAAAGAACCTTTTTCAGTGTTACCACTGGCTCCGGTTACTTTACTTACGGGTAAAGCGACTTCTTCATTACGCTTGTTTGACACTGCCATAGCAGGCTCAGGACCACGTAATGTAGGGTTACGACGTGTAGCTGAATTACCTTCAGTACCTGTCACGTGATCACCACGTTCCCAATCATCACCTGTGATTTTCTGGCCAGCATCCTGACCTTCACCGGTAATGCGAGACTTGATGCGCCCTTCAACAGATTCAACTGGAGCAACTACTGGCTCAGGCATACCTGACTTTGCAGCATCAAAACGCGCATGCTCAGTTCCTGTTACCTTTCCGCCAGCCATTCCAAAAGGACCTGTAATATGTCCACTCTCATAGCTGCTACCCGTTACGGCACCATTACCCTGCATCGCCTGTGCTCCACCTGATGGGGATGAGACACTGAAGTCAGCCCAGGGAGCAGCACCGTTTAGCTGCTGTGGAAAATCAGAGCTCGCTGGTGTCGCTGCAGTTGCAGGACATGCAGCCGCTGCCTGGTCAGCACCCACATAAGGTGTACCGGTTAATGATTCACAGGCACCCTTTGAGTCACCTGTCATTACGCCAGCCAGACCAGGTTGAAGACCTGTCATGTTTGCGCCGACATTACCCGTACCTTTTTGAGCGCGTGCCATTGCCATAGAGGCTCTGTCATCTGCACAAAACTCCTTAGTCTGTGCTGCACCTGCATAGGGTGTACCTGTAACCGATTGACATGTACCAGGCTCGTTACCCGTAACACCTGCACCGCGATCAGTCATTGTTCCTGTTACAGACTTCCCCTTAAGCGTGCTTGATGCACCTACTTTCTGGTCTTTAGGGGCTGGTGAGCTCTTGCAGAAACCTGAATATTGTTCAGCACTGACATAGTCATCACCGGTAACATTGCGACAGCTACCTGGCTCATCACCGGTAACATTTGCGCTACGACCAACCATCGTTCCAGACACTGATCCACCGCGTAGTGTATTGCTTACACCTACTTTTGCAGGCGCAGAACTTTCACTGGCAGTCATGTACTGTGAACCAGTTAACTGACGACCAGAACCTGGCTCATCGCCGGTTACTTTTTCTGAGCGGCCTACGTTGTTACCTGAAACCGCTTTGCCTCGCATTGTTTCAGCCATTGAAACCTTCGCTGGCTTTGAAGGTGATTTGCTTCCACAAAATGCCTGCGCATCTTCAGCTGAAACATATTCCGTGCCGGTTACAGCTTTGCATGTACCAGGCTCATCGCCTGTAACTCTGCCGCTACGACCCACTGCACTGCCACTTACACTATTACCAGTACCTGTTGATGTAACAGATACACGGTTAAATGCAGGTGCGGCTTCTGCTGAACAGAAGTTTTTAAATACGTCTGCACCCATGTACTCAGTACCAGTAACTGAACGACAGGTACTTGCTTCATTACCTGTCACGTCATTCGTGCGGTCTACCATAGTTCCGGTGACTGCCTGACCTGAAGCTGTTTCAGTTACGCCAACTTTCCAGGGCGCATCTTCTGCAGCAGCCTGTGCTTTACGGTGGCGACCGGGACCAGTCGCTACAGTTTTAGCCTGTTTGGTCTTTGTTTTGCCTTTCTGACTGCGCTGTGTGCGTAGCGCCTGAGCCAGTTCACGGCTAGATATATTAGGATTAGCTGCACGTGCTGCACTTGCTTCACTTATAGTGCCACCCTTTAGTGCTGCCTTACCTTTAGTAGACATAGCTTTACGACGTGCTAATGTTGCTGCTCGTGTTGGATTCATACCTACCTTCTTCATGTTAGGTGTAATCGGCGTCGTTGCCACACTTGCCGTCAAGCTCATATCTGTTGCTGCCGTTGTTGTTGACTCTGGCTTATTCTTACCACCACAACCACAACCACAACCTTCTTTGCGTTCTGTATTAGTCGCTGTAGCTACTGCTGCAGATGCTTTCGCACTTGCTGAACCACTCCGCGTCCTATCATTACTTGCAACAGCACCTTTACCACCTTTTGACATGGCGATACGTCGTGCTAAAGCCGCCTTACGTGCATTGCCACCCTGTGTCGCCTGAGGCGCAGGTGCATAACTAGCCGTTGGCGTAGCAGTTGGTGCAGCTACAGCTGTTGCTGGCGCAGTAGTTGTAGATGTAGAACGCGTACGCTCCACATTACCGCCCATTGCAGCTTTGCCTTGTGTTGACAATGCTTTGCGTCGCGCCAAAGACGCTTCACGTGCACTGTTGCCTGTTGTCTGTGACATTGTTATCTCCGTAAAGTCGGTATCTGAATGTGAATAGCAGCGCTATCCACATTCAAACACTGACGCTGGTGACTTTATCTTCTTTTTAGCCTTCGTAAACCACAAAGCATACTGGCTGACTTTGAGTGTATGCGTCATAACCGATCAGACGTACGTGATGATCAGGGTAAGAACGACGACATGCTTCTAGCTCAGCCAGAACGTTAGCCATGTTAGTTTCACCGAAGAATGGAAGTTTCCACATTGTCCAGTAGTGATCCATAGAGTTGCTAGGATGCTCGTGCTCAATAGCAGGAGACCAGCCGTTAGCAATCATGTATGCGATCTGCTTCTGAACTTCTTCAGCAGTTAACTTTGGAATGAAACCAAAAGTTTCCAAAGTATTTTTGGTTTGATAATCACCTTGTGTATTCATTGATTATTCCTCAATATTCTGTTCGTAGAACGAAACTTGACTTACTGAACGTCCAGCTTGTCAACCGTATCAAATTCAAACACGATCTCTTTCCAGGTATCCATCGCGATTGCCAGTTCTGGGCTGTGCTTAGCAGCTTCTGTAAGAATGTCGCGAGCTTCTTTCTCGATTTCACGACCTTCGTTACGTGCTTTAACAGATGCTTCAAGAGCAACACGGTTAGCACATGCACCCGCAGCGTTACCCCAGGGGTGACCCTGTGTACCACCACCGAACTGCAGACAAGAATCGTCGCCGAAGATAGTAACCAGCGCAGGCATGTGCCATACGTGAATACCACCAGATGCAACAGCAAATACGCCAGGCATTGAACCCCAGTCCTGATCGAAGAATACGCCACGTGAGCGATCTTCAGGAACGAAAGATTCACGAAGCTGATCAACGAAACCTAATGTAGAGTTACGATCACCTTCAAGCTTACCTACAACAGTACCTGTATGCAGCTGGTCACCACCAGACAGACGCAGACACTTGGCCAGTACGCGGAAGTGAATACCGTGATGTGGGTTACGGTCGATTACAGCGTGCATTGCACGGTGAATGTGTAACAGGATACCGTTTTCACGACACCAGTTAGCCAGACCTGTATTCGCAGTAAAACCACCCGTCAGGAAGTCATGCATGATGATAGGCATGTTAAGCTCTTTCGCATACTCAGCACGCTTGTACATTTCTTCTGGAGTAGCAGCAGTAACGTTTAAGTAGTGACCTTTACGCTCACCTGTTTCACGCTCAGCTTTATCAATAGCTTCTGCAACGAAATCCCAACGATCTCTCCAGCGCATGAATGGCTGTGAGTTGATGTTCTCGTCATCTTTAGTTAAGTCAAGACCACCGCGTAGACATTCGTATACCGCACGGCCGTAGTTCTTAGCAGAAAGACCAAGCTTAGGCTTGATAGTACAACCCAGTAATGGACGACCGTATTTGTTTAAACGATCACGCTCTAACTGGATACCTGCTGGTGGACCACCACAAGTCTTGATGTATGCGATTGGGAAACGAAGATCTTCTAAACGTAAAGAACGCAGCGCTTTAAAGCCGAATACGTTACCAACTAAAGAAGTCAGTACGTTTACTACAGAACCTTCTTCGAACAGATCCAGTGGATATGCGATAAAAGTATAAAACGCATCTGGGTCACCAGGTACGTCTTCGATACGGTATGCACGGCCTTTGTAGAACTCAAGGTCAGTTAAGTATTCAGACCATACAGTTGACCATGTACCAGTTGAAGATTCAGCAGCTACTGCAGCAGCAACTTCTTCACGGGGCACACCAGACTGACCTATAACCTTGAAACAGGCCAAAAGGTCAGTATCGAGTGGCACATAATCCGGTGTCCAGTATTTATCGCGGTATTCTTTTACACCCGCTTGATAGGTGTTGCTCATAGTGAGCCCTCCTGTTTCGTTTTTTAACTAAAGAATTTTTTGGTTATCTTTTCAAATCTGCCTGAATTATAGGCTAGCGATATTGATAAGATCCAATCGATATTTTATTAAAAACATATAGATATTTATCTATATGCTCACGGCGTGCATCTATGCACTAACATTTCACTTCCATAAAAAAACACTTACAAAACAGCAACCAGACATTATTACTTTCTTATGTCCGGCACTGCCCGTGGGTAAAAATATTTAAATAGACAATCTCTCGATTGTTTATTTAAATATTTTCTCGAAGGCCGAGTACAGTAAATAAATAAGCTTATTTTTGCAAGGCCATTCTTGGTAAACTACCTGCGCAGGGATCGCGTTTTCGCCAACATTCGATAAGTGGATCGATTATTGTTAAAACGTAACACCTGATGCAGATCAACCCATATCACCTGATGAGACTCATCATTACCAGGCACAGGTATCCTGTCATCTATCTCCACTAAAAACCGAATATCGATATGCTGATGTCTTGGCGCCTCATGGTTCGCCTGAATAACATGTATATCTACATCAAACACTGAATCATCAACCAGCTTGATAGACGACTCATCAATCCCGCTCTCTTCACTCGTTTCTTTTAGTGCTACACGCACAATGTCCGCATCACCATCCGCATGACCACCTGGCTGAAACCACTGATCCAGTTTGCGATGATGTAATAACAACACACGATCACGTGACGGATTAACCACCCAGGCCGAACCCGTAACATGCATCGGCCACAGCTCGCGATAGAAAATATCTTCGTGCTGCTGAATAAAATGAATCGCATTCGATACAAAGCCTGCCTCATCCATAAAGCGAGTATGATAATTACCAAGTAAGCCAAGTAGTTGCTGACGATGCATCCACAGTACCTCAGGTCGTTGCCGGGTTCTGAACTGCTGCAACCGCAGCCGCAGCCGCCTCTTCTACATCCGCTTCACGACCAGAAATCGTCAATCGCCCATAAGCTCCAACTGCCTTAACATCAACCAGGTTGATATTGGCTGCTTTTTCCGCCTGGTTAGCCGCATACACAATGTATCCCGCTGGCTCTGTTTCCAGAATAAACATACTGTCACCGGGCAACATCATAGAACCCCTGCGATCAGAACGGTTTACCAGCATGGTATGATCGGATGTCATACCACGAATAATTTCCTGCCAGGTGATTTCACAACGTTGACGATCATGGGGCTGTGCGTTCAGGTTACGAAGCACCGCGTTACCAGCTTCAACCACATCACTCTGATCACGATGATGTAGCACCATAGAACCGAAGGCTCGCTCAACAACCTGTTGCGCCAGATGCACCTGGGTCGCCTTCAGGGCAATATCGGTATACTGGTGAATCGCCATACCCGGCGCCACCTCAACCCATAGACAGGAGTTACCTGGCACAGGTGGAAAACCTTGTGAAACGCCCGCTATATACTCTGCAAGCTGTGGTTGCAGGGAGTCGATATAGACATAGGTTCTAAGTGATACCATGAATATTCTTTATGAAGTTGCCGTTTAATCAGCGAGTTAACAGGCATTGATCAGGTCGTACTGGTCACTCTAAGCTCACGAGCCAAAACCAGGGTTACGAACAGTACCAACCACTAAAATGATTTACAAGAGATTAAGAGATTTAAAACACTGATACAAATCGATATTTTATTGCGAATAGATAGATGATTATCTATCTAGCGCACCATTATCCATTTTTATACATTAATATGGGAGCTATCTTTTGCGGCATAAAGCGAGACAAAGTTTTGCTATACGCCAAAACCAGCTGCACCGTAAACATCAATATAGCGCCCATTCTTAGCAGCAACATACTATGTCGCTTTTGCTATATAGGTAAATCAAATTACTCATGACAACCCATAGATATTTATAGATACCCTGGACCTGGCACACATAACCCGCCGTTAATTGTTGGCTTTGATCTATATGAAACAATAGAACCCATCGACTTATAGCAATACATCCTATTTATAGAATCAATTTGTCATATCTTCTCTCCTACTTCATACTCCGCGCCCAATATGGATAACTGCGTGAAACAAGCAAACACGACAAGAGTTATACCAGAGTATTCTCACCAGGCTTCAGAGCTTGATGCCAATGGTTGGACGAAATAGTCATGGTTGGACGAAAAATTAAAGCGTTATGCATAATCGGATACATTTTATGAAGATATTGAATTCCCTATTCCCTTTTCTACGCTGGTTTCCCATGTCGAAGGACAGCCTGCGCTCTGACACTATCTCAGGCGTAACTGTCGCCCTGGTACTGGTGCCACAAAGCATGGCGTATGCTCAGCTAGCGGGCCTGCCCGTCGTTTATGGTTTATATGCCGCTTTTATTCCTGTCATTATTGCCTCACTCTGGGGCTCATCCAACCAGTTGCATACCGGCCCGGTTGCCATGCTCTCACTGATGTCCGCAGCGGCACTCATACCGTTTGCAACACCCGGCACATCGGATTTTATTGAGCTGTCTATAATGCTCGCACTGATGGTGGGTATACTGCGTCTGGCACTCGGACTATTTAAACTGGGGGCGATCGTTAACCTGTTATCCAGCCCGGTTATTGTCGGCTTTACCAATGCCGCGGCGCTTATTATCGGCATGTCGCAGCTTAGCAAGATTATTGGCGTCCCCTTCCCCCGCTCTGATTCCTATCTAAATGACCTGTGGGTGGTTTTAACCCAGCTTGGTGAAGCGCACTTGTGGACCCTGGCCTTTGCCATTGGTACCTGGTTATTAATGGCCGGACTGAAAAGAGTATCGTCCGCCATTCCAGCTGTCTTAATTGCTGTTGTGGTAGCCACTGTCGTCAGCGCCTTAACCAACTACGAAGACAAACAGACCATCGCCATCTCACAAATCAACGATGCAGGCATGGTTCAGGCTATTAAGGAATTTGAAACCAACAAACTGGCGGTATCTGGACTCACAGACAAGATGGCGCATATTGGCCGTGAAATCCAGAAGTTTGAAGCGGAAAGCGGCTTAAGCAATGTCACGCAGGCTGAGCAACTTCGCGCACAGTCAGCAGCGCTTGAGTACGAAGTTGAGCTACTGAAAAAGCAGTACAATGAAAAACGCGTTGAGTTACACCATATCCACTTCCAGGGGGTTTCAGGTGCGGATGGTATTACCACCCTCTATCACACAGAAAACATCCCTGCTAATGCCGAGGGTGATGGAAAGATATGGCGCTTCAGCAATGTAGATGGTGAGCAGGCTGTGTTCTCTGCCGGTGGTGCAGTGGTCGGCGATATACCCAAAGGCTTACCCAGCTTTGCCGTACCTGAAGTTCGCATGGATCTTTTATTAGCGCTACTTCCCGCAGCACTGGTGATGGCACTTATTGGGTTTATGGAAGCAACCTCTATATCAAAGGCTATTGCAACGGACACCGGTGAACGCGTTGACACTGGCAAGGAACTCATTGGCCAGGGCATGGCGAATATTGCCGGCAGCTTCTTTGGTTCATACACCGTTAGTGGTTCATTTTCTCGATCCGCCGTGGCGGCACGTACCGGTGCCAAAACAGGCTTATTCGCAATAATCAGCGCAC
>Ga0316207_10003318_pt1 | contig 15111 bp, 16 predicted proteins | sample 6weekpyrite_MG_FD_204943 | JGI IMG/M metagenome (GOLD analysis project Ga0316207, IMG submission 204943) | Microbial mat bacterial communities from mineral coupon in-situ incubated in ocean water Damariscotta River, Maine, United States -... | ecosystem: Environmental > Aquatic > Marine >... | reverse complement strand
TCGGCGGCAATAAAGGTGAGCGGTTACGGTTACGTGCATTGGTCGCACATCTCGACACCTCGACTAATGATGGCGGCAATACACAAGTGATTTATTTGAAGTACGCCGATGCGGCGAGCTTAGTGCCGGTGTTAACAGGCGTCAGTGACAACTTAGCAAAAGCAGGCAGCAAGGCAAAAGCGGAGAGTGCTGCGAATATTAGTATTCAGGCAGATGAAAATACGAATTCTTTAGTGATTACGGCACAACCGGATTTGATGCGCTCTTTGCAGAGTGTCATTCGTCAGCTGGATATTCGCCGTGCGCAAGTATTGGTTGAAGCCATTATTGCGGAATTATCGTCAACCAAAACGGCAGAACTGGGTGTTCAGTTTGGTAGCCTTGATACAGAGAACACCGGTGCAATTACATCTGAATTTCCGGGCACAGGTCCAAGTATTTTAGGCTTAGCTTCTGGTGGGCGGGTGACTACTTTGGGTGGTGGCCTGAGTATAGGTATCGGTGATGGCACGGGTAATAGTCGTTTTGGTGTGTTATTGCGCGCCATTGCTTCAGATGATGATTCAAATCTGTTATCCACACCGAATTTGGTGATGCTTGATAATGAAGAGGCTGAAATTATTGTTGGTCAGAATGTGCCGTTTGTGACAGGCAGTAATTCGACGCAAGGTGGTGTGGCAGTACCTTTCCAAACTATTCAACGACAGGATGTGGGTTTAACATTAAAAGTAAAACCGCAGATCAATGAAGGTGATGCAATAAAACTTGATATTACTCAGGAAACCTCGAGTGTCGTGCCTGATAACACTAATGTCACCTCGTCTGATATTATTACCAACAAGCGGGCGATTAAAACAAGCGTGTTAGTGAATGATGGCGAAATCATCGTGTTGGGCGGCTTGATATCGGACGACCTTACCGAAGGCGTTTCTAAGGTACCGGTGTTGGGTGATGTACCGGTGCTGGGTAACCTTTTCCGCAGTCGCACAACGCGTAAGGTAAAAACCAATTTAATGGTATTTTTGCATCCGGTTATTCTTAAAGGTGGCAAAGGCCAGTTACATGCAAGCGGTAAATATAATTACATCCGCGCCAAGCAATTGGCAGGTAGAGCAAGTGGCGTAAACTTGCTTAATGACAATGTCACACCGGTATTACCTACCTTGGATGAATTTTTAGAAATCCCACCGGCTTATAAAAGCGAAGAAACCCAGGAAAATTAGCAGGATGCTAGTAGATACGGCTGACAAGGATTTTGATGGCGATGTAGTTGAAGTTGTAACTGCGCAGCGAATTCCTTTTGGTTATGCAAAACGTCATGGCGTGTTACTGGGTGATATTGAAAGCGGTGTGCGTAAAGTCCTTTGCCGAGAAGATGTAAAGTCAATTAGTTTGATTGAACTGCGTCGTCACCTTGCATATAAATTTAGTATTGAATTCATTAACGAAGAAAAATTCGAATCGTTACTGCAAAGCGAATATGAACAAGCTTCGAGTGAAGCGATGAATATCATGGATGACATTGAGGGCAATGACCTATTCAGTGTGGCCCAAGATTTAGCTGAGCCAGAAGATTTAATGGAAACGGAAGATGATGCACCTATCATCCGTCTGATCAATGCGTTGTTAACAGAAGCCATTAAAGAGAATGCCTCTGACATCCATATTGAACCTTATGAAAATCGCCTCGTTGTGCGGATGCGTGTTGATGGAGTGTTACGTGAGGTGCTTGAACCACATCGCGCGATTGCACCGTTATTAGTTTCACGTATTAAGGTAATGGCAAAACTGGATATTGCTGAAAAGCGCCTCCCCCAGGATGGTCGAATTTCATTGCGTGTTGCGGGACGTGCAGTAGATGTACGCGTTTCAACCTTGCCCGCTGGTGGCAGCGAACGGGTGGTGATGCGGCTTCTTGATAAACAGGCTGGTCGCCTCGATTTAGAACACCTCGGAATGCTTCCTAAGACACTGAAACTGATTAGTGGTGTTATTCATAAACCACATGGCATTGTTTTGGTGACCGGGCCAACCGGTTCAGGTAAGACCACGTCGCTGTACGCGATGTTACAACGGCTCAATAATAAACAACGTAATATTATGACGGTGGAAGACCCTATCGAGTATTACATCGATGGCATTAGCCAGACACATGTGAATACTAAGGTGGATCTCACATTTGCACGTGGCCTGCGTGCCATTTTACGACAAGATCCCGATGTGGTGATGGTCGGTGAAATTCGTGATCTGGAAACGGCTCAGATTGCGGTGCAGTCGAGTTTGACCGGACATATGGTGTTGTCGACCTTGCATACAAATACCGCGGTGGGTGCCGTAACACGACTGCGTGATATGGGTATTGAACCCTTCTTATTATCATCGAGTTTGAGTGCCGTATTAGCGCAACGCCTGGTGCGTAAGTTATGCCCCGATTGTAAACGCCCTTATGTTGCACAAGCGGGTGATTGCACGGCGCTAGGTGTTAAAAAAGCAAAAGCGCCAACCATTTATGAACCAGTGGGTTGTGACAGTTGTAATGGCATTGGTTATAAAGGCCGTCTAGGTGTATATGAACTCGTGCTAGTTGATGAAGAATTACGTAGCATGATTCACGATGGAGCAAGTGAACAACAACTTGAAACGTATGCGCGTAAGGCAACGCCGGGAATCGGTGATGAAGGACGACGACTCGTGACCGCCGGAGTGACTTCCATTGAAGAAGTTCTGCGTGTAACACGCGAAGATTAAAACATGAGTGCCTTTGAATATACTGCGCTGGATGTTAGCGGTCATAAGCTCAAAGGTGTTCTGGAAGGGGATGCTCCTCGACAGATTCGTCAGCAACTTCGTGATCGTGGTCTCACACCGTTAAGTGTCGACGAAGTCCGCCAACGTACGAAACAAGATGGAAAGAAACAGTTTAGGCGGGGTATAAGTTCTACCGAACTAGCCGTTTTTACACGCCAATTAGCTACCCTGGTGGCATCGGGGTTGCCGTTGGAAGAGACACTCGAGGCGGTTGGCAAGCAAACAGAAAATCCACGTATGCAAAGTACGATTGTTGCGGTGCGCTCACGCATTAAAGAAGGCCATTCCTTAGCGGATGCCCTTGCTGATTTTCCAAATATTTTTCACGAATTATATCGTTCTACGGTAGCGGCAGGTGAGCAGACCGGGCACCTTGATGTGGTGTTATCACGTCTGGCCGATTACACAGAAAATCGTCAGATGTTGATCCAGTCGATTAGCCAGGCACTGATCTACCCGGCGGTACTTACTTTTACTGCATTAGCAGTGGTTATTTTACTCTTGGGTTACGTTGTGCCTCAGGTGGTGCAAGTCTTTACTGATTTAGGACAAACCTTACCTTGGTTGACACGTGCACTGATTGCAACAAGTGATGTTGTACGCGATTATGGGTGGTTGATGGCATTGGTTGTGATTGTCGGTATCTTTGCATGGCGACGTGCTCTGCAAAATGAGACGGTAACGTATCATTATCATGATTGGCTCTTAAAATTGCCCCTCGTCTCGAAACTTGTGCGAGGCGTAAATACAGCACGATTCGCACGAACCTTTAGTATTCTTACCGCGAGTGGTGTGCCTGTGCTTGAAGGGTTGCGTATCAGTGCCAATGTAATGGGAAATTTACCAATGCGAAAGGCAGTACTCGACGCTAGTTTACGTGTGCGCGAAGGCAGTACAGTACAAAAGGCACTTGAAGTGAGTCAGTATTTCCCTCCTTTGGTATTACACCTGATTGGTAGTGGCGAGAGCAGTGGCAAACTTGAAGATATGCTTGAACGTGCGGCTCAAAATCAAGAACGAGATTTAGAAAATCGTATTTCAATGTTGATGAAAATATTTGAACCAGCATTGATTCTGGTCATGGGAGTCGTGGTGTTGGCGATTGTATTGGCAATTTTGTTACCGATTTTCGATTTGAATCAACTGGTCAAATAAGGACATAGAGAGAAGTAAATGAATAGGAATAATTTTATGAGAAGACACGAAATGGGCTTTACGCTGATTGAAGTCATGGTAGTAGTGGTCATATTGGGTATTCTTGCTGCAGTTGTTGTGACAAAGGTTGCAGATAGGCCAGATGAAGCAAAACTAGTAAAGGTCAAACAAGATCTTTTAACACTTGAATCCGCATTGAACCTTTATAAACTTGATAATGATGTTTACCCAACCAGTGAAGAAGGACTTGAGGCCTTAGTGACTAAGCCCACCAACGCGCGTAACTGGAAACAAGGCGGTTATATTGCGCGCTTGCAGAATGATCCTTGGAATACGCCGTATCAATACCTGAGTCCAGGCGAGAATAGCCAAATTGATATTTATTCCTTTGGCGCAGACAAGCAGCCAGGTGGTGACGGGATTAATGCAGATATCGGTAATTGGAGTAAATAACAAAGATGTGCCGGCGTACACGGGGATTTACGCTATTGGAATTACTGATTGTATTGGTAATTATTGGTATTACGGTTAGTTTTATTGTGTTGTCTTTAGGTTTAAAGAACCCACAAGATGAACTTAAAGAACAGGGTGTGCGTATTGCTGCACTCATGCAGCTTGCTTCAGAAGAGTCTATTTTGTTGGGTACGGAATTGGCCCTGCAATTTAATGGCGATGGTTATTTCTTTCTAAATCTTAAAGATGATCATTGGCTGGAAATTAAAAATGATCAAATATTTCGCCAACGTGAAATTCCTGAACATATTGCGATTGATGTGAGTGTTGAGGGAGCAAGCATCGGAGAACGAATCTATTTCTTTAGCACAGGAGAAATAAGCCCTTTTGTTTTAACGCTTAATTCTCAAGATACGGATGCACGCTATCAACTTAACGGTAATAGCCAAGCGGTGATTCAACATGGCATTAAGTAGCTACCGGCGCAAACCATTAAGACTTGCTCATGGTATGAGCGGTATGACATTAATTGAAGTGTTGGTTGCACTTGTGATTGTTGCAGTGGCATTGTCCGCAGCAGTACGAAGTGTGAATGCGGGTATCGTTAATACGGATTACCTGAAGCAAAAAAGTTTTGCACATTGGTTGGCCATGAATGAAATCAATGAGCAGCAGGCAACTGAAATTAGTGGCACCAAAAATGAATGGAAGCAGGTCGAAATGGCCGAACACAACTGGCATATCAATACCAGGGTAATAGCAACAAGTGAGCGTTTGATATTTCGTGTTGAAACCCGTGTTTATCGTGAGCGTGACGATGAGTCTCCCTTGGCCAATATTGTCAGCTCCCATAGTAATGTTAAAGGTTTAACGACTGTTGGGGTGCCAAGATGAATGTCCTAAGGAATTCACGTGGCCTAACGCTGATTGAATTATTGCTTGCCTTGGCTATTTTTTCTATTTTAGCCAGCTTGGCCTACGGTGGATTAAATAGTGTATTAAACACGCGTGAGGCGGTAACCGCGCAGTCAAAGCGTTTGGCTGATGTGCAACGCAGCTTTGTACGTTTAGCACGTGATCTTGGCCAAGTTGCCCCACGTGCCATACGTGACATTCATGGAGACGTGCAGCCCGCGATTCACTCAGGTATTGATACATATAATTATGTTCGACAGGATTTTGATACCGGTGAGGATACTGAATATACAGCAAATGTGTTAATAGAGTTTACGGTAGCGGGAAAACGACTTCTTCCTAATCAACGGCGAAGTACTTTGCAACGTGTTGCTTATGCAGTTAATGACAAAGAGCTCTTACGGCTTAACTGGTCTGTATTGGATCGCGCCCAAGATAGTCAGCCATATGTCACCGTTATTTTATCAGACATTGAAGATGTAGCTTTTCGATATCTTGGTAGTGATGGTGAATGGCATGATGAATGGTCTAATAGTGATACAGCAATATTGGAACTTCCTGTCGCTGTAGAAGTTAGTTTTAAAGTGGAGCAATGGGGGGAATTACGGCGAGTCTTTCTTGTATCATAATGCAAAACCATAATAAGAAACCTCAGTTACAAACAGGCACAGCATTAGTAACGGCATTACTAATTGTTGCACTTGCCAGCGTGATTGCGACAGCAATGTTAAAACAACAACACATTGATATCCGCCGTGCTAATAATATGGTTAAAGGAGATCAAGCGGTTTTATATCTTCGTGTGGGAGAGAATTGGGTTAGAAAATTATTGGCAGAAGATCGCATATCCAGCAAAATTGATAGCCTGACAGAACATTGGGCTAAGACGGATAATAAGCTTGATGTCGATGGAGGCACTATTCACTTCGAGGTTGAAGATCTACAGGGGCGTTTAAATTTAAATAATTTACTTGATCAAGAAGGCAGGCCGAGTAAGCCAGATCTTGATCAATTCCGAAATTTACTTGTAGCACTTGAGTTGGATCCGGAATTGGCTCAACCAATGCTTGATTGGATTGATGCAGACATCAATGTGAGTTTACCAACCGGTGCAGAAGATCAAGAATATTTAGTGCTGGAGCAACCGTATCGTACGGCTAATGCCCCGTTTGTGAGTAGCAGTGAGTTGATGTTGATAAAAGGGTTTAGCCGCGAGATTTTTGATAAATTATCACCCTATATTACGGCATTGCCTAAAAGAGTAGAGATCAATGTGAATACGGCCAGTATTCCAGTCCTTGCTGCAGTGCTTGGTGTAGGCCTTGCTGAGGCAGGAACTATCTTCGGGGCGCGGCCAAAACAGGGTTATCAAGATATAACAGAGTTTCGTGGTCAACAGGCATTGACGGGCAAAACAGTGGTAGGGGTTAACGTAAACAGTGAATTTTTTGTAGCACGGGTAATTGTTGGGTTGGGCCGCTATAATGCAAGTCAACATAGTATTATTGCACGAGATAATAAAGAGGCATCGCCGCCTGTGATCATTCAGCGTAGCCGAGCGAAAATATAAAGATGCAGCAGCTATATATTCATCTACATGAACAGGGAGCCAGTTGGGCGATCTGCACCGAAGCAGGGTATTTGCCTGATCAGGTCGAGTCCGGTGATTTGGCACACTTGTCTGTACCAGAAGATGACGTAAATGTTGTCGTTTTTGTACCTACCATCGATGTTGTATTAACGTCTGCAACCGTACCGGTAAAGAGTGGTCAGCGTCTTGCGCAAGCAGTTCCCTATGCGCTTGAAGAACAATTAGTTGATGATATTGAATCATTACATGTTTCGATAGGGCATCTAAACAGCGCAGGCAAGGTGTCGGCTGCTGTGGTATCCAAGCACACGATGCAGCAATGGCTGAAACGTTTAACTGACATAGGGATTGAGCCGGATGTTGTTATACCCGATGCGTTGGCGTTGCAACGTGTTAATGGTGATTGGTCTGCCTTGCAGTTTAACAGCGACATTGTTTGTGTGCGTAGTGGTGCAGAAACAGGGTTCGCCTGTGATGTTGATAATTTAGCGGTGATCGCTTCGTCACATGCAAGTGAATTTGACGTGGATCCTGATAGTGTGCAATTCACAAATTGTGCAGGAACAGATACAGAAAATTTATCTGAACAGTTTCGCAACGTGTTTTCGATTCCGGTTAATACGCAACCATGTAATGGCGATGCCTTGGCAACATTAATAAGTGGTTATGAATCAAATGAAGGCATTAACTTATTACAAGGTGATTTTGTTAGGAAATCGACTTGGTTACGTGGAAAAAAACGCTGGTTACCTGCTGCCGCATTATTATTGGCATGGTTAGTACTACAATTTGGTATGAATATTTATCAGATACAACAACTCTCAGCAAATGAGACCGCGTATAAAGAAAAAATAGTTAAGATATTTAAGAAAGCCTTTCCAGAGGTAACGCGCGTAAGTGACCCTCAGAAACAGATGTCGATAAAATTAAAGGCCTTACGTGGCGGAACAGCGGTAGAGGGCATTGGTTATCTGGAATTAATGAGTAAAGTGAGTCAAGTTTTCGCTAAAGTGCCTAATGTTGAAATAAAAACCTTAAGCTATAAAAAAGCTGTAATAGATCTTGAATTGGAAGTGAGTGATTTACAACGATTAGAGAACTTCAAAGAATCAATTTTGAAAGTGTCAGGAATTGTTATAGATATTAAATCTACCTCGCAAAGGAAAGGTAAATTGCTTAGTCATATTCAAGTGAGAGCCAAATGATAGATAACGCAAAAAAAATGCTTCAGCGGTTAAATCCTCGTGAAAAGCTTATTGTTATGGGCGGTGCTGCAGTGTTACTCGTGATAGTGCTATATTTTTTAGCATGGTCGCCGTTGCAGGATAAGCAAAACGAATTACGTGCATCAATAGAATCACAGAAAGTGTTGCATAAATGGATGTTGAACTCTGCAGCAGAAGTAAGGCAACTAAAAGGCTTGGGCCAGCGTAAAATACTAAACTCAAGTACTATGCAGAGTGTAATAAATCGAACAGCAAAATCAGCGTTGCCAGGCGCTGTGATAAAGCGCATTGAAAAAAATCGCCAACAAGGTGTACAGGTATGGATTGAGCAAACAGCCTTTGATGATATGGTTAAGTGGATAGGCAGTTTGCAACAAGGTCAAGGTATTCAGGTTGAATCGATGGTAAGTGAGCGAACCGATCAAGTAGGTCGCGTTAACGTCAGGTTAGTACTTAAAGCGGGTTAATATGCGATCAGTTTACACTACAGCTGTTTTTATTATTGCTGTTATTGTATTTGCACTTATTTACAAAGTCCCTGCAAAATTTATTTATCAACAATTGCCGAGTAATGCCTCAATTCAATTAAAGGGCATTTCTGGCTCAATTTGGTCTGGGCATGTTGATGAAATTAGCACGCCACAGTTAACCGTTAATAATCTAGATTGGGATCTTTCTGTCTGGGCATTATTGGTTGGTGATATTGATATGACGTGGGTGTTGAATGACAATGCCATGGAGTTGCAAGGTGACGTGAGTCTTTCTAATGATTATCTTAAATTATCCGATATGCAAGGCAGTATCGATCTAGTTGAACTTGGAGAGAGGTTGCCAGAACAAGAATTTTTGCTTGGTGGAAAGATCGACTTAGATATTGCCATGATAGAGATTGAATCAAATGAAGTAATCGACGCGATAGGAACAATTAAGTGGGAACCGGCACAATTATTATTACCTCGCAATATTGAGCTTGGTAAATTCAAAGCAGAACTATCAAGTGATTTAGGTGCTCTCGTAGCAGATTTAAGTGATACCGGGGGGGCAACGTCATTAGCAGGAGATTTCAACTTATTAGTAAATGGTCAGTATAATTATACGGTCACCCTCGGCGTGATCGATACAAGTGTGCCGGGGTTACTCGAAGGTTTTAATCAGTTAGCGCCACATGATCACAATGGTAGAGCTAATCTGAATGGTCATGGCATGTTGTTTTGACCTTATTGAGTTTCTTTAGATATATCACTACAAAAAATTGAAAGTATTTCTTCTAAGCGCTCAGGCGAAACAGGTTTACTTAGAAATTCATTCATTCCTGCATTAAGACAGCGCAGTCTGTCATCATCCGAAACATTTGCAGTTAAAGCGATAATTGGAACTTTCTTTTTGTTATCCGCACGGATGGTTTCTTCTTCACGCCATTTTTCGGTTGCAGTCACGCCGTCCATGATCGGCATATGCATATCCATAAAAACGATATCGTAATGATTATCGAGTAAAATTTGATAAGCCAATTCACCATTACCTACCACATCAACCTTGTGCCCTGCTTGTTTCAGTATGGTTGACATAAACAAAACATTTATTTCACTATCTTCAGCGAGCAATACCTGTAACGCGGGTGTGCTGGATTTTTTTACAGGCTGAATTTTTTTATCTTCTATGCTTTCTGAAATATCAGAGAGCATCGCTGATGGCAGTGGGACTTCGAACCAGAAGGTACTGCCTTCACCTACGACACTACGCACACCTATATGTCCCTTCATTAATTTAACTAATTCACGCGCAATGGTTGTCCCTAAGCCTGTGCCACCAAAACGTCTTGTTGTAGATGAATCAGCCTGGGTGAAACCATCGAATATATGTTTGAGGTGCTCCTCATCGATCCCAATACCTGTATCAGATATCTCAAAATAAACATTGGTATTATGTTTACTAACATTTATTTTTACTTCTCCATTTTCCGTAAATTTAATCGCATTACCTGCAAGATTTAATAATATTTGGCATAATCTAAATGAGTCACCTAATAAAGTTTTTGGTACATCATCACTTATGTTAAAAGTAAATTCGATATCGCTCTGTTTGGCCATAGGGCCGAGCATCATGTTGACGTCATTAAGACTTTCTTCAATATTAAAAGGATGTGTTTCGAGTGTTAGTTTACCGGCTTCAATTTTTGAGAAATCGAGTATGTCATTAATTAACATGTGTAACCGACTTGTTGATGTTGAAAGGCCATCAACGTAAATCTTTTGTTCATTATCTAATTCGGTTGTTTTTAGAAGATTGATCATCCCCACAGCGCCACTCATTGGCGTGCGAATTTCATGACTCATCGTTGCAAGGAAACGGCTTTTGGACTCATTGGCTGCATCGGCATCATGTTTGGCTCGCTGAATTGTCTTGAGCATGGCATCAAGATATATTGGCAATACAATGAGAGCGATTAATTTAAATGAACTTTCTAGCGCATGCATAGAAAAATCAGGATCAATAAAACAAAGAAAGGAATAAGAGATGAGGCTCATAAATGCGGCAGCAAATAAGTAGGGTCTTCCAAATCGGCCGCCTTGGCTGATAAAAATAAGAATGTATATAAGATAGAAAGGGCTATCCGACAGCCCTACCAACATACTTGATATGGTGACATAGAGAATATCGATAAAATTAACGATATAGCGTCTCGGAATATTCCCTGGACGTTTTAATACCCAGATAAAGACAGAGATGGAATACAGCATAAAGCTTGATAGCATCACCGTGAAACCATATGTGGAAATACTAAAATACCCAGCCATCGTGCCAATACCAAGATAAAAACTCATAAAGACGCCAATCGCAACACGTACAAAACCCGCTTTATAGTCTTGGTCGTTCCTGAAAGCGGGTGGCATAATAATTTGTGTGAGTTCTTTTAGAAGCATCAATTTACTCAATTATTAAAAGTTGGGTGTGATTTCACTAAAATAAGTAATTGCGTTAAATTCCTCAACATCTTTTTCTATTGCTTTGCTGTCTGGTTTTCGTATTGCGAGGAGATGGTGGATGCCATATTGTTTCGCAGAACGAAGTACGGGCAAACTATCATCAACAAGTAAGGTCGCCGATTTATCAAAAGGCTCGGTTAATTGTAATTTTTCCCAGAATGTCGGTTCTTCTTTAGGTACGCCAATATCATGGGCACAAATGATGGCATCAAAACGATCCGCTAATTGCGTTCTCTGCATTTTTAGATCGAGGCTTTTACTGTGGGCATTGGTTACGAGTACGATTCGTTTACCACAATCACGAATAGTCGAGAGAAAATCAATCACGTGAGGGTGGATGTTGATGAGGTGATCAACCTCACGTTTTAGCTCTGCGATATCCATTCCCAACTCCTGACTCCAATAGTCAACACAATACCATTCCATGGTGCCTTCGGCAGCTTGGAATCGTGGAAATAAATGTGCCCGAGCTGCTTCCACCTCAAGGCCATTATATTCTGCGAATCGCATTGGTACGTGTTCACGCCAGAAATGATTGTCGAAATGGAGATCGAGTAATGTGCCGTCCATATCGAGGAAGAGTGTTGTGATGGTATTCCAATTCAGCATGTATTTTCTATTTCTTGATAAAGGTTGTTGGCACACTTTAGCAGAGTCGGGGTGACTTTGAGTCTTTATCGACTATATTAAAGTTATGGACTGCCCTTTATAGGGCGTCAAATGGAGTATGGAATAATGATAGGACGTGGCCTAGTTGTATCCATAATATCCCTTGTTTTTATTGGGTTAAGCCCCGGTATCTCCGCGCAGCAGTTAACGCCAGAAGAGATGGAAGAGTGGTTATTTGACGATAGTGATTCGCTTGCTATTGATGATGTCAACGAAGGCGATTTAACCTTCGTTGAGAAAGAGAAGAATCAGGGAGTCCATCACCACTATAATAGTATGTCCATTACTGATAGCAGCTTAGAAGATGGCTGGGTCAAGATGGAGCAATGTCATCGAAACCTGGATGTTGTGCCGCTTGCTCAGATTTTATTTAGTAAATCCAGATCGCGCAATCTGTCCGTGTCCCGTAGTGAAAATATCGGCAAAGCTTGGGTAGAGGATAACTCAGTACAGCTTGAGGATATTAATCGGCATGCAGTGCTTTGTGTTAAGGCTGAGACAAGATCGCTAGTTTATAATGGCGACGGTACCTATAGTTTACGTAGTGGACCATTTATGCGACGTTTTCTTGATGGGTATTATCCTATGCAAGTGTCTGTCGATGTTAAGATTTTGGCTAAACGCCTACGTTATTTTAAAACAACACCTCCTCCGCAGGATGGATTAAAGGTCTGGCGTAGTGCTGGCGCTATTCACTTTGATGCCTGGTTTGAGGGTAGACTCAATACGGATATTCGCTTCCATGATCTTGTTATCGGTGATCCCGTCGCTAAACGTGAATCTGATGATAGAATAGCTAAACTCAAGGCGAAGTAAGCTTCGTGTAGCTGTTTTACCAGAAAGGCGATAGAGAGGGGATGAGCAAGAAACCCGAGATTTTGCACACCAAAACTATAGCTAAGACCCGTTTGTTCCATATAGAGCAGTTGGATCTTCGTTTCTCCAATGGTGTTGAAGTTCAATACGAACGTTTACGTGGTTCAGCAAGTGGTGCAGTGTTGATTGTGCCTATGTTGGATGATGATACTGTTCTCTTAATTCGTGAATATGCCGGTGGCGTAGATCGCTATGAGTTATCTCTGCCCAAGGGGCGTATTGAGAACGGTGAAGAAATTACACTTGCAGCAAACCGCGAAATAATGGAAGAAATTGGTTATGCTTCAAAATCACTTAAGCACTTAACTTCGTTGACAGTTGCCCCCGGCTATTTGAGTTCAACAACGCACATTGTTCTAGCACAGGATCTTTATCCTGAGCGGCGTGAAGGCGATGAGCCTGAAGAACTAGAAGTTATCGAGTGGAAGTTATCGGATCTCCCAGCCTTGTTGGAACATCCAGAATGCACTGAGGCAAGAACAATTGCCGCTTTATTTATGACCAGACAGCTTTTGGCGGGAGTCTAATCGGCGTGATAGAAGTTGATGATAAATTATTGGATTCGATTATTACCCTAGCAGAACAGGCAGGGGAGAAGATCCTTGAGATCTATGAAACAGATTATGCGATTGAACATAAGGAAGATGAAACGCCATTAACAGAAGCGGATATGGCGGCACATCACTTTATTGAGACCGGTTTACAGGCGTTAACACCTGAGGTACCCATCTTATCGGAAGAATCTGCCGATATACCGTTTGAAACGCGTCAGCAGTGGCAATGTTATTGGTTAGTTGACCCACTCGATGGTACTCGAGAGTTTATTAAGCGGAATGGTGAGTTTTCCGTCAATATTGCCTTGGTTGAGAATGGCAAAGCAATCCTCGGCGTTGTTTATGCACCGGTTATGCGTACATCTTATTATGCGCGTAGCGGTGCAGGTGCATTTAAGCGAGAACCGGGAAGGGAAACGGTGCCAATGCAGTGTCATAGTCCAGCACGAGATAAAGTGATTGTTGCCGGTAGTCGCTCACATCGCGGTGCATCACTCAACGCCTTTTTAGAAAAATTAGCTGATTATGAGATTATCAGTATGGGCAGCGCATTGAAGTCATGTCTTGTGGCAGAAGGCGTTGTTGACGTTTATCCGCGTTTAGGGCCAACCTCAGAATGGGATACAGCGGCAGCTCAATGTGTAGTTGAAGAAGCAGGGGGTCGGTTAACAGACACCAATATGGACACCTTGCTGTATAACACCAAGGATTCTTTGCTTAATCCACACTTTTTTGTATCGGGTGATCCCGCCAGAGATTGGTCTGTTTACCTAGATAAAGAGACAGATTAGTTATTTTGTGAGTCGTAGACCGACATGATGGATTTGAGTTCGTTAAGGACAGTAGCCACTTCGCTTTCATCAAGATCGTTTAGTTGCTCTAATGCCACACCCGTTTCTAAATTACTGATCGTGGCACGAACAGCTTCACAGCCGTTTAAACAGAGCGCTTCGACGCATTGATTTACTTTGAGTTTATCCATAAAGATAAAATATTCAGAAATCGAGATTATCTAGAAAATGGTGGCCGGAGGTGGAATCGAACCACCGACACGGGGATTTTCAATCCCCTGCTCTACCGACTGAGCTATCCGGCCAATTGTTTTCTAGTCATTTACTGGCCGTTAAGGCTGTCTTGACTGCCCGGCCTAAGAGCCGAGCGCCGTATTAGACGCGATTGCCCCCCTGTCGTCAAGCGATAGCTCAAAAAAGGCCCTACATCTTGGGGGTTGTCTGTAAGGGATACATGCCATACCGTGTGAGCCCTATAATAGATTAGCTTGGAACACCACATGCCTGAAGATTTACCCGAAAGTTACCGTCTAGTTGAGACGGGTCTACAAGAAAAGCATGATGATGGCACCACAAGTTGCCATTTGTGCCTATGGAAATGCAAGCTTAAGCACGGTCAGCGGGGTTTTTGTCAGGCACATGTGAATCGGCACGGAACCCTTTATAACCTCTCATACGGGGTGATATCGGCGATTGATATTGGTCCAATCGAAGATAAGCCAGTAAAGCACTTCCAACCGGGCACTCAGGTTATGTCGGTGGGCAGTTATGGCTGCAATTTCCGTTGTGGTGGTTGCCACAACCTTGATATTTCATGGGGTGTGACAGCACTGGATGATCTCGCCAAAGGACAATCAACCGCCGCATGGGTGCCGCCTCAAGATTTGGTTACGGCGGCGCTTAAACATGGCGTGCAGGGCATTGCTTTTACCTATTCAGAACCCGCTGTTTGGCTTGAGTATGTGATTGATGTCTCTCGGCTTGCCCATGAAGCCGGTCTTTATACGGTCTATGTGTCGAACAGCTTTGTAACAGATGAAGCTCTGGAACTCATGGCACCTTTTGTTGATGTGCTGTGTTCTGATA
>Ga0316207_10003317_pt1 | contig 15126 bp, 15 predicted proteins | sample 6weekpyrite_MG_FD_204943 | JGI IMG/M metagenome (GOLD analysis project Ga0316207, IMG submission 204943) | Microbial mat bacterial communities from mineral coupon in-situ incubated in ocean water Damariscotta River, Maine, United States -... | ecosystem: Environmental > Aquatic > Marine >... | reverse complement strand
AACAATATAGGGGTGTAAATGCCATACTTTGGCATCTAACTCATTGTTTACAATAACAATACTTAGGGACTTTTTGTAATAAATCATACTTAAAAATCAGATAATTAGTTATATTCTTAGCGATTTTATCCTCTTATAGTCAAATTGCGGATCGTTTTTCGCTCGTCGGGTAAAATCGTATTCCCCTCTAAGGTTGACATGTGCCCACGTTAAAACAGAACCTTGGCCAATTGATTTTATAATAATGGACCGCTGCTCTTTATTTGGTGTTTCTATAATTAAATTCGACAAATACAGATAATTCCAGAGAACGATAGAATTTTGCAACAATACCTGGCAAGCAGTTGCGAGTTGTTGCTCTTCCTTTGTACCAACTTGAAATGTTTGATCGTTGTCAAAAAATACTGCATGGGCAAATTTATTGGTTTGTTCAATTCGATTCAATTGTTTTTGGATCTGCTGTCTTAATTCAACATCGTCATAATAGGTTAGAATAAAATTGGATTTTATGATTCGTCCAAATTCCTGAAGTGCTTTATATAAAGGATGCGTTTTATTATATGAATTCAGTCGGCTAAATAATTGTGAAGCTGAAGTATGGTTCATTTTTATTGTTGCCATAAACCGAAGTACATCGTCCCAATGTCTAAGAATATGTTTTTTATCCACTATACGACTCGGGGTCAATACATATCCCTTCGTTTCGTATGTTCGTTTTGAAGAAAAACTAAATAACCGCTGATGTCCAATATTCTTTATACGTGGCGCAAAATCAACACCAATCAGATGAGTTGAAGCAAAAACCTGTTCTGTATACCCGTGAGTATCGGTTGAATGAATTTGGTTTTGCGGAACATCATTATGCATTAAACCGTCAATAACATACGCAGCCTCTCGGTCAGAGGAACTAAAAACGGTTGAGTGGAACAACGATTGCCGTTCATCAATAAAAGTGTACATGGTTACACCTTTGTCTTTCCCAAAGTATTTGAAAGAGTAACTGGCGTGAAGACTATCAACAGAAACATTCACTTTCCTGCCATCGCTACTGGAATGTAGTATTGATGGCTTATTGATATAGTTATTGGCTAGACCCAAGCCATGAATGGCACTGACAACGCGCTGATTAGCTTCTGTGATATTTTTAAGATCAAGACACCAATTAACTGTATTGTGTAATACATGTTCAGACACGCCAGTAGAAATATTGGCTAGCTTACGAATGCCAATATTGCACCCCTTACCAATAATGCCCGCTAATAGTGTTTCTTCTGTAGGCTTGAGTTTTACATTTTTTGTGCTGAAGTGTTTCAAACAATCGGTGAAATTGGTCGCTGCATTAACTTCTTTAAGCACTTTCAGTATTGGTGTATATCCGTTTTGAGTGAGTGTCGTTGTAATATATTCTTTACCCTCAACTTCAAGACCAGGTGTGCTAATGGTTGGTTTACCACTAGCGTTAATTTTAAAATAGAGATTCTTGTTGTTAAGAATACGTTCATTAACGGCGTGATATTTTCTATCTAATAAACCCTTTAGTTCGTTTAAATAAACTTTACCATCAGCAAATTTAGACAGGCCACATTCTCTCAGTATACGTTTTTTATTATCTTTCCAATATTGTTTATCTATCATGTAATCTTGAAAGGCTCGATATCGATAAGAATAAAGGAGGTTTAGTTTATCAGAACGAATACCTTTAGAAATATGGACGAATAAAAGGCACTTATAGAGTGGGGCGACAAATTTGTCATCATGGTAGATACTCGCTAACTCTGTGTCATTAAGAAAGGCTGTTGGCGCTCGCTGGGTTAATTTACCTTCCGTTTCTTTAAAATAGTCAATTGCCTCCATTAGCTCAGGTGACGAGTTTGCACGATCAAATTCTAATGTAGTGATAATACCGGTTACACGTCGCTGCAGTTTATTTGACTCAGATTTAAGCAGCTCAAAATAGGATTGATTTCTCGCTTCTTTTGATAAATATTCATCAATAGTATTCAGCTTATTTTCGTCATCTGTTGTTAAATCATCAAGTAAAGCAACCAGTTCTTCAATTTTATAATATTTTTCGTTCGGCGTTGCTCCTTTTGATTCTACAATTGAAATTACCACTTTACTAAACTCCAATAGCGATTTATGCGAATTATTCAATATTTGCAGTGCTTCATTTCTCTCTTTTTTTGTCTCTAGCTCTTTGTTTGAGATTTTTGAATTTACCGCATGAAGCATCGCATTTACAGACTTTTGTAGTATTTCGACTAATGTATCCTGTCGTGAATATAACTGGTGCTTAATAAAAGCCAGGAGATGTAAATACACCTTATATCGATTGGTTAATTGATTAAGTTGTTGATAATCCACTTTTGAAAACCATGTTGCATAATATTCGGTTGCGGGATCACTGAGTGTGAGCACTTTAAAAATGTTTTCTATTGGCATAAAAAGATCTTTAAAGATCAAGGTGTTTTTAACATTGTCTTTAATTTCGCCAGGTTTCAATCCTTGATTAATATTCTTTAAGTCTGTGATTATCGGGCGAGAGCGTTGAGAATCGCTGCTCTCACATGACAGTATATTTTCCAAGCTCATACAATCTTCACTACGAAGTTCATTAGATAAACAGTCAATTAATTGTTGCTCTGTTACATTAATGCAATTTCCTATAATTTGGCATAAATCAGTGTAGGAGGGTACGCAAAATTGGTGCTTCCAGCATTGATCTACAAGCCCAATAAAAATATCTTTGGGTTTAACTTGGTTATTTGCTTGTCGCAAAGCATAATTTGTGAGCATGTCATTTTCTGAGGGACCGACAGTTGACCAGCCTTGTATGGACAATATTGAATAGCGATGTTTAGAGCTTATTGTACTATTGTATTTTTGCAGTTGGATCCTCTCACATTGCAAAATTGCTTGTACATGCTGAATATCACGTTTTCTAAATTTTTCTGTTGGATAAAAGCGAGCATTTGCCCGAAAGTAGGCTAATTGTAATAAAAATCCTGCTCGTATATGATTATTTTCCATTCTCGATAGGGAGCGTTTTAAACTGGGCGTTAACGAAAAATAGATGGTACGATCTTCATTGGTGAGTTTTGGCGGTAATTCAAATTGTCGTTTTTCTTGAGGAGATAGAATGGCGAGTAATGTCATGACGAAGCCTTATTATTAGTGAGGTATCATGTTAATATTACCGGTATTCTTGAATACCGGACATTATGAAAATAGCAGAAAATGAACTATAATCAACAAACATGATTGATTATTTAAAGCTTTCCGATGAATCCTAAACGCCAAGCACCGAAACCGATCTTGGATAATCTTGCTCATATTGGTAATCCATTTAAGCAAAAGCATTATTCAGCTAAGCCTTATTTAGATTTTTCCCTGCCAGCAGCAGATATCGATTTGGAATACGCATTAAAGTTTCTCTACAGTTTTAACGGTAGTACAGAAACATATAACAGTTACCGAAAAAATATCGAAAGATTATTGCAATGGTGCTGGCGCATTGAGAAAGTTTCCGCATTGCAATTAAAACGTGAAAATATCGAAGATTTTATCCATTTTTGTTTTAATCCGCCCATCGCATGGATTGGTACGAAAAACGTACCACGATTCACATCTAAGCTCGGTCAACGTGTTGCCAATCCTGAATGGCGACCTTTTATTATCAAAAGTTCTAAAGCCGAATTTGGTGATGGCATTGAAGTAGACCCTAAACAGTTTCGTCCCTCCCAAGCCGCGATTAAAGCTTTGTTCACAGCGACATCATCCTTCTATATGTATTTAATGCAAGAAGAACTTATCAGCGCCAATCCAGTTGCCCTTATTAAGCAAAAAAGTAAATTTATTCGTAAAGACCAAAGCTTGCCTATCGTTAGACGAATTAGCGGGCTTCAATGGGAATATATATTGGAAACTGTTGAACAATTAGCGATAAATAATCCGAAAGAACATGAACGTACCTTATTTATTATGAATTGTTTGTTGGCAATGTACCTTCGCATTTCTGAATTGGTGGCTAACGAGCGATCAACTCCTGTGATGGGTGACTTCAAAAAAGATCGTGATGGTCATTGGTGGTTTCATGTTATCGGTAAAGGCAATAAGGCACGATCAATTACCGTTTGTGACGACATGTTGAAAGCCTTAAAACGATATCGACGATCTTTAGGGTTATCCCCTCTTCCGCTATTGGATGAACAGTACCCCTTGATACCGAAACTCCTTGGCAAGGGGCCAGTCAGTAGTACACGTCAAATTCGGCGTATTGTCCAAGACTGTTTTGATGCCGCCTTTGAACGTATGAAGGAAGATGGACTAGCGGATGATGCTTCAGATTTGCGCACGGCTACAGTCCACTGGTTGCGCCATACCGGTATCTCGGAAGATGTGAAGTATCGCCCTCGTGAACATGTGAGAGACGATGCCGGCCATGCAAGCATGGCAACCACGGATCGTTATATTGATTCTGATTTGCGGGAGAGGCATGAATCTGGCCGAAGAAAACGCATTCGGGAAATTTATTAAAATGACTGCAAACATATGCAGTGTACACTTTAACCTTCATTGAATGATTTGTTCTATATTTGAACACAGACTAATACGTACTTCGTCGACTTTGCCGTCATTCATGATTTTTAACGAGAGAATATTTTTTAGATTAACAGAAAGTGCGTGAATAGATTGGACTCTTAAAGCAGTCGTTCACGAGCAGAACCCTATCGTCTCCACCCACCCTAGAGCAGACATTTCATTACTGGGATTTTATAATCTAATTGATAGACGAAGTCTGTCAGTAAATATATTTTACAGAGAAGCTAACAACTCCACCCATAATATTCCGGATTCCGGAAAATATATTAAGAGGAATCGCGTGAGGTGAAATAAGGTTACTGACGGATGCCATATACTTCTGCCCATCAGCTGATCGTAAAACCAAGTAATATTTCCCACAACACCCTTTATTCGACCCTCATTTTGAGCCTGTTTCCTAAATTTCGACTTAATTTAGCAATAATTCTAGCTTTTTAAGCAAAAACACTTGACCTGGAGTTAACTCCAGCCTCTAGACTTTCTGTAAGTTCTAATTAAATAGTCATTCTGGAGATCAAGATGAAACGATCTAGGCCTATTAACCTATTACTCGGTTTGTTGCTCGGTACTTCGAGCTTCCCTATTTTTGCACACGACCCTATTTTTGGCATCGGTCCACATGTGCTATTTAAAGGTGGCACTGAGGTCGCACTGGAAACCCACCTGGAAAGAGCCGGTGAAGAAAAAGAATCAGAAGCAGGTCTGGAGTTAGTCTATGGCATAACCGGTGACTGGGCCGCAGGCCTGGAATTACCTTATGCCTATAAAAAAGAAGGTTCCGAATCTTCTAATGGCCTAGCAGATGTTCAACTCTTCACTAAATATCGTTTCTGGCGTCAGGATTCATTGGGTTTACAAGAATCAGCGGCGGTGATGTTTGCTGCTAACTTAAATAACGGTGATGAAAAAACAGACCCTAAGTTAGGTAATGGCGCAAATGATTTTATTGGCGGCCTAACCTATGGTTATGAAGGGCTAAAATGGTACCGTTGGGCCAGTGTACGTTACCGCTACAACGGCGAAAATGACGCAAGTTTCCATGCGGGTAATAAAACTTTGGTAGATTTTGTTGCAGGCTGGCGGCCCACTCTACCTGAATATAAAAAGGCAGATACCGTCTGGTTATTAGAATTGAATACTGAAGTTGGTGAAAAATCAGAACTGAATGGAACAAAGCTAGCCAATAGTGGCGGCGTTGAAAGCTTCTTATCCCCAGGTATATTCTGGACGTTAAGAAACTTTGCCATTAAAGCCGGTATACAGATTCCGATTTACAGTAACTTGAACGGATCACAAGAGAAATCCGATTTTCGCGCAAAAGCCTCATTTGAATGGCATATATAAATCAATCATTATTAACAGGAGTCTTACCATGAAAAAAATTATTATCATTTCGTTATTCAGCTTATGGACAAATTTTGCTTTTGCAGCTGGCACTCAATACGACATGCGTGTCGATGGCCTGGCTTGTCCTTTCTGTGCTTATGGTATTGAAAAAGGTTTTACAAAAACCGAAGGCGTCAAATCTGTGGATATTGATTTAAAAAATGGCCTAGTCATAGTTAAAACAGAAGAGGGTAAAACATTTACGGAAGATCAATTGAAAGAAATTATTAACGACACCGGTTTTACTATGAAGAGTATGACAGAAAAGCCAATCTAATCGACTTAACTGGAGAGACACATGAATATACGTTCGATTTCATTAATCGCTGGTGGCTTGCTGTCATTAGGGGTCTGTGTATCTATTCAAGCGGCTCCTATTACATTTAATACTGCCTTGCCTGTTGGAAAAGACGAGTTTATATTGCGGCAACAATTTATGCTTATGCAATCTGGTGATGACAATACTGGCGCAAATCGGGATCGTACTGAATATAGTAGCATGACCGCTGCTGTGTATGGCATCAATAGCCGCCTGTCATTGTTTGGCGTGTTGCCCTATCGTGACATTTCTTTATCTATGAATGATACGGGCCAAAAAGTGAATCGAGGCAGCGAAGGCATTGGTGACGCTCAATTGTTTGGGCGTTATATATTTCAGCAAAATAATACAAAGGGAGCCACCCTTCGCTTGGCTGCATTTACGGGAATTAAAATCCCTACCGGGAAGAACGATCACAATGACAGTTTGGGGAAATTACCTGCACCAGTACAATCGGGATCCGGGTCACTGGATGGCTTTGGAGGTATTGTCATTACTCAACAGACATTAAGCTACCAGTTCGATAGTCAGATAAGCTATCGTCTTAACACCGAAGCAGATAATTTTCGTGTTGGCAACGTTTTTAAACTAGACGCATCACTGCAAAAAAGAGCTTGGCCTGATAGGTTAGGCAATGGTGTACCCATGTATTTATATGGCGTATTGGAATCCAACCTCGTCTATCAAGGAAAGAACAAAACTAATGGCGTTTCAGACGATAATTCTGGTGGAACGCGTTTATTCATTAGTCCGGGTCTGCAAATCGTTACCCGACGCTGGATAGCTGAAGGTGGAGTACAGATTCCCGTTTTACAAAGTCTCAACGGAACTGCCTTGGAAGGGAAATATATGCTTCGTGCGGGTATACGCGTAAATTTCTAACGTTATTAATGTAATAGAAAAATTCTGACTATCAGCCGGAAAAGCAGTTATTAGTGGATTTTTAAATATGATTAGATATAAAAAAAGTAGCGTTGCAAGTTCGAGAGGTTTTTTACCTCTATCGGTTGCTTTGCTCGGAATAACTCTCATTGCTTGTAGTAATACAGACACAGCAAACGTGAGCTTTGATAACGCTACATTTAAGCAATCGATTAAAGCAATGGGCATAACAGGTGACCCAACAACGGGCCGGATTTTGCCATCCATTAATGACCCTAAACCACAACTGGGAAAAAAATTATTTTTCACTAAAGGTCTGGGCGGTGATTCAGATTCAGCGTGCGTAACATGTCATCACCCATCATTAGGTGGTGGTGACAATTTATCACTATCTATCGGTGTTGGTGCGCAGACGCCGGATCTGTTAGGCCCAGGCCGCGTCCATTCTATGAATGCTTCAGGTGGTGAATATGATGGTGGCCCAACTGTACCACGAAATGCCCCAACAACGTTCAATCTGGTAATGTGGGATCAAGCACTGTTCCATGATGGTAGAGTAGAAAGCCTAGGTAAAACAGCTGGTAGAAATGGTGATGATCAATTGGGAATTCGCACACCGGATTCTACATTTGGTACAGCTGATCCTGATGCTGGATTAACCCTGGTTGCAGCACAATCACGATTTCCAGTAACCTCACCAGAGGAAATGCGAGGCTTTTCATTTGAAGCGGGAAAAAGTAACACTGCACTACGTGCAGCGCTGGAAGCTAAATTAGCAAACGACTGGGGGACAGAATTTTTAAATGTATTTGGTGATGCTTCCATCACATATTCGCGTATTGCTGAGGCTATTGCTGAATATGAACGTTCGCAAGTATTTGTGGATAACCCCTGGAAATCCTACGTTGAAGGTGACAATACAGCAATTAATGATTCAGCTAAACGCGGTGCCTGGCTCTTTTTTAATAATATAGAAAATGGCGGGGCAAATTGTGCTTCCTGTCACTCGGGTGATTTTTTTACTGATGAACAATATCATGTACTGGCAATGCCACAGATTGGTCGCGGTAAAGGTAATGATAATGACACGCTGAAAAATGACGACTTTGGTCGTTTTAGAGAAACAAAAGAACTGTCAGATATGTATAAATTTAGAACACCAAGTTTATTGAATGTGGAGGTCACTGGTCCTTGGGGCCATACAGGCGCATATACCACATTAGACGGCATTGTTCGTCATATGCTGAATCCGGAACGAGCGATAGCCAACTACGACCTTTCACAACTGGACTCAACCATTCAAACCTCTGGCATGTCCATTAATACCCAATTTGCACTTAATCAACTTGTGGAAAATCGTATTAATAATGTCACCAATGTCCATCATAATGTTTTATTCAATAATGGTGATGTATTGGATTTAGTCGAGTTTCTGACATCACTGACTGACCCATGTGTTAAAAGTCGCGCGTGCCTTGCTCCATGGATTCCCGATGCAAGTGAAGCAGACCCAGATGGTTTACGTTTGATAGCGATAGATAGCGATGGAGAATTACTATAATCGAAGAACTACCACATAGTGCATGGAAGGAATTATTAAGTTGTTTCCATGCGTTTTTAATAACAAGCATGCATACAAACATAAAGTGAAAGAATGAATATTCAATTTAAAAAAGTACTAATGGCAAACGTTGTCATATTCTCCATTATTTTCGCGAGCGCATGTAGCAGTGCGCTACCCGTCAATACGAAAAGTTATCAACTGTCCAGTAGTTGGGGTAAAAAAGGAATAAGCCAAGGCGAGTTTAATGAACCAACGGGCATTGCACTGACAACAGCTGAAATATTTATTAGTGATGCACGCAATGCACGTATCCAGGTTTTCGATTATTCCGGTAAGTTTAAACGTGAATTTGGCAATATCGGCAACAAAATAGAAAAGCTGGGACGGCCCATGAATTTGGCTATTCAAGCTGATGAGTTATATGTTGCCGATTATTTTAATGATCAAATTAAAATTTATTCCCTTTCAGGTAAATTTAAACGCAGTATTGGCGATAGTGGGAATGCGCCTGGACAATTTAATGCGCCGGTAGGTGTTGATGTGGCAGCAAATGGCGATTTATATGTTGCCGATTTTTACAACCAACGTATTCAGCAACTAAAACCCGATGGCAGCTTTGTTCGTCAATGGGGTACAACAGCTAAAACCGGTTTCTGGTCAGGAAGATTTAATTATCCAACCGATGTGGCACTTGATAAAAATAATGTATTATACGTTGCCGATGGCTTTAATGACCGAATTCAAGTGTTTGATGCCAAAGGGGAATACAGTCACAAATGGGGCGGTTTATATGGCATGAATATCTCCGGCAATTCTCCCGGCTGGTTTACGACAGTGACAGCGATCAAAATTGGCCCAGATAATAATATCTACGCTGCCGATTTTTATAATGATCGCGTACAAATATTTAAACCATCAGGAGAATTGCTCAACATTATCAATGTGCCATCCAGTGGTGTACAGCATGCTTCAATTGCCATGGCAGTCGCTGATGATGGAAGTCTGTTTATCGTAAATCATGGAAAGCACGAAATTCAGCACTGGAAAAAACAGTAATAGAGGCATTTTTATGAATTTAGATATTGAAATATTTTCATCTCCCGGTTGTGGAAAATGCGGACATGCAAAGCAGCTGTTAAAACAAATGGTGAGTGAAATGAACCATGGCGCTATAAAATGGCGTGAAGTTAATATTCTAGAAGAACTCGATTATGCAGTCAGTCTTGGTATACTCTCCACACCCGCTATTGCCATCAATGGTGAACTGGTTTTTAGCAGCTTACCTTCCTCGAAAAAATTACAGCAAGCGTTAATTTCTCGCTTAAATCGATCAACAGGTAAAAAGGCAAGCTAATGGAATTCCTTTTTATTGCAACTGCTACTGTTCTAGGTGCACTGGCTTTTTTTGAACCGTGTACAATTGCCACTCATACCCTGTTTGCCGCGCGACTTGAAAAACAACAAATACAAACCTGTTGTGCTCGTTTGTTGAGCATCTGGATAACCAGAACTTTTTTGATAGTTTCACTCTTTACCACTGCGGTTGCCTTAACTTCATCACCGCAATGGGGCGACTATCTGCCCAGTATTCTGTTGGCGGTCATGGCAAGCATCTATATTATTTCGCGTTTCACTTATATTCCTGTGCCACACCTAGAATTTTACCGTTTAATACCGGGGGGATCTAAACTAACACAAGCCATTCAACTTGGCCTTACGTTACCTGCATGCACGATACCTCTCTTTATCGTTGTTACTGGCCTTGCCATCACACTAGACTCCATGATAATGGCAATAGTTGGTGGCTTCTTATTTGCGAGTTTGTTTACATTGCCACTTGTTATCACATCGATTAAAGGGCTGGGTGAAGATAGTATTCAACTCATAAATCGAGCTGCCCAGGCTACGCCTTATGTCACTGCATTTTTACTGTATAGCGCGGCTATTTTATTATTGTTGCCGGAATTTGATATCAAAAATTTCAAACAGGTGCTAACCGAGGCCAGCGTGTTAGGCATTGCTTTGGGCTTTCTAGCAGGTTTATTCTTCAGCTTTAATCCGGTATCGTTCGCTTCCATCCCTGTGATACTGGCTTATGTTAGTCACGCTGGGCAGCAGAAAAAAAGCTTTCAGCTTGGCCTCGCCTTTGTGGTCGGCATGATAATCACTCATGTGAGTCTCGGTGTAGTTGCATCCATCGGCGGTGACTGGGTCAAACAACTATTAGGGAGAGAGTGGGGTTTGGTGCTTGGCCCCTTTTTAATCGTGTTAGGTTTACTATGGTCAGGCTGGTTAAAGCTTCGTTTACCCTGGATTGGCATGCGAGCTAAAAAAGTTTCTGGCCCGTGGGGTGCTTTTTTACTAGGCGTACCCTTCTCTGTTGCTGTCTGCCCATTTTGCACACCTGCATTATTGGTTGCACTCACCGCAAGTGCATCGATAGGTTCGGTTTACTTTGGATTTGGTTTGTTATTCGCTTTTTCCCTGGGACGCAGCATCCCCATCATACTGGGTTCATGGAGCATCGCCTGGCTTGAGTCGCTGAATATATTTACTCGCAATCAAGGTAAGGTAGAAACCTTTGCCGGTGTTATGTTGATATTAACGGGAGTATATCTGCTTTATGAATATTCTTATCTTTTGAGGGTACCAATGTAATGTGTAGACAAACAACAAACACTTCACGAATATGGCGAATTAAATTCATTCTTTTCATTATTGTTTTATTTTTCATGCAAAACATTTCCGCATTCTCACTATTTAAAGATGAAAATGAGCTGATCATTGAAAAAGTCTCTGATAATGTTTTTGCTCTGGTTGGTAAGCGCGGACCAATGACAGAAAAAGACCTGGGCACCAACGCTACCTTTGGTTTTGTCATTCACGATAGTGGCGTTATTGTGATTGATCCTGGTGCGAGTTATTTGGGTGCTGAACGTATTCACAAAAAAATCGCCGAAGTTACTGAAAAACCGATTACTCACGTTATCAATACCGGCAGTGAAGATCATCGTTGGTTAGGTAATGGTTATTTTCAAAAATTGGGGACTGACATTATTGCTGCTCAACCCGCTGTTAAGCATCAAAAAGAACGCACCAATGATTTGCTTACCCGCCTGGGGTTTTTATTGAAAGAACAAAGTACAAAAGATACAACTGCTGTCTATGCAAGCCAAACATTTGAGAAAACTTTAAATCTGGAAATTGGTGGGCAAAAACTGGAGCTATCGCATGTAGGGCCAGCCTACACACCCGGTGACACATTAGTCTGGTTACCAAATCAGAAAATATTATTCAGTGGTGATGTAATAAGTGTCGAGCGTTTACCTGCAATCGGTTCAATGTCAAATACGACCCAATGGTTAGCTGTTTTCAATAAAATAGAAACACTGAAACCAACAAAAATAATTCCAGGTCACGGCAGTGCTACGACTTATTCACAGGCGGTAAGCGAAACAAAAATATATTTGGAAGACTTAAGGCTCGGCGTCCGAACCTTAATCGAAAATGGTGGTGGCCTTGAATCCGTGAGTAAAATTAATCAATCAAAATACAAAAATATCACTGGTTTTGACATGCTAAGTGGGCGAAATGCACATCAAGTCTTTCAGGAGCTAGAATGGGAATAAACGTGAAAAAGATTATTTTTGGTATCTCTATTGTTGGCTTAATGTTCTTACAAAATGCCTACGCATGGTTCCCTTCCGCTAAAGAACCTGCTTACACCTTAGTAAAAACCTGGGGTACAAAAGGTACAGGGCCAGGTCAATTTAATGAGCCTACCGGCATTGCAGTATTCAATAATCAGATCTATGTCAGTGATTCGCGCAATGCCCGTATTCAGATTTTTGACATGCAAGGAAACATTAAATTTTCGTTTGGTCAGCAAGGCGTCAGACAACCACACTTACGCCGACCCATGAACATGACAATTGCGAATAATGAATTGTATGTGGCAGATTATTTTAATGATCAGATTCATGTTTATTCACCGAATGGTATCTTTAAACGGATTATTGGGAAAACTGGCAAGGGTCCCGGTGAATTTAATGCCCCTGGAGGCGTAGCGGTTGCAAAGAGCGGCGATTTATATGTGGCCGATTTTTACAATCAACGCGTGCAACAATTAAAAGCAAATGGCGAGTTTATTCGTCAATGGGGAATTACCGGTGAGGCAGGCACCTTTTCTGGCAAACTCAATTACCCGACGGATGTGGCTTTGGACAAAAATGACAATTTTGTTCATTGCGGATGGTTATAATGACCGTGTTATCGCCATCAATAAAAATGGTGAAGTTATTACAAAATGGGGTGGCCCGTTTGCATTGAATATCTATGGCTCGTTCAACGGGTGGTTTACCACTGTGACGGGAATCACTGTCAGCCCGAAAGGTGCTGTGTTTGTTGCCGATTTTTACAATGACCGTGTACAGAAATTCAAACCTGACGGAACGTTTCTTAACAGCTTCAGCATATCGAGTGATGCCCCCACTCATACTGCAATCGCAGTTACAGTTGCGGACGATGGCACCGTATTTGTTGCCGATTATGCGAATCATCAAATTCAGAAATGGCAACCCGGTGGATAAAGTCAATATTGAAATATTCTGTGCACCCAATTGCAACCGTTGTGGACGTGCGGTTGAGCTGGTTCAAGATATTATTTCAGAACTCAACAATAGCTCGATTCACTGGCAAAAACTGAATGTTGTTGAAGAGGTTGATTATGCAGTTAGCCTAGGTATACGTGCTACGCCTGCTATTGTCATCAACGGCCAATTGGAATTCACTGCATCACCTGACAAAAAAATGCTGAAGAAAAAAATAGAAGAACTATTATGATAAATAGGTTTTTAAAACGGTCTTTTTTTTCTCTTTTGTTATTTTCAAAATTCTTCGTATGGTCAATACTACTGCAAAACCCGGTTCAAGCAGCTGAAAATCAGGTTAGGCATTATCTTGAAGCCAATATTACTGCTAACACAATTTTTAGTGGCGGTGATCGCCTGGAGAACCAAACATCTTTCGCCCCAGGTTTTTCTTTTGCGCATGGCAGCAATATCACTCCAGTTCATGCGCTGGTCATGTCCTATGGTAAAGACTATGTCAAACAAGATGATGCCGTATTAACCGGTGCAACTTTTTTTCTCCGCCGGTATATGCCAAAATATTCGAGGTTAAACTTACTGCTTTACTCCAATATTGGTAGTGCTTATTATCGTTATGAAAAATCTGGAGAACCCTGCGTACTAAAAAACGCGGGGTTAATTATCGGTTGGGGTGCAGATTGGGTATATTCCAGTAAATTACGTTTTTCCTTGGAAGCCGACTACCGAGGATTTAACATCAGACAATTTGGCGTTGAATCTAGAGATTATATTCGACCGCTCACGATTTTTGCAGGTTTGCGGTATTATTATTTAACGACGAACTATTTGGTAAAACCTCAAAAATGAAAGAATATCGCATTGGTGATGTAACAAAACTACTTGATCTAAGCGCAGATACTCTGCGTTATTATGAAAAAATAGGTCTTCTCCAAAAAGTCTTGCGCACTGATTCTGGCATTCGAATTTATTCTGATAAACAGCTGTCACAACTCAAATTTATTAAACGTGCCCAAAAAATGAATTTTTCGTTGACTGAGATAAACGACCTTCTGCAAATGCGAGAAGACCCCCAGCACGCGCGTACCGAAGTTAGGCAGCTTACCAGAACCAAGCTTAATGAAGTTGAAGCACATTTAGCAGATTTAACGATACTCAAAAATGAGTTAACCCTACTAATTAATCTTTGCACAGGTAGTGAAGACGGTTGTCCAATTATTGAAAATATAGATGGTAAGGAGAAGGAGTAACATCACAAATACTAATTCTCACCACGTTAACATGCTTCTTGAATCGTAGGGCAAAATGTCAGCGTAGTATTTAATACCAATTCGATTATAAATAGACAAAGGGCTGCTCTGGGTGAAATTCCAGACCTTAAACACATTTCTCCCGAATGCCTGCAATTCGTGCACTGTTGCCGATGAGCGGCCTTAAGATAGTATATGACATTGCTATTCTTCTAACTTTTCGTGGCCTAACTTACGAAAAAGTCCTGAAGTATTATTACTGCAAACAATAGGTTAGATGTCAAAGTGTGGCATTTACACCCCTATATTGTTGGGGACCCACGTAACGGAGAAAAAACACCCTATACTTTCTTGCTAAAATGGCCGATAAAACTGTTAAAATGGCCACAATTAAGTTATAATGGCCGATATTATATAAAATAGGGTATGAAATGGCCCAAAAACCCGAAAAACTGGCTGCTTTAGCGGTGATCAAGAAGGCCGCGGAGCCCATGAGCTTATCGGCTGTAGCCTTGA
>Ga0316207_10003316_pt1 | contig 15127 bp, 12 predicted proteins | sample 6weekpyrite_MG_FD_204943 | JGI IMG/M metagenome (GOLD analysis project Ga0316207, IMG submission 204943) | Microbial mat bacterial communities from mineral coupon in-situ incubated in ocean water Damariscotta River, Maine, United States -... | ecosystem: Environmental > Aquatic > Marine >... | reverse complement strand
TCCTCGCGTAAATACGGGTCTCAATTCTCCAACTCTGAGAGAACATTCACGTCTACTCATTCTTTACAGGAAGCTTCGCCGCGAAAATTTGACCCCGCGATGAACGCGGAAATCGAGAATATCGTTCTATTGGCACAACAGCTTAGCAAAACTCAAAAAATAGAACAATCAGGGGCCGGACCGTGCGATCTTGCTGCATATATAGCGGCATCCAAGCCGCGAAAATGGGCATCATTACCTTCCGACGGGGCCCTCGTGGCTTTTACACAGTCAAACTCTGACGCCTTCGCATTGTATTTTGACCAAGGGGCCCAAGCAAATGCCCATTTGCCTAGGCGTGCAACGAGAACATCTATTCTTGTCATGCACCAACCAGACGCTTGGCGGATAGTACAAGTTTTCCCCTATCAAATCGGAGTTCAGCTCGAGATGCAGCCCGATCAACTCCTCTACCTACCCTCCGAACGCCTACTTCAGGCCAATGAACAGTTCGGAAGAGAGTCGAACGAGCGTTTCGAAGAGGCAGACTTGTACACTATCAACCTCGGTGATGGTGTAAGAATTCGTGATGCTCGCAGAATCGCTGACCACATCCGATTTGGTAAAAACTGGTTCCCATTTCGAGGCATTCAAGCGGCTTATCTATATGAATTTGTGCATGATATCGCTAACGTGGTTAGAATAGCCCACTATATGGACGAATCGAATTTCGGGGTGCCGTTAGATGTGGCTCTACTTTGCGCCAAAGACATTCAATGGCGAGAGGATAGATTCGGAAGACCCACGCTCTTTGGCCGTCTTGACGATGTTGCAGAAACCACGACAATTCCGAACAGGCCGTCCTACACCTCTTGTGGATTCAAAGCCAAAAAGATCAAAATCACTGGCCTTCTGCCAACCATGAGGGTCGGTTGGGACATCTACGCTCACGAAGACATCGAGGGCCTTCCTCAGTATGTCCGGGAGGCGAGCAGAAACCTTCGTGGCAATGCGCATTCCACACTTTCTCAACGAGGCGCAGACATTCTTATTGAAGGCCTTCGATTTTCGACATCATGACTTTTCTATAATTATTAAACAAAGATATAGAATGACCAAGCTCCTATTTGTGCACGGTATTAATAATCAAGGTGGTTCGGCGAAAGCAATCAAATCTGATTGGGCTCAATGGATCGTCGCGGGGTTGAGTAAAGCGGGTCTTCCCACCAGTCCACCATCAGATGTGAGGGCTGCGTTCTATGGCGACCTACTTGCCAGGGCAACCGAGGTACGTAGTAGTAACCCACAATCTGGTGTGGCTGAGATGGGACCTATTGATCGAGAATTTACATCGAAGGCGGTGGCATCTCTGTACGTGGAAGTTCAAAATATAGTTGGCTTATCAGATGAGGTTGTTCAGGGATACAATGAGACCAATATTGCCCCGATGGGTGATGGGATTCACAAGTCTTGGCTCAAAGCGATAGCACGCGCACTAGAAGACACTTTACCGTCTCAAGGAAAATATTTAGCACGTGTTTTTCTCCCGCAGGCATCCGCTTACCTCGATTCAACTACCTTAAGGCGTCAAATTGATAGCCTCGTTCGGGAACAAATTTTCCAAGATTTAACTACCGATGTTCCAGTGGTCATTGTCTCTCACTCACTCGGCACTATCGTCAGCTACAGCATTCTAAGAGAGCTTGGTGAAAAAGTTAGGTGCCCGCTTTTTCTAACACTGGGGTCCCCCCTAGGAATTGAAATTGTTAAACAATGCCTTCACCCCATTCGCAAGAGACCTGAGGGCGTGAAGCTGTGGGTAAATGGATCTGATTTGAAGGATTTTGTAGCGCTCCACCCGAAATTGGATGCCGATACTTTCGGGTCGAATGATATCGAAAATATTACATCAATCCAAAACAACAATGATGACCGTCATTCTATTGAGGGCTACTTGCAGAACACTTCTATAGCTCAAACATTAGCCGACACGTTCAGCGATAAGAAAGCTTCTATTTAGCAGGCACAATTAGGTCCTTCGCACACAGAAAAAATACGTCCAATCAACCTGTCTCGTACCAGATCAAGAACACTAGGATGCTATCGATTCCGCTCCAAGCAGGAACCAGCTGAATGTGCGCCAGTGACAATAACTCTAGCGGCTTTCCTAAGTCATTATGTGGTCGATTGAAATTCGTTTCCATCGAATCAAAAAATTTATAATTACATCGAAAAACTAATGAGTAATTACGATATTTTACCGGAACGAACCATTCGGTAACGTGATTTTGCGAAAGCGATGACGAATGTTGCGCAAAATACAATTTATAGTATACAATTGAACACTTTGGGGGAAGAGTGTTCAACGCTAAAGCATGCGCGTCAAGGCAAAAGTTGTCCGTAGCCTTCGCGAATAAAGCGTCTCCAAATTTATGATTTTTGATAACCAAGGACAACGAAAATACCTCACACCCAAAGAGCGTGATCGGTTCATTCAAGCGAGCTTGAAGCTTACTCTCGCCGAGCAGACCTTCTGTCTCTTGTTGGCATATTCAGGATGCCGCCCCAGCGAAGCTTTGGAACTACCAAAAGGGCGCCTTGATATGGAGATGCGCGCAGTAGTCATCCGTTCGCTCAAAAAGCGCCGCATAGAAGCTGTTTACCGGGTAATACCCTTGCCCGAATGGGTATTAGAGAAACTCTATCAGCACAGCCGTAGACTCTCAGAACATGATCGGCTCTGGCCATGGAGTCGGGGCAAGGGTTGGTATGTAGTCAAACGGGTGATAGCCACATTGGAGTTATCCGGCACTCATGCCTGCCCCAAAGGACTTCGCCACGGATTTGGCGTGGCATCGGTGCAAGCTGGCGTACCCCTAAACCTTGTCCAACGATGGCTCGGCCATGAAAAGCTCGAGACTACGGCCATATACGCCAATGCAATCGGCGATGAGGAGCGTGAAATTGCAAAGCGGTTTTGGGGAGAACACGGCAGTCAACCAAAAGCGTGAACATCTCGCCCCGATAGCCCATATTCGCGGAGTCACTTAGAAAAGGGGCAACGTAGTTTCAACCTAAGAATCCCACAATTTTTAATCGGGCAGCGTCTCCAAAAAGAAAGCCATGGGCACGCTCGGAAGATGGTGCTCAGAACTCGACATCAATAGCAATCGAGTGATAGTGCTGTCATAGATTCCGCCGCTAGGAAACGCACACCGGATGCGAGCCGTACGGCGTAAGAGATCCGCATTACGTATCGCTTTCTCGAACTCCTTTTGAGCCTTTTCGAATTGGGCTTTTAAACTCTGCTCGTAGTTCGGCTTCGTACCTTTGGTATCAATTCGCTCGAGATACTTAAACGCATTCCGGAACACTTCGGTATGCGGTTGCGGCCTCCCCTCCACCCACCAGTCGGCGATTTCAATAGAATTCTGCGGAAGCGAGAACGCGGAAGCCTGGATTAAATTGGCCAGTTCGGTCAAGTGATCGGCTGGGGCCCTACCCCGCAAGAAAACAGGGGTCAGAAGTTCTTTCCACCGATGGGGATTATCTGTGATGATTGCAGAGCCTGTGGCTTGGGCGACATACATCGCCATTTCGAAGTTGGGTGCCAGCTTGAACATTAAAAGCTGCCCGTTATCTTTGCCGTCAAGCGAGGCCCCTTCCTGCAGAACCGCAAGCGGGTCGTCATCCCTGAGCATTTTGATAGCCCCGATCATGTTTTCGATTTCGTCGTCGTTCAGCTCTGGTGACGTTCGATTGATATTAGCGCGCTGACCGTCGTCCGAAAGTAGATAGAGGCTTCTTTTGTAGTTCTCTTTCGCCAACGCCATCATTCCGGCGTCGGTCGCCATTAGTGGCCCCATAAAGGACGAACGTTCTTTGGCCAATTGCATGGTTTGATCTCTCAGGTGGTTGTCAAAGTCCCAAGGGTCAGGGAAAAGGTTGATCAAACCGACTTCTACAAGCGGCATCACTTGCATAAATAATAGGATCGTTTTGAGAAAATCCTGCCGATATTTTTGCGGGTTCTTCACTGGATTGTATTCGTCGCTCATCGCCCCCGGATTAACGAATGGATGCTGCATTAGAACCTCGCCAAACAGGAGGGAGGACCCCAAACTTGTTTCGACAATATTGCTTGGCTCTAGTACGCCCGTGTAAACTGCACGTGCCGTTCCATCGGGCTTGGGAAGCAAACTAAGCAGATCGGTTTCCAACGGCCACAGAGCTTCGTAGATGGAATATATCTCGCTTATTTTCTCGTCCGTCATCGTTCGGCGGACAGCGGTCCAGTCCCTGTCTGAGCGAAGGTCCAATACGTTCTCTATACCTCGGAGAAGAGCCAGGTTTCGTTCACGAATGCTGAGCTGATCCCATGCAGGCCGTAAAGGTACAGTCTTTTTTTTGCAACACGCGCCAAACTTCTTACCCGAGCCACACCCGCATGGATCTCGCGGTCTGAGCTGCTCTTCAGTGGGTTCCTTCTTGAGAAACTCTCTCTCTTCTTCGGTGCGTCCAAACTCATCCTGATAATGAACGTGTCCATCATCGAATTTGGCGATTATTTTACCACCGAACTCAAACAGTTCGCCTGACGGCGGCAGCAGTACTTGTCCAAGTTCTTTCCAGTCGCTCACCTTTGTGACGGGTTCGGGCAACCATTCGTTTTGTCCAGCGGCCACATACTTGCGCGCGCGGGATCTGATGACTCGGTTGATCTGGCCTACCTCGCCCGTAGAGAGCTTGCGGGTTCGGATAAAGGCGTCCGTACGTACCATGGAGCTCCGAAAGCGCCTCGCAAATGTGCGTTTCTGGAGCGGATCGGCGGTAGGGTCTTCAGCGTACTCGAGGTTGGTGAAGATTAAGCAATGATCTCGATCTAGCGGAAAAACTGTGTGCGTGCCCTTCAATTCAATCCCTGGCTCGCTAGGGTAATTGCAAACTTTGGAAGCTGGCGGCGTGGCAGCATTGTACACTGTCACCGGGTGATCAGAGAAGATGAATTTTACCTTGGAGCCTTCAGCGGATACGATTTCCCGCACACCTTCCGTCCATATGGTGCAGTGCATCATACGGATGGCCTGCATCTCCATCATGAGCTCATTTTGGGTGAGGGTGGGATACTGAGCTTTTAGCCACGCTAAACCCTTCGGTGTGCGAAGTTTTTGAATGTCGATATATTCAAACAGGTTCTCGAAATTTCGGTGACACTCGTTTGGGTCTCCAGCCGAAAAGGCCCTGATCGCCCTCGCGCCCTTGGAATCAATATCCCCGAACATTTTCCGTTCGATTTCGTCGTTCACGGAGGTGCCGAAGTGCGTCGAATACAAATCCCGCTGCACAAAGGCCCGTGAGGGCGGCGCGTTGCGTAAACCGTGTTCGAAGGCGACCGATCCATCGCCACGCAGGAAGGAATGTGGTGCCAAGTCGAGATAGTCGAGCGTCGTTTTACCGGGCTCCAAAAAACCTTTCTGGTACCATTTCGGTACGTAGTGATTATTTCTTGTCTTCGTCATCCCGCGAAATGTGGAGATGGGCGGAGCATAACGCAAGTTCAGATCCACTACCTACTCTAACAACCGCTATCGGCAGAGGTCAAAAGGCGGAAAAACGAGAAGAGTGTGAAATTTGCCCCTATTGAGTAATTTCGGCAGAGACTCTCAATGACAAGATTGGCATTTTTGACAGGCCCCGTCCTGCCTCAAAACAAGTGGCCACGGATGTGTGTCGCACTTGCACCAGTTGAGGTCGAGGATAAGCTAGCTTATCCTCCTCGGAATCGCATGCATCAGTCAGGAGAACTATGCCCATGGAGAACGTGAGCCCCTTATTGGCCCGACACTCAACGACCAGAACAGGTGATGCGTCCATTCCCGGGCACTATTGCGAGCAACGGTTGCAGTGGGTGGTCGATTCGAAAAATGGACGAAGGCCGATCATAGATGCCAAATGCGACCTCGCTGAGCTGAAAACGAAGACAGACGTTCAACAGGAAGCTGACGACGATTCCCAGCAAGCACTTGTTGAGCTGACGACAAAGACCAAGGTGCAGCAGGAGTCTGACGATCAAATTCCGCAAGCATTACTGGAAATTACGACAAAAACCCATGCTCAGGTAGAAAGCGATGACCGCGATGTCGCAGTCAACTTCCTCTAAAAAAGCCTAGATGGAATTGCGAGTCTAACGATGTTCCTACTGCTCACCAATCAACGGGACATCACAACTGATTTTATTGTCAGAGAACTACGTAGCCGAGGACACGAGTTTTTCCGATTGAACACGGAAAGCCTTTGCGAGGGGAAAGTGAGCCTGTCACCTGCATCCGCGGACGCTTGGGTCTATGCAATTGGCGAAAAGTTGCTCGATGCGAGCAAAATCGGTGCGGCGATATTTCGCCGGCCCGGCACGCCGGAAGTCTCCGATTCCATCAACGATGCAGGAGAACGTACTTACAGTCAGATTGAATGGGCCGCACTTTTGAGGAGCATTTATTTACGACTGGAGGGACGTTGGCTCAATTCACCGACCAAAATCGCGATAGCAGAGGACAAGCCGTATCAGATTCAACATGCCGTTCGCCTAAACTTCAATGTACCAGAGACACTGGTCACCAACAACATCCACGAAGCCAACGAATTTATCCGCACACACCAATGCATCATTGGCAAACCTCTAAAAGCGGCTCTCCTAGAGGGTGAGCAAGAACGGGTTATATTCACAAGTCGGCTCTCGAAACTCGAAACCGCTGATGAGAAATGCCTAGCCGTGGCACCCGTCATTTTTCAGCGAGAAATTCCTAAGCGGTATGATATCCGCGTGACCGTCGTTGGAACTAAGGTGTTCGCTACGGCCATTCATTCGCAGGCGTTTGCGGGAACAACTGTCGACTGGCGTCGTGGATCGGTGCCGGAAATGGTTCACGAAAGTATCGAGTTGCCGGTCGCCATATCTGATCAGTGCGTGAATCTTGTTGAGTATTTGGGGCTCCGATTTGGGGCGATTGACCTTATTTTGGGAACGGACGGTCGATATTGGTTCTTGGAAATTAATCCGAATGGACAGTGGGCGTGGATTGAAAATCGAACTGGCGCTCCCATTGCGGGAGCTATCGTGGACGAACTAGAAACTATAGCTCGCTCATGAAAGTGTTAGAGCTAATATGGCCAACGTTGAGGCCCATATCTGATGAGGAACAGACGTCTCGAAAAATCGAGGATGAAGAGCGAGTAGCGAGCATTCGATCACTCAGCTGGAATAAGGATGATGATGTAGCCCTTGACGAATCTCGTCGAATTGTTGACGCGGAACGCGAGCGGCGCAGGTCAGCGGACACTAGGGCTGCGGTCTACCTTGCTGCCATCGCCGCAGCGATTCCGATTTTATCTGGCACTGTCCCGCTAGTACTGAGTAGTAGTGTGGAAGGACCACTGCGGTACGTTTCGTCAAGCCTGCTTTTAGTGGCTCTAGTATACTTGGCCCGTGCCGCGATGTGGGCTTTCCAATCGCTCAAGACAGCGGTGGGTACCCAAGTAGACGTAGATGATCTGAAAGAGTGTTGGCAAAACCGGAGCCCAAAAGCTCAGCTCATTCGTGAGCTTTTGATATCGGTTCCCTACAACTGGGGTCCGGTAAACAGAAAGATCTCCTCAAACACCATGACAAGAGAATTTTTGATTCGAGCGATTGTCGTTATGTTTGGCTTAGTCAGCTTTCCAGTGTTGTTCGACATTCTTGAGTACATTTCCAGTTTGGTGGGAAGTGTCATCACTAATCTGATGCTGCGTCTCTCTTGCTAATACGGCAAGTCGAGAGAAATAAGCATAGCCGCTGGATATCTCCAATATCCGTCCGGAAAACGAGCTTAGGCCGACTCTCGGGTTGAGTTTCCGCTCATCCGCGTCAGCTCGGCTTTTTTAAGAGCGAGTACCTCTCTGCGATGAATTTGGCGATTTGTTCGGGTGAATATTTACGCGCATCTACAAATCCGTCCCCCGGCTGCACTCCGTCGACCTCACCATCGTCGATCCGCACAAACATAATCCGATCATTTGCCCGTTGATTGATTAGCTGTCGAATCGCGTGAAATTCAATTCCACACCAATCCTTATTTTGATAATCGGATCCAATAAACACTACTAACAACTTAGCGCGTTGACCGTAGATTTCTTGAAGGAAATTATCCAAGGACGGGCGAGCTAGTTGCGCTACATAATTCTTGTCGTAGAAATAAGAATCTGGCCCTGTTAAACCCTCAAGTCGTTGCGCAATTTTCTCCACTAGCTCCCTAACCTCTCCGGGAAAGGACAACGCTATCGCGAAATTGTGAGTAGAAAGGTCTACGCCACGGAATGCCGACTTCGACCATCTGGGTAAGACAATTCCCAGCCGATGGAGTTCTGTCGCGATATCTACATCTTTCACAGCCCAATGAGTTCGATTGAGCTCCCACTTACCTATATCCATTTCAAAACTCAGATCGGTTAATTGCTCTGCGCTAAGAAACGGTTCTACATCGTGGATTATATATCGTAGCTGGACCATACCACGTCGTTCACGTATTTCAGATATCATGCCGAATTTCGGTTCACCGCGACCAGTCTCATGCGCGAATATGCACGGCAAACGACAAAGCTTCTCGATCACTTCTACTGAAAAATTGCCAAACGCCTCTGTAATCTCTTCTGTAGTGTATTCTCGAACGCATCTCGATTTTTCGATCTCGAACGGCTTCCCATTCCACGCTTCTGGATCGCTAGCGATCAGTAGGTTGTACATAAAATTGGCCTCCTGTTGTGCCGCTACTTACGAGCGCTTGCTTGAAGGCTCAGGTAGTAACACATAGCCGCTCAAACGAGGGCCACGAGTAACACGAAGTGGCGTTGATTGAGTACTCTATTGAGGCACAAGTGGCCTTAGGTCTTCATCAAGACTTCTGGGCGAACAGCTAACTGGGTGCCAGTAAGCCCTGCTTTGAACACTCTTCCCCCAAAGTGTTCAAAGCAGGGGAATGGCGGTGTTTTACAGTTGGAATGAAGTAACTCGGGCCGTTGCTGTCCTGATTTTCATGTCATTTTTCGCACCTTTGTCCTGAGCCCGCGCCATGGCTCAAGCATCCGTTGCCTCGACATCAATCAGCGCAGAAGCCGATTACCGGCGCTACACGCTGCTGCTTGTGTGCGGTCTCATTGTCATTACCGGTTTGTTTGGTCGTGCTCTCAACCCAATTTTCGTCAATGACCAGGCAGAAATGCTTGTCCTCTCCCAGTCGTTTGAGTGGGTTTATGACGAGCAACCACCGCTATATGCGTGGATTGCGCGTCTTTTTCTTTTAGGGACCAACAATTCGGTCTTTGTGCTCGATGTTATCAAATACGGGTTCTTAAGCGTTGCCGTTTTTGCCATCTATTTTACTGGCAGAGCCATAACCGAGCGTTTTGGTGTTGGTCTTTTATCCATCGCTTTGGCTTTTTCTCTGCCGACGATGGGCGAAGATGCTCTGGCAGAGGCAACGCACAGCGTCGCTCTGATCGCATGTTCAGCCTTTAGCGCCCTTGTGCTCCTAAATAACCTTCAAAGGCCCTCACGCTGGCTCTGGCTTCTTCTGGCGGTCGTATGGACACTCGGGTTAGCGTTCAAGCACACGATGGTTGTCATTGCGCTCTCGCAAATGATGGCTGTTTGGTTTTGCGGGACACAGTTTCGAGGCGCTTTGCTCAAACACATGATTGGCGCGGGCCTCATAATGGCGCTTATTAATGCGCCGTTCTTTTATGTGCTCGCAAATACGCAAGCCGCGCTCAATAACGGCCTTCATGAATTTCATATGGACGCGATGGCATGGGGAGCTTTGCGTGGTCTCTTAGATTTAATCAGCTCCGTGCTGACAGAGGCCGCTGTACTGACCGTCATCGCTCTTGTGCTTTGGGTCACTCGTTCAAAATCAAAAATAGGAAGAGACGGGCCGCTCGATATTAAAAGTCGGTTTTTACTCATTTCGGTTGTCGTATTCATTGGTCTTTTTGCGGTGATGGTCATCGCTACAGGAACCTCGGTAGTGCGTGATCGTTGGCTTGCACCTGCTTTGATCTGGCTGGCACCGCTTATTGCCGTACAACTGACCAGACGGCTTGGTTCACGCCGATTGCGCGCACTTGTAACGGTCAGCCTGGCCTTTGTGGTGATCAATGCAGGCTTTCGGGCCGTTGAGTCGAACTGGCTTGCTACACGCGGCGAGATCAATGCTAACACCATCAATTATCCGGCAATGGTTCAAAATGTTCTGGAAATCGAGACGGCACCCGATTTCATCATCGCCGAGGATGCATCCCTTGCAGCCAATTTTTATTTGATGGCACAAACACCAACCGCTTATCCCAACAGTTATGTACCGCCGCTCGAATTTACGCCTCGCCAGATCATGATGGTTTGGTATGGCGATAGGGAAGTGCCACCTGAGATGACAGCGATCCTGAACCGTCTGCGAAACGGGATGGATGTTGACGTTTGTCAAAGTCATGCCGTCGATGGCCCGCTGCGAACCCATCAAACAATTCAAGTTCGATATTCGGTTGCGCTTTGCCAAGTCTCCGGACCGGAACACCAAACGCCAATACAGCGCGGATAATGGTCGTCATAAATACGACTACAGCTTGTCAAAGTGTGTTTTGCCATGCCCTGTAGGGCAGAGATAGGAGTCTTCAATGATCGAGAAAAAGTCAGTTGGAGTATGGATCAGAGTATCAACAGAAGATCAGGCACGCGGCGAAAGTCCTCAAAATCACGAACAACGCGCTCGTTATTACGCTGAAGCCAAGGGATGGAACATTGTTGAGGTTTATGACCTCTCAGGCGTTTCTGGAAAATCCGTCATCGATCATCCAGAAGCCAAACGGATGATGACCGATATTCGTTCCGGTGCCATCAGCGGCCTTATATTTTCAAAACTGGCCCGCCTGGCTCGCAACACCAAGGAACTTCTCGATTTTGCCGAGTTTTTTTCTGAGCAAAATGCAGATCTGATATCGCTCCAAGAATCCATCGATACTTCATCGCCCGCAGGAAGGCTTTTTTACACCATGATTGCTGCCATGGCGCAGTGGGAGCGTGAAGAGATTGCCGAGCGTGTTGCTGCTTCCGTTCCGGTTCGGGCTAGGCTTGGCAAGCCCATCGGGGGACAACCAAGCTTCGGGTATCACTGGCAAGACGGTATGCTCATGCCTCACCCAGATGAGGCCCCGGTCAGGAAACTCATTTACGAGCTTTTTGCAGAACACAAACGCAAGAAAACCGTTGCGCGCATTCTCAATGGGCGGGGACTAAGAACGCGCAAAGGGGCCAAATTCTCCGATACGACGATCACACGTCTCTTGACCGATTCAACCGCTAAAGGCGTACATCGAGCCAACTACACAAAATCCAAAGGCCGGGGAAAATCAGCCGAACTAAAGCCACAAGAAGATTGGGTGCTTCGTTCTGTTGAGCCTCTTGTCTCCGAAGAGCTTTGGGATAGGTGCAACGCCATCATTGCTGAGCAAAAATCTCAACAGCCTGTTAGGCGCAAAACCGTCGGTCTCTTTTCAGGTCTGGCCTTTTGCCAATGTAGCTCAAAAATGTACCCTAAAAAGGGCTATGGAAAATACATTTGCCCCACTTGTCGCAATAAAATCCCAATTGATGACCTTGAGGCGACTTTCCAGCACCAATTAAAGAGCTTCTTTTTCTCCGATGAACAGCTTCTCTCTTTTTTGGCGAAAGGCGATAGCGAAATCTCCAAGCGTGAAGGGGAGGTCGAAACACTCACTCGCGAACGCAAGAAGGTCATCAGTGAAAAAGACAAAGTGTATCGGCTCTATATCGATGACGAATTAGAACCAAAAGCGTTTGGAGCTATTTACCAGCCTCTCAGTGATCGCATAGATCAAATTGATGATCGGCTCATAAAACTTCAAGCAAGGATTGATGTCCTGAAGATAGAACGTCTCTCAAGTGAAGAAACGGTGATCGGAGCCCGTGACCTCTATAGCCGATGGGACCTTCTCGATGCTCTAGAAAAGCGCTCAATCATCGAAGCGATCACAGAGAAAATTATTATTGGTGAGAACGAAATAGAGATCCATCTCCATTTCGTTCCTTCGGAAGAAAGGGGAAAGAAGGCAACGCAACAACAGGGATTCATCGCCGCCACCAGCAAGAAGCGGGAGGGGTAAGAGATATGCGCATTCGCCCTTGCCACCGTGATCGAGCCTGTTTCCAGAGGTTGCCGCAAACTGTCCAGCACTTGCGGGTGAAACTCGGGAAGCTCATCGAGAAACAGGACCCCGTAATGGGCCAGAGACGCCTCGCCCGGCTTGGCTTTTGTGCCACCGCCCACCATCGCCGCCATCGAGGCTGAATGATGCGGCGCGCGAAACGGCCGGCTGCGGGTCAATCGGCCCCGTTCCAGCAAACCGGCCACCGAATGGATCATCGAAACATCCAGCAACTCATCCGCTTCCAGTGGCGGTAATAATCCGGGAAGGCGCTCGGCCATCATCGATTTTCCCGAGCCCGGTGGCCCAGTCATCAAAAGATTATGATTGCCCGCCGCGGAAATCTCCAGCGCCCGTTTGGCGCATTCCTGCCCCTTGACCTGATTGAGATCGAGCGGACTGATGGTTTCCACCAGCTCACCGGGAACAGGCCGGATCAAAACCTGACTGCCCTTGAAATGATTGATCAACTGGATCAGGCTGGCCGGTGCAATAATGCCCAATTCGCCACCGCCCCACGCCGCCTCGGGGCCGCTATCATGGGGACAAATCAGTGACATTCCCGCCGCATTGGCCGCAACAGCCGCTGGCAAGGCCCCCGGTGTCGGCGCAAGGCTCGCATCCAGACCCAGCTCGCCAAAGGCCAGATGTTCCTCGGCCGCATCGCGCGGGATAATGCCCAGCTCCGCCATCACACTGATCGCGATGGGCAAATCAAAGTGTGAGCCTTCTTTGGGACGATCCGCCGGAGCCAGATTGACGATCAGGCGCTGGGAGGGAAGCGACAGGCCAATACAGGCAAAGGCCGCCCGTACGCGCTCACGACTTTCTGCCACGGCTTTATCGGCCAGACCGACAATCGAGAAAATCGGCTGCTGCCCACCCGCTGTTTGTACCTGAACATCGACAATTTCAGCCTTGGCCCCCTCAAAGGCCACCGAGCTTGTTCGTGCCGCCATATCCCTGTCTCCGCGACGCGTTTGTTTTGCTCAAAAACAACATGCTTACAACCCATGGAGGCGAGACGAAACCAAAGCTTTTGAATCGAATCGACTAACCCACTATCAGCATTGAGTTTTCCACAACCAGCAGAACAAACACAGATTCAACAAGGAACAGAGAGTGAACGAATATAATTAACACGTCAAGCGTGTGCATAACTTTCAAGTCGCCAATGTACGGGAAACAGCATCCCAAAACACAGAACAAGTATCCACGCCGGAAAACCGTTTCAGCTCCTGAACACCGGTTGGAGAGGTGACGTTTATTTCGGTCATAAGCCCGCCAATTACATCGATACCGACGAGCATCAGACCCCGCTCTTTCAAAAGCGGGCCAATGGCATCACAGATTTTCTTGTCAGCTTTATCCAGACCGGATGCTTCCGCCTTGCCGCCCACATGCATGTTCGACCGTGTTTCACCCTTAAGCGGTACCCGGTTGATCGCCCCGACAGGCTCACCATCGATGATCAATATACGCTTATCGCCTTCGGACACAGCCGGGAGGAAAGCCTGGGCAATCACCGGCTCACGCGAGCGAGCAAAGAACATTTCCAAAAGCGATTTGAAATTACCATCGCCGGGCTTCAGCCGGAACACACCCTCACCGCCATTGCCATAAAGCGGTTTGATAATGGTATCGGGGTGGGTCTCGCGAAACGCTGAAATCGCTTGCAAATCACGGCTGATCAAAGTCGGTGGAATAATCTCCGGAAACAGCAGCGGCACAATTTTTTCCGGGCTTGAACGCACCCAGGCCGGATCATTGAGCACCAGGGTTTGCCCCTTGAGAAACTCCAATATGTGCGCCGCCGTCTGATAGGCCATGTCAAAGGGGGGATCCTGACGCATCAACACCACATCGACATCTGTCGCCAAGTCCAGCATCACCTCATCGCCCAGATCGGCATGCTCACCCTGAACATGCTTGACCCGCACAGGCTGCGCCCGGGCCAAAACCCGGCCTTCAGCCCAGCTCAGATTTTCTGCTGGATAGACCCATGTCTCATAGCCACGCGCCTGAGCCTCTTCTATCAAGGCAAAGCTTGTATCGGCATCAACATCGACATTCTGGATCGGATCCATCTGGACCGCGACGCGTAAGCTCATGATTATCTCTCCGGACCACCGAGTAATTGTGGTCCAGAGTTAGGGGCCAGATCGTCCGGGTCAAGAGCTGGCGTGGCATCGCCTCCACACACAGCCGCCCGGCGCTCACCGCGCGATGGCAATCGCGATGGCACACCGGCCACCCGCACATAGCTGATCACTTCAACCACCCCGTCGACCAGAGAGGCATGCGCACTGGCCCGCTCCAGCTCGCCGCGCGTGCGCGACACGCCCAGCAAATACACCTTGCCGCCATAGGTTTCGACATTGAAATTGACACTGCGCACACTGCGATCCGTCAAAAGGCGCGCTCGCACCCTTTGTGAAATCCATGCATCAGTGGTCCGGTCTCTAAAACCCGTGGCTGACCCAACCGTCACTTCATTGGCCACAGCGCGCACCGCCACAGACGACCAGGCCAGGCATTCCGCCATCAACCGGTCCTCATCGCGCGGAGCCGTGCCGGTCAGCAAGGCCACACCCTCGGTCACCTCGACATCCACCCCTTCAAGAGCAAATCCCTCACTGCGCAGCATCGCCGATTTGATCGACAAGGACGCATTGGTGTCATCCAGCTCGCGGCCAATAGAGCGCTCTTCCTGGATCGACGAACACGCCGTCACAAAGACGAGAAGGGACATCAAAAGGACGGATCTCATAGGGCACACTCCGGCAGCTTTGGCTTGGCGAATCACTTCACGCCAATTGTGCGTCTTTTCTCTGCCCATACCCTTACGAGCTTATGAAGATTGAAGAGAGGTTCAGAGGTTTTTTGCGGACAGATT
>Ga0316207_10003315_pt1 | contig 15127 bp, 14 predicted proteins | sample 6weekpyrite_MG_FD_204943 | JGI IMG/M metagenome (GOLD analysis project Ga0316207, IMG submission 204943) | Microbial mat bacterial communities from mineral coupon in-situ incubated in ocean water Damariscotta River, Maine, United States -... | ecosystem: Environmental > Aquatic > Marine >... | reverse complement strand
CTATGCGCCCCAGTGGTCGAGCTACAAATGAATTACGCCAAATCAACATCACCCGCAATTACACCAAACATGCAGAAGGCTCGGTACTGATCGAATGTGGCGACACCAAGGTACTATGTACGGCTAGTGTCAACGACCGTGTTCCAGGCTTTCTACGCGGTAAAGGCCAGGGCTGGGTCACAGCCGAATACGGCATGCTCCCTCGTTCCACCACCGAGCGTATGGGACGCGAAGCAGCTCGTGGTAAGCAAGGCGGTCGTACTATGGAAATTCAACGTTTGATTGGCCGTTCACTTCGCGCAGCAGTTGATATGAAAGCCCTTGGTGAAAATAGCATCAACCTTGATTGTGATGTTATCCAGGCCGATGGTGGCACCCGCACTGCCTCTATCACCGGCGCCTATGTTGCTCTAGCCGACGCCATTGCCCATATGCAAACAAAAGGCATGATCAAAACCAACCCGTTACAGGGTGCTATCGCTGCCATTTCTGTTGGTATGTACAAAGGTGAGCCGGTACTTGATCTCGATTACCCTGAAGACTGTGAAGCGGAAACTGACATGAATGTGGTAATGAATGACGCCGGTGACTTCATTGAAATTCAAGGCACGGCTGAAGGTGTTGCTTTTCGTCGCACAGAATTGGACAGCATGCTAGCGCTGGCTGAATCCGGTATCAGCGATCTCGTCAGACTCCAGCGCGAGGCCCTGGAAGGGTAAGATTGCATGACTAAGTTTGTTCTCGCCAGTAACAACAAAGGCAAATTACGAGAGTTCAACGACATGTTTGCAAGCATGTCGATCTCGGTATTACCACAATCAGCATTCAATATAGAAGAGGTTGAGGAAACTGGCTTGAGCTTTGTTGAAAATGCCATCCTCAAGGCTCGCAATGCCGCGTTACATAGCGGCTTGCCTGCCATTGCGGATGACTCGGGTATCGAAGTCGATGCCCTACAAGGTGCACCCGGCATCTACTCTGCACGTTTCGCAGGTGTCGGCGCCAGCGACACCGACAACGTCAATAAATTACTCCACGAACTTGCTGGCGTGCCAACAGAAGAACGGTCTGCACGCTTCCAATGCCTACTGGTATACATGCGTCACGCAAATGATCCGACACCGGTTATATGTCAGGGTACATGGGAAGGCGTGATACTGGAAGCACCACAAGGTGAAAACGGTTTTGGTTACGATCCGGTTTTCTTTGTACCCGAAAAAAATTGTTCATCCGCACAACTCGATGCCGATGTGAAAAATAGCATGAGTCATCGTGGTAAAGCCTTGCAATTATTATCGCGCCGATTGGTGAAATAACTGTTACTAATTATGTCTTCACTAGTTACGTTGTATTTCAGTGAGTTATCTAAATTGTTACAGAAATGGCCCGTTTTTTAACAATTTATTGACACAAAACGTAACAATTCTCCCCTATCTTAATTACAAAATCTTCGTATAATTTAATCATAGTTTAACAACCTGTTTACGCAGGTTTTAACTTACCGGCATGCTTCCCCCCCTCTCCCCCCCTGCATGCCGGATTTTCTGAAGCGCGGCTTATGCCGCGCTTTTTTTTAGCGGGAACCATTGGAAATGGTTGCGATATGCATAATGGAACCCGTAGGGGTTCTATGCTCAACCCTTCAATCATGGAATGATTAGAACAAATGATATAATCCCGCGGGGATTCTGTAAGCAGTGAAACTCTAAGCCACAGAAGTTAAATAGATAGCTAAAGACCTAACGCCCCACTGACAAATTGGAAATGGTTGCGATATGCATAATGACCAGAACCTGCGAAGTAGGTTTAGGGAATCCCTAAGGATGCTCGAAGAGCTTCTAGGGAGAAACCCGAAGGGGTTCTATGAGTAGTGAAATTCCAAACCACCGAATTAAAATAGACAGCAATAAATTCAAACCGTCACCGATAAGATCGGAACAGCTATCACCGATGCCTTTTCTCCTTCGAGATTCTGTTTCACAGAATCAAGGCGTCGAAAAGTCACCGGCGATAGCTTAATTCAAAAATACAATAACGAAATTTACGTTATCGTACTTCAAGTACTCTGCCCCATGATGTTTGCGTTTAAAGTTGATTGCCATCACGGAAATTACTTAACGTATGGGTGTGTTTTTCGCCAGAAAAACCATGGTACACACCATCGCCAACATGCTTTAGGGTTTTGCAGTTATCACCACGCTTGGGGTGACTGGTGCAGTGCATGTTTCCTTCTTGCCACCACTTTCTTTTAGACGTCTTATCTTTCCAAGGTATATACACTAGGTGCTTGCCGTCCTCAGAGTCGTAACCTTGCAGGTTTTTGTCTTTTTCTACGTTATGGATATCAAACGTTTTGTTACTGAAAAGAGCCGTGATTTCTTCAGCGCTTAATTGATCGTTCGCTGTTACGGGGCTAACCAAAAAGATGGCAGTTAAAACGAGGATTGGTTTTATTTTCATTGTTTTCTCCTTACTGTAATTTTAACTCGCGCAAAAAGTGCACAAGCTGACGAAATATTAAGTCAACGATTCAGTTAACAGACCCAATAAGTCTAAGCAACACGCCGCTTTTCTGATAATCCTGCAAGCTTGAAAAACCTGAGCAATTAAATGACTTGTTATTGATAATTATAAACATAATATGACGAAAATTAAAAATATAAACCACCCAATATAAATACGAAGTTTTTAAATACTATTTAAATGATTTTTTCTTTAGAATACTCATCTGCTGTTAAATGAATTAATGATTATTTAATTCCTGAATAAACAACATATAATATAGTAAATGAAAAGCATAAAACACAGATGATAGCAGAGTATGCAGCCATTCTTCATTAAGGATAATTGCGCCAATCATACTAGCGAAAGGAAACACGATATATGGGCGTCAGTCGTTTTGTTTCTCTTATGTATACTTATGGTATGTTCATAAATTTTATTTTAGCGATTGTGCTAACTTGACGGCGCATTTTTTGCGCCAGTCAAGTTGAGCGATTTGTTAACGAAATTTATGGTAATAACGCAGGATCTGTGAAAACCCAATCACGGTTTTTTACGGGTGTGTGACAAGCTGTACAAACTTGCGCTCCCTTTTGAAATGGTTTTTGATCTAAGCCAACCCAGCGAGCCCAGCCCCAATTATAAGTACTGGAATATTTTTTTGAATCTTTAAACATAAATTCTGCATGTACAAACTTACCCGGAGCAATAGCAGCCTTCCAATCTTCTAGTTCAGTGTCCTTCCATACGACCTTACCGATAATTGCGCCATCAGGCCATGGATTCGTTTTACCTGAACGCGCAGCGTTGACTGCTATATCATTGCCGAGAATAGTCCTTATGGTTTTGTTGTCTGTTCTGTGTGAGGTAGCAATAGTCGCCCAGTTTTGCCAACCTGTTGGATAAGCTATTCCATGCGAAGAAGCAGGGGTAAGCTCTGAGCTAATCGCTGTGAATGAGGTAAGTGCCAAGGTCACGCCTATTAATTTCACTATAAATTTCATATTTATCTCCTATTTATAATATTTACTTGTTTTTGTGCCGTTATCGTTTCAACTAAAGGGCGGCGCATTTCTTTGCGCTGTTTCAGTGAGTAACAACGAACGTATTAAGCGCTTGTTATGTGTAATCTGCTACATACTCATTTAAGTAATCTTGTAGATTGCCAGAATCATCAAAAATATGAAATCGAGGGAAGCTATTTGGTTCGGCATCTATTTTCCCGCTCCAAGTGAGGTGTAATGATGCATATTTCATATTTTTTAATTTAACGATAACATCTCGCTCCCAAAGAGGATGCTGAGGCTCAATTTCATTGGCTATTTCCTTTTGTATCCCGTCTACAAGTGCGGAATCATTTTCAATGTTCCACCATGGATCACGCCATGATAATTTCAACTTACTCTCCCAGCTGGAAAGTGCATATAACTATAAGGTAGCGGACCAAGATGTCCTTTTGTTGTCAGCCATTTCGGCTGTATAACAATTTTTGTTTAAAGAAGAACAGTGACTTAGTAGAAAATTAAGGAGCCTAATTAAAGTCCCAAACGTATCTATTAAGCCTTGATACACGCTACAGTTTGATTTGGCGCTTTTTATTTCCATCATTTTTTGAACCTTCATTCCTTAGGATAACCTAACGCTACAGGCTTGCAAAACTTTCTGCAAACTACGCTATAACCCATTATCCTTTGCCAATATATCAACACATAAGCTAAACGGCAGCAAACTGTTTTTTTGCAATTCAACACCGCGCAGTCGAAGATCATTAAGCTTTGGCGTAGCTGACATCGACATTAACAAAACAATATTTTTATGATCAGGTACACCCATGCACAATGGTAAATGGCCGAATATATCGCGTAACATCTCTAGAATCTTAACGAAACCAGCTTCGGATTCCGGAATAATATTCACTGCCATTATTCCATTTTCAGTTAGACTAGCATGGCAATCTTTCCAAAAAGAAAGTGCATATAGTAATTCAGGCAATACATTATTGGCAACAATATCTATAAACAACAAATCATTGCGTTGCGTTTTTTTAATATATGTTTGCGCTTCTTCAATTTGTAATGTCAGTTGTTCTTGAACTGGTTTAATTAAAAAGTATTTGTTTGCCAATTGTGCCATATGCGGATCATTGTCGACCGCGGTTATTTTCATGTTTGGGAAAGTGGAACGTAAATAGCGAATTATATCTCCGCCCCCTATTCCTAATAGGCTTGCTCTAGATGGTAAGGTTTCTCCGCAAAACAGTTGCCACATCATCATGAAATGTTGGTATGGTAAAACCAGTTTTTCAGGTTCCGCCAGTGGCATACAGCTCTGGATTGCATCTTCATCGTCAAAGCAAAGCCAGCGAAAGTGTTTGTTTTCAAAAACCGTCCGCATGCCATGCTGGCAGGAACGACTATCGACTATACGGCCATCTTGTAATTGCTCAATCATCACTGAGCACCGTGACATGGAATTTATTTGATTTTTTGATCATGGCACCGGTGTGTATTCGAAACCGACCTTTCTTTCTATCCGCAAAATATCGTTTTAGGCTTTCAGTAATAACGGGGAAGGCAATCTCGTTCCATGGGATATCGGCTTCGTCAAACAACTCGACCTCTAAGCTCTCAGGGCCTGACGAATACCCGGGTTCTTTGAAATTGGCGCGATAAAGCATATATACCTGATCAATATGCGGCAAACTAAACATAGTAAAAAGCTCAACTACCTCAACACCTGCGCAGGCTTCTTCTTGCGTTTCACGTTGCGCCGCTTGCATCGTGGTTTCATCATTTTCCATAAAACCGGCTGGTAAAGTCCATAATCCATAACGAGGTTCTATTGCACGTTTACATAACAATATTTTGTTATCATGCTCAACTAAACAACCAACTACCATCTTTGGGTTTTGATAATGAATAACACCGCAACTACCACAGGTATGCCGAGGCCGATTATCCCCTTCAGGAATAGTGATATTTACCTTTTCACCGCATGTACTACAAAAATTCATGTCATTAAATCCATTTTTGATCGTCCAGAGTACTTTACTACAAGCGCCGCTTGTCATTAAATAACTATTCACACAAACAAGGTAGCAATAAGTATGTCAGTCACACATCCTGTTATCGCAATTACCGGCTCTTCTGGCGCGGGTACCAGCACCATTCGTGATGCATTCGAAGAGATTTTCCTCCGCGAGAACATCCATGCTGCGTTTATTAGTGGTGATAGTTTTCTGCGTTATGATCGCAGCGAAATGCCTAAGGCAATTAAAATTGCCAATCAAAATAATAAGCCGATCAGCCACTTTGGCCCTGATGTAAACCGTTTTGATCTACTTGAGTCATTTTTCAAAGATTACGCTGAATCAGGCACCGGCAAGGTTCGCCAATATGTGCAAGAAGATACCGCATCTCTTTATCAACAACCGCCGGGAACATTTACTCCTGAATCTGAATTACCAACTGATACTGATCTTCTTATTTACGAAGGTTTGCACGGTGGCGTCGTTGCCAATACGTGGACGCGACGACGTATGAGTTCATCACATAATCCTGTTGTCATTGAACGGCGCAAAGCCAATAACAGCAAAGGGGTTGATATAGCGCAACATGTTGATTTCTTAATTGGCATTGTGCCGGTCGTTAACCTTGAGTGGATCCAGAAGATTCATCGAGATAAACAGGTAAAGGGTATCCCTATTGAAGAAACCACAACAACTATCCTGCGCCGCCTGCAGGATTACATCTATTTCATGACTCCACAGTTTTCACTGACTGATATTAATTTTCAGCGTGTTCCTTTAGTGGATACGTCCAATCCTTTTATCAGCGTCGATGTACCCACCGCAGCTGAAAGTATGTTGATTGTGCGTTTCCGTGAACCTGAAAAATACGACCTGCACAGCTACCTTGAGAAATTTGAAAACGCATTCATGTCACGCCCCAATACGCTGGTTATTCCCGGCGGTAAGCTGCGTATGGCATTGGAAGTTATCTGTACCCAGCGCATTCAGGAATTGGTTGCGGCAAGCAAACAGGCATAAAAAAGGCCGCTACCCATTCGGTAACGGCCTTTCCAGCTAAGTAGTCATTACATCTAGTTAATGCTAATCAGTTCAATATCAAATACCAGTGTTTCATTCGGTCCAATGGAGGCACCAGCACCCTTTTCACCGTAAGCAAGTTTAGAAGGGATATACACCTGCCATTTTGAGCCCGTTGGCATCAACTGTAGAATTTCCTGCCACCCGGGGATCACGCCTTTGACAGGAAACGTCGCTGGGCTACCACGTTGAATAGAACTGTCAAAAACTTTGCCGCTCGTCAATCGGCCTTCATAATGTGCTACAACCGTGCTATCTGCCGCCGGTATATCACCATCACCTTTAATCACAACTTTATATTGCAAGCCACTATCGAGTGTTTTCACATCATCTTTCTTGCCATTTTCAGCAAGAAATTTTTTGCCCGATGCGAGATTTTTCACCCCTATTTCAGCATGCTTTTGCTTTGCCTGTGCCTGAACACGAGCAACAACTGCCTGCATCTCGGCTCCGTCTAGCGCTGGTTTCTTACCAGAAAACACATCATGAACAGCCTTGGCTGCGGCATCAGCATCGAGGGCTACGCCTTGTCGAGCCAGATTTTGTGCAATTTGATAACCAAGGGTATAACTAAACTTTTGCTTATCATTATCAAGCTTCGCATCTGCCGCTTGCAGTGAGCCAGCGGCCATCATTCCCGCTAAGCCTGCTGTCATTGCTACGCGCGTAATCGTTTGTTTCATCATCATTCTGCTAATTCCTTAAAATAAATCTGGACTAATACTATCACCCCTTAGGCAATATATCTTGTCAGCCATTGCTAATATTTAAAACACTCCACCGCCTGCATATAGATGCGTACAATAGGCAAATGTTCAATTTCACTGCCTTGCCGCCACTATCGCTCTATATCCACATCCCATGGTGTGTACGCAAATGCCCTTATTGTGACTTTAATTCACATACTGCCGCAAACACGCTACCTGAAAAACAGTATCTGGCAAGCCTATTCGCTGATTTGGAACATGACCTCCCTTCCATATGGGGTCGTCCAATACAAAGTATTTTTATCGGTGGTGGCACCCCGAGCCTGTTTTCCGCAGAAGCAATGGATGAGCTACTTGCGGGTTTACGTATGCGTTTACCGCTTGAGCCGCTGGCTGAAATTACACTGGAGGCCAACCCCGGTGCCATCGAAGCAGGCAAATTCGCCGAATTTCATAGCGTGGGGATCAACCGCTTATCCATTGGTTGCCAGAGTTTTAATGACCAATATCTAACCCGGCTTGGTCGCATTCACGGCAGACAAGATGCAATTAAGGCCGCGGAAATGGCGCACGCCGCAGGCTTTGAAAACGTCAACCTCGATCTGATGTTTGGCCTGCCGGGACAAACACCCCAAACCGCGATGGATGATATTAAACAGGCCATTTCACTGTCGCCCAGCCACATATCCCACTACCAGTTAACCATTGAGCCCAACACACTGTTTCATCACAGCCCACCTGTATTACCCGAAGATGAAGCTAACTGGGCGATGCAAGAACAATGTGAAGCACTACTCGCTGATGCCGGCTTTGGACACTATGAAATCTCAGCCCATGCGAAGCAAGATAAACAATGTCGACATAATCTGAATTATTGGCAGTTTGGTGATTACCTTGGCATAGGTGCTGGCGCCCATGCCAAAATCACTAGTGCGGCTAGCCAGAATATTACCCGTAATTGGAAAATAAAACACCCTGATGCCTTCCTGGCCGCCAGCGCAGGTAAGCATATTTCCGGTCAATCTATTTTAACGCGTCAAGATGCCGCCTTTGAATTCATGATGAATGCCCTAAGGCTGAAAACAGGGTTTACAAAGGCATTATTTTCTGAGCGCACTGGTCTCGCCATTCACCAGATAAGTCAGGCATTACAACAAGCAGAGCAAGGTAAGCTGATAAATCAGGATTTTTCGAGTATTGTACCCACAGAACAAGGTTGGCATTTTCTCAATGACCTGATTGCCCTTTTTCTAGAGGAGGATTGATGATTGAAAATCGTCTAGTAAGCTGCCCGTATTGTGGTGAAGGATTTGAAACCACTGTTGACTGTTCTGCCGGTGACCAATCCTATATCGAAGACTGCTATGTGTGTTGCCAACCTATCGAATTTACAATTCAAGTTGACAATGATGGAACATTAACAAACATTGATCTCCACAGCGGCAATGAGTGATCAATACAAACCCGTTTCATGTGCTATTCATAGTGAATATGAACTTGCCATTATGCACAATCAAAGTCTGCACATAACATGGCAAGACTCAAATAATGAACATCAAACGCTTTTTGCCATACCGGATGACCTATTCACCCGTGATCACGCCGAATATCTTTTGATCACGGATGTAACTGGTACGCAACTAGAATTACGTTTAGATAAAATACTCGAAGCAATACCCGCTTAATTTGCACTCCCCTCACCGACTGCAATAAAGGCTGCCCAGAAAATAGGATGCGCGTAACTAAATAATTCCTTGCCATCTCTTATAAAGCCTTTACCTTTAATTAAACGCTCACGCGCAAGTTGTAAGGATGCAGATCGCCCCAACTTGGCATCTTTTTTAGCTGCATCAAACAAGGCAGTGGTTAATTGCTGTGTTGATGTTGATTCTACTGGCCACAGTGAGACGAGTAGCGATCTTGCACCTGCATAAAAAAAGGCTTGTGTTAACCCTGTCAGCCCTTCATTCGCAAGCGACTTATCACCTGCTGCTGTATTACAAGCTGATAAAACAACCCAATTAGCATTAAGCTCTAAACCAAGTACTTCTCCCATTTTCAACAATCCTTCATTGTCATCTTCCGCTTGCTCGGGCGGAGTTAATGCTAAAGCAGATTGCTCAAGACCATCTAAATCGCCTGCTACCAAGCCATGTGTCGCAAATGCAACAACGCGAAAATTTTTCAAGTCCAATTTTTTAACATTGGCTTCAGTGGCCTGACTACCAAGATAAATATTGTCTTCGCCCGCTCCCAATGTCAGTGCAATTTTCTTTAGTTCGTCTCTGGTTTCAGGAAGATTAGGCAGGTCTTTTATGTTACGGCTATTAATTGCCCCGCGTTGTACTACACGAATACCGCGTGTTGTCACCTTATCTGACGATTGAACGTCTTGATCTGTAAAGTTTGGATCGCCAAAACCGATAAATGGATCCGTTGCAACTGCGTTCTTGGCATAACGACGCATGGTTACCAACGTCGTCGCTGAAGGCATAATACTGATCGCATATTGATCTGCTAACCATGTCGCGACCCTATATTCCGAAAAAGGCACTGCTCCTTTCTTCGGCTTTGCATCCAATTTCGCTGTCAACAACGCACCAAATGGCATGCTTAATAAAGCTTTATGCGGAACAATAATAAGCTCACTCACGTCTTCCAGTTGTTGAGCAGCCGGTGCTATTAATTCCTTATAAAGTTCATGAGCCAATTTCATATTATAAGGAGGAATATCATCCAGAGTTGCAACGGGCACATCTAATCCTGAACGAATCTTTTGTACTCGCGCATAAATATCCTTTTCAGCCAGCTTTGAAATATACAAATTAGCTTGCTTATTACTAATGGCCCAAATCAATGTGCGATCTTTTTGTACAAAATATGACAGCATCAATTCACCAGGTGTTAGTGTTCTTTGTACGTCACCCAACGATGTTGCCGCCGGATTAATGAGCCGATCATATTCTGGATATTGGTAACTCATTTCTTCGCCAATTTTACGAAGCTCCTTGGTTAATTCACTTTGCTTTATTGCTAATTGCTTACCTTGTTTTCGACCCTCTTTTGCAGCCTTCTGTACAAACTCAATCTGCTGTTCTTCGATTTCACCGAGTTGCACACGAATATTTTGTTCCTTTCTTACCAGCTCCGATAAATAATTATTACCTGCTGCAGCACGGGCAGTTTGTCCAAGCATTGCCGTTTGCAAGCTCTTGCTTCGTGATGCCTCGGCAATAGCGAAACTTTCACTCACTGGATGCGCATCAAGCTTAATACCCTTCAACTTGGCATTGACCATGAGCCTCATATAAGAAAACAGATAACGCTGCGCAGAGGCTTCCTGCTGAGCACGACCAGAGCGAGAGAAAGTCTTGCGTGAAGCAAGGAAACCGGCATTACTATCCATTACCTCACGATAAATCTTAACGGCTTTATCAAACTGTTTTAATTTGACGTAATTTTGTGCAGCATAACTTTTCGCATGGGATGTTTTAGGGTTATGTTTCCCATAAACTTGTTCTGATACTTTTACCGCTTCACCAAAAAGCTCTTCAGCTTTTTTAAATTCGCCCTTGCGATAAAGTACACGGCCTAAGCCCAAGTTATATCCTAACGCCCTACCGGAAAACTCCTGTATTTTATTTAAGCCTAATTTCACCTTTGCATAAGCCGCCTCGGATTCATCCAGTTTATCTAATTGTAATAAGGTGCGGGCCCAAGAAATATTTCGTCGAAAACCAAAATGTGATTCATCGGAAAGATTTTTACTAACCTGGATAATTTCCAACATCAGCTTTTCTGCTTGTTTTGACTTCTTCTGTTCAAGATAAATCTGAGCTAGCGTCAGCATAGTCTGAACAGTTTTATCACTATCAATACCCAAAACTTCTTTTTTACCTTCAATACTCTCTTTGAGTAACTGTTCTGCTTCTACAAAACGTCCTTGCTCCATCAACACACGGCCTAAGTAAGACATAAGATGCAAAGCAAGTTGGTGTTCCTGATTTATCTTCTTTGTAGCAAAATCAGTATAGGCTTTACGAAGAATGCGCTCTGCCTTGTCATATTCACCTTGTGCTCGAAATATCTTAGCCAACTTAAATCTGGCTAAATTCGTTAATCTAAATGCACTGCCTTTTTTATTTTCATATATTTGAAATGCGCTGCGTAAATACTTATGCGCTTTCCTGGTTTGGGATGCTCGTTGATAAGCAGACCCTAGCTGCATATATGCGTAACCTGTTCTAGGATGCTCATCACCAAATAATTGTTCAGAATATTTAACGCGTTCTTTTAATAAAGTAATTGCTTCTTCATAATGGCCTAATTGCGAGAGTGTAATCCCATAGTCGATACATCTTTTTATAGCAGGACGGCTTTGTTCACCTTTTTTTTCAGATGTTATCTCGCATGACTTCTTCAGTAGAGGGTATGACTCTTCAAAATATCCTGCAATGCGTAACGACTTACCTAATAGATAACGCAACCTTCCCTTTTCTTTTCCCTTGATACCCTCCTGCTCAACCCATGCCCAACTTTCTCGCAAATAAGGTAATGCTCTGGGGAATGTCTTAAAGTCAACATAGGCATCAATAAGATCTGTTCGTACAGAATGTGCTTGCTCACTCATTTCTCCCGATTGAGAAACGATTGTTTCATATTGTTGTTTTAAAGAGCTTATTTCCTCTTTAAGTTCTTTAATTCCAGCATATGCAGGTGCGGCAAACCCCAATACGGCAACAAGGAATGGGGTAACGAAAATTCGTATCAGTAACATTTTGCTCTCCCTCTACAACCCATTACGTCGTAGACGTTTTTATTATATTAAGTATTTATGTGGCTACTTCCTGGATTTTTTCGCTCCCTGCAAAAATCTATATAGAACAACACCGCATAGATAACAAGGGTAATAGTACACAGATATACTCTTTGTTAAGTGAATTCCTAAAGAAAATCAATTAACTACCGATAGCGCACTATAGGATCCCTCGGCTATACTTTGATTCTGCAGCAATAACAAGGAGCGTCGAATGCAACCCTATGATTTTATAGTGATCGGTAGTGGCCCAGCCGGTCAGCGTGCGGCCATTCAAGCCGCTAAACTCGGTAAACGAACAGCTATTGTTGACCGACAAACGATGCTCGGTGGTGTTTCCGTACACACGGGTACTATTCCTAGTAAAACCCTCCGTGAAGCCGCTTTATACCTGAGTGGCTGGGATCAACGTGGCTTATATGGTCAAAATTACCGTCTCAAAACCGACCTTACCATTGATGATTTAATGCAACGCCTACACATCACCTTGCAACATGAAACCGAGGTTATTCAAAATCAATTATCGCGTAATGGTGTTGATATTATTGAAGGCACGGCAACATTTGTCGATGACCATACTGTCTCTGTTGAGCACAATGATAGCGGTGTTGAACAGTATAAAGCGGATTATTTCCTGATTGCAGTCGGTAGCCGCCCTGTCCGGCCGGAAGGGATACCTTTCGATGATAAGCACGTCTTTGATAGTGATGGCATCCTTGAAATCAAGCGCATGCCAAGTAGTCTAGTCGTCGTCGGTGCCGGTGTTATTGGCGTCGAGTATGCGTCTATCTTTAGCACCCTCGACACCAAGGTCACCTTGTTAGATGGGCGAGATTCTATGCTCGGATTTCTAGATACTGAAATCGTTGATGAGCTAACCCATTCATTACGTGATCGGGGCATTTCAATTCGACTCGGTGAAAATGTTGATACCATTGAAGCCTCAAATAATGATCACGTTATCGTGGCAACAAAAAGTGGTAAACGCCTGAGTGCGGACATGGTGTTATATGCTGCCGGACGAATTGGCTCAACCTGGGCACTGCAGCCTGATAACGCCGGTATCGAAACCGATGAACGTCGCCTCATTAGCGTAAATGAGAATTTCCAAACCAATGTGCCGCATATTTATGCCGCTGGCGATGTTATTGGCTTTCCCAGCCTCGCCTCTACCTCAATGGAACAGGGCCGTTTGGCCGCGAGCCATGCCTTTAATAGCACCAATACCAATATGGCGAAAAACTTTCCTTTTGGCATATACGCCGTACCTGAGATCAGCATGGTCGGTGCGACGGAACAGGAGCTCCGCAAACAAAATATTGGCTATGAGATTGGCATCGCACGACTTCGAGAAACGGCTCGCGGACAAATAATGGGGATCAGTGAAGGTATATTGAAAATATTATTCAGCATTGATGATAAGCGGGTACTCGGGGTTCACATCATCGGAGAAGGTGCAACTGAATTGATCCATATTGGCCAGGCGGCCCTGGTACTGGGTGGCACACTGGATTACTTTATCGATAATGTCTTCAACTACCCAACACTTGCTGAGGCCTATAAAGTAGCCGCTTTGGATGCCTGGAATAAAATTAACGTTTAGGCGATTAGTATTCTTTCTTAAAGACCAGATCCCAAACCCCATGGCCTAAACGCTGACCGCGTTGTTCAAACTTGGTCAGTGGCCGTGATTCTGGCCGAGGCACATAATCGCCTGTTGTGGCGGTATTGGTGAAGCCTTCTGCAGCCCTCATCACCTCAAGCATATGCTCTGCATAATGCTGCCAGTCAGTGGCCATATGAAAAATACCGCCTGATTTAAGTCGATCTTTGAGCATGCTGACAAAATCCGCCTGAACGATGCGTCGCTTATGATGCTTCTTCTTATGCCAGGGATCAGGGAAAAAGAGCTGTACCTTATCAAGTGAAGCAAGTGGAATTTGCGCTTTTAAAATCTCAACCGCATCTTCCTGCATTACCCTTATATTGGTTAAACCTTCTCGTTCGATAACTTGTAATAAATTACCAACACCTGGGCGGTGTACCTCAATACCAAGAAAATCCAGTTCAGGGTGGGCTGCCGCTGTTGCTGCTAATGATGCGCCGTTGCCAAAACCAATTTCCAATACACGTGGCGCGCTGCGGCCAAATATTTTGTCCAGATCGAGTAAACCCGCATCATGTTCAATACCATATTGTGGCCAGAGTACTTGCAAGCCTCGCTGTTGCCCCCGGGTTAAGCGTCCTTCACGACGCACAAAGCTGCGTATTCTGCGTAGAAATGGTTTTTTCTCAGAATCTGTCATTACAAAATCCAGCACAGGGACGCGAAAGGAAGGCGAACGGCGTAAGGTATTCGATACTTTGCGAGAAGCTAGAAAAAAGTGCCATCGATAGGGGATGATGCGCTCGCAAAACGTTTACGCGGAATACGCCCAGCAAGATAAGCCTCACGACCTGCTTCAATGGCCTTTTTCATCGCCGATGCCATTAAAATCGGTTTCTGTGCGCCGGCAATCGCTGTGTTCATCAGAACGCCATCACAACCCAGCTCCATCGCCGCAGCGGCATCTGATGCTGTTCCCACCCCGGCATCCACCAAAATAGGGACATTGGCATTCTCAACGATGGTGCGGATATTATTCGGATTCTGAATACCCAGACCTGAACCGATTGGTGCGGCCAGCGGCATCACAGCGACACAGCCAATCTCTTCAAGACGTTTAGCGATAAGGGGATCATCATTGGTATACACCATGACCTGGAAACCATCGTTTACCAGTATTTTAGCTGCTTCAAGTGTCTGAATAATATCAGGAAAAAGCGTTTTCTCATCGCCAAGTACTTCTAATTTAACCAGTGAGTGCCCATCCAGAAGCTCACGCGCTAACCGGCACGTACGCACGGCATCTTCCGTGTTATAACACCCGGCTGTATTCGGCAATAAAGTATAGCGATCCAACGGGATAGCATCGAGCAAATTGGGCTCATCGG
>Ga0316207_10003314_pt1 | contig 15135 bp, 12 predicted proteins | sample 6weekpyrite_MG_FD_204943 | JGI IMG/M metagenome (GOLD analysis project Ga0316207, IMG submission 204943) | Microbial mat bacterial communities from mineral coupon in-situ incubated in ocean water Damariscotta River, Maine, United States -... | ecosystem: Environmental > Aquatic > Marine >... | reverse complement strand
CAGCTATCAGTAGCTGAAGGCAGGCCGCTCGGGCTCTCGCAGGCCGATGTGACGTTTAGTGGGCATGCGATAGAGGTGCGTCTATATGCTGAAGATCCTGCTGCTGATTTTCTGCCGGTGACAGGGTCTGTGAAACGGTGGCGCGTCCCCCTAGCTGTGCGAGCTGACAGCGGTATTAGAAACGGGACACATGTTTCGCCTTATTACGATCCGATGCTGGCAAAAATCATAGTGCATGGCGCAAACCGTGATGAGGCCCGCTTGAAGCTGATTGCGGCTTTGAAAAATACAGTATTGTTTGGCACGAAAAGTAATTTGGCCTTTTTGATCGCATGCCTGGAAGCGGAAGCCTTTGTGGCGGGACGTGCGACGACCTCATTCATTGGTGAAAATTTTGGCAAGGACTGCGCGCAAAAAAGTATTCCTGACGATGTAGAATTGGCCGTCGCGGCGGTGTTGGAACACAACATTCGAGCGCAGGAGGCGCGGAATGCCAGCCTAAGGATATCGAAAAGCCTGATTGATTGGTCCAATGCATCCGGTCTTGTTACGCCGGTTTTCTATAGTTTCGGCGGCGAAATAAGCGAACTGTATGTTGAGCCGTTAAATTCCGGAGTTTACCTCGTGCGCGGTGGCGGGGTCAGCAGGGAAGTGACAATGCTGGACCTTGAGGAAGATACGGCAATCTTTGATGTAGATGGCCGCAAAGCCAAGGCTTTTTATTTCCGAGAAGTTAGCGGACTTCTGCATATGGCTATTGAGGGGCATGCTTTTTCATACGGCAATTTGGTTTATGCCGCCGCAAGCGGTGAGGGCGAGGTGAAAGATGGAACCGTCGCTGCGCCGATGCACGGCTTGCTTTTGTCAGTGAACATCAAGGAGGGCGAGCAAGTTCAGGCCGGTGATTGTCTTGCTGTTCTAGAAGCGATGAAAATGCAGCACCAAATTATTGCAGAGATTAGCGGCATTGTTAAAGCTGCCATGTGCATAGAAGGCGAGCAAGTTGGCGCTGACCAAATACTGTTTGAAATTGAAGACGGTGGATCGGTCAAATGACTGGCTTAACAACAGACCTGCGCGAAGAAGGGCTTGCTCTTTTTAAATTATTATCGAACAAGCCAGATGCATTTTGGCATGTGAAAACTCAGTTCAAGGACTGGACGGTTTGGGATGTCATCGCTCATTTGCATTTTTCTGATCATTTGGCGATGACAACGGCGCGCAGTGCCGAGGATTTTGATACCCTCTCTACCGATTTGATGGTGCATTTTCAAAAGGGGTTGGGATTAAAGGAATACGCCCGCAGCTGGCTGGGGAGTGTGTCCGGACCAGACCTTTTCGTGCGCTGGCGTACGACCTTCCTGCAGATGTGTGACTTGTTTGATGAGCTGCCCTCAGGGGTCCGACTCAAATGGTTCGGCCCTGATATGGGCGTTCGTATGTTTGCGACGGCTCGTCAGATGGAAACCTGGGCACATGGGCAAGCTCTTTATGATCTGCTAGGCGTTAACCGGGAGGATACTGACCGTATCAAAAACATTGTTGTGATTGGCGTGAAAACATTTGCTTTTGCACACAAAAATCGCGGCCTGAATGTGCCGGATACGGTGCCAACTCTGAGGCTTGTTGCACCCTCAGACGATATTTGGGATTTTGAGGGTGAAGGAGCTGGCGGCATGATTAGTGGTAGTGCTGTTGAGTTTGCCCAAGTGGTTACACAAACCCGCAATATTGCAGATACAAATTTAACCCTGGAGGGGAATGTTGCCCAAAACTGGATGCAAATTGCTCAATGTTTTGCGGGAGCGCCGGAAAATCCTCCAGCAGCTGAAACACGATTTTCCAACAAAAGACCGATTAAGTTTTGAGTCAGTTATTGCTAATAAGCATTTGGAAACAAAATGAAAAACCCGTTTGAAACAGAAGAGCGTATTCTCTACCGCGACAGTATGACGAATTTCGTGGCAACTGAAATCAACCCTTACGCCGACGCATGGGACGAGGCTGGTACTTTTCCTTGGGAGCTCCACGAAAAGGCTGGAGATATGGGCATGTTCGCGATGGGGATCGACGAAAAATACGGTGGTTCAGGCCGTGATCATAACGACGCTTTTATGCGGGCGTGGTCTGCGATTGAACTGGGTAAAGCCGCGTCGGGCGGCGTGGTGGCCAGCCTTGGCTCCAGAAATATTATGACCGGACCACTACAAGCGCTGGCTTCGGAGGATATTCTTGACTTGGCGCTTGCTGATATTGTTTCCGGCAAGAAAGGCGGCGCGCTGGGTATTACGGAGGCTGGTGGCGGTTCGGATGTGGCCAATATTCAGACTAAGGCGCAAATGGATGGCAATCACTATGTGCTCAACGGTAGCAAAACCTTTATCACTGGCGGGTTGAACGCCTCTTACTATGTTATTGGTGCGCGCACTGGTGGGCCGGGGCTACAGGGCATTTCACTGTTTTTTGTCGAGGCCGATACACCGGGTTTCTCTCGTACTTCGGTTGGGCGTAAGATGGGTTGGTGGGCCTCAGACACCGCCACGCTGCATTTTGATGATGTTCGGGTTCCGGCAGAAAATCTGCTGGGCGAAGAAAACCGCGGCTTTTTGCAGATCATGAATAATTTCAACTATGAACGGCTAGGGATGGCTGCGCAAATGGTGGGAATGGCGAAAGTGTGCCTAAGAGAGAGCATCAAATATGCACAGTCTCGCGAAACCTTTGGTACGCTTATGATAAAACATCAGGTAATTCGTCATAAGATAGCGGATATGTCCGCGAAAATAGACGCGATGGAAGCCTATGTGAACCAAATTTGCTGGAATATGAATCAAGGTGAGATGCCAGTTGCGGAACTTTCAAAAGCGAAATTCTTTTGTTCGACGTCATTGGAATTTTGCGCGAGTGCGGCCATGCAGATATTTGGTGGTGCCGCCTATTTGCGCGGAAACCCTATCGAACGCATCTACCGCGAGGTTAAGGTAATGGCTATAGGCGGTGGTTCGGAAGAAATTATGCGCGATCTGGCGGTACGTCAGATGGGCCTATAGGAGCAAATGCTATGACAGCACCAAGCAAAGTGGAATTGGAAGGCTATAGAGCGGATGTGAGCGCATGGCTGAAAGAGAACCGACCACCAGTGCCAGATTTTATTTTGCCTCTAACCTTTATGGAAGTCGGTACCGACGCGCAGTTTGACTATCTGCGGGACTGGCAACACAAATGTTACGAGGCGGGTTATGTGGGTGCGAGTTGGCCAGTTGAATATGGCGGTGGCGGGATGCACCAATCTTTTCAAAGCGTGGCGGCCAGAGAAATGGCTGCGCAGAATGTTCCCATCATGCTGAATGCGATTGGTCTCAATTGGGCTGGGCCACTGCTTTTGGATATTGGCTGTGAAGCAGACCAGGCCCGCTACCTGAAGGGTATCCTTACGGCCGAAGACATTTGGTGTCAGGGGTTTTCAGAGCCTGATCACGGTTCCGACCTTGGTAACGCGCAAACTAAGGCCGACCGCGACGGTGATGAATATGTGATCAATGGTTCCAAAATTTGGACAACTCATGGCAGTTTCGCGAAATATATGATTCTTCTAGCCCGCACGGACGCTGAGGCTGCGAGCAAATATCGTGGGTTGAGCTTTTTCCTGATGCCTATGTGCATCGATGGTGTTGAGACGGTGCCGATCAAAAAACTCACAGGGGAGCACGGCTTTACGCAGACATTTTTTACTGATGCGCGCATTCCGGCCAAGTGCTTAATGGGTGAAGAAAATGCGGGCTGGGGCGTTGCTATGCGTACGCTCGAATATGAACGGGGCGCTCGTAGTGGGCAAGGCAACAGCTATACGATGAGTACGCCGGATTTTTCCAGAATTTTCGAGCTAGCTAAAACTGTAATGCGCGAAGGAAGACCTGCGGTTGAAGATCCAGTGATAAGGGACAAGCTGGTACAGTTTATGATTGAGGCACGAGCGATTGAGCTGAACAGTCAGCGTCAAAACATTAGTCCCCTGATCCAAGACAGCCCACAGTCTTTGCCGTTGCAGTGGAAGCTGGCCTGGTCAGAGTTTATTTTGCGTCTCAATGAGTTTGCAATTTCGCTTCAAGGCACTAAAGGTGCCTATTATTTGGGGGAACCTGACGCAGTAGACGGTGGTTCATGGCACCGAGGATATTTAAATGCATTCTCTGCCACAATCGGCGGCGGCACCAGCCAGATTCAACGCAATATCATTGGTGAGCACGTACTCAACCTGCCAAAAAGCTAGAGGAGGGCGTTATGGAAACGGGCGGCACAATCACCTTTAGTGAAGAACAAACCGATTTGCTGGAAATGGCTGAAAATTTTTGTCGGGACAAGTCGCCAATCGACCGGGTTCGGGCTCTCATGGAGGACGAACTGGGTTATGATACTCAGGTCTGGCAGCAGGTGGCCGATCTCGGCTGGCTGGCAATCGCAATACCAGAAGCATACGGCGGCGTAGGCCTTGGTCTGGCTGAAGTGGTGCCTGTAGTCGAGCAAATGGGACGGCGTATGATGGCCGGACCATTCGTTTCAACTACGCTTGCAGTGCAGGCTCTATTGGTGGGCGGCACAGAAGTGCAAAAGCAGGCCATTTTGCCGGAGTTGGCAGCGGGAGCATGCGCGACGCTCGCTTTATCTGAGGATAATGGTGATTGGGATCTGGAAAATGTTGCAGCCTGTGCGTCGGGTGGCGGCGCTGAAATATTGCTGTCCGGTGTTAAAACATTGGTGGCAGATGCGTTGGCGGCCAAGTGGATTTTAGTTTCCTTGCTTTATGAAGGCCGACCACGAATAGCTATTCTTGATACATCAACCTTAGAAGAAGGCGCGTTTAGGCGTGAGACATTAATTGATGAAACAAAACGTTCGTATCAATTCTCGCTCAATGGCATTAAAATCGAAAAGGACGACTTCCTTGACTTTGACCATACGCGTGAGACATTTGATCATATTCATTTGGCGGCGGCATTGCTTATTTCAGCAGAAATGTGCGGCGGAGCACGCAGTGTAATTGATTACACCGTTGAATATTTGCAAACTCGGAAACAGTTCGGCAAGGTCATTGGCTCCTATCAGGCATTAAAGCACCCAATTGTGGATGCGCATATAGGCTACGAACAGGCGCGGTCCCATCTTTATAGTGCGGCTTCCAATTTCACGCGGCAAGGCGAAGGCGAGATATCGACGCGCATGGCCAAGGCACAAGCGGGGGATGCGTTTTCATATGCAGCAGACCGCGCCATACAGTTTCACGGCGGCTTTGGCTTTACCTATGATTGCGATGCCCAGCTTTACCGTAGGCGATCAATTTGGGCGGAAAATATGTGGGGCGACGTTATCTATCACCGCAAAAAATTAGCAGATTTGTTGTTGTGAGCTACTTTGCGCGAAAAAAACTACCTGAATTGATGGTTAAGCGACCAAGCTATTCAATAACTACGGACGATCAATGGAATTTTTAGAATATGTACCGGAATTGTTGGTAGCAGGTGCTGTTGCCGGATTTTTTGCAGGGTTGCTTGGTATCGGTGGCGGCGTCGTCACTATTCCCGCGTTGTTTACAGTGTTCGCCAGCGTTGGCGTGCCGATAGAATGGCGAATGCATGCGGCGATAGGCACCTCGTTGGCTGTGATTGTCGTGACAAATATGTCCAGTGTTTATGCCCACCATAGAAAAGGCAGCGTTGATTGGCACATAGTGAAAGGCTGGTGGATTTTTGTGGCGCTCGGTGCCGTTGGGGGCAGTGTTTTTGCCAAAGGCCTCAAAACGGACACGCTTATCTATTTTTTTGCCAGCCTTTTAGCGCTGCTGGCTGTCAAAATGTTACTACCGCTTGAACGTCTAAAGCTCGGCCAAACTCTTCCCACCAATCCCCTGCGTGGCCTTAGTCCTGCGTTGATCGGTTTTTTTTCATCGCTAATGGGGATTGGTGGCGGCAGCTTTTCTGTTCCCTATTTGACGCTATACAACGTTCCTATTCATCGGGCAGTGGGTACTGCTGCTTTGATTGGGCTGGTAATTAGCGTTAGCGGGGGTATGGGTTTTTTGGCGGAAGGTTTGAATGTTGATGCTTTGCCGAGCGGTATGCTTGGTTTTATTCACGTGCAATCTATGATCGTCGTCGCGTTGGCAGCAGCAATTTTTGCGCCGCTTGGCGCAAAGGCGGCCCATGCTTTGCCTAAGCCAGCGCTCAGCATCATATTTGGATTGTTTTTGGTGGCTGCTGCTGCCCGCATGCTGAGCGCGGTTTAAAGTTTGCGCTTTTGAAAGCGATCCTATAATTTGCCGTGCAATTATTTCGACCATGGTTGGTCATTGCAGGACTATTCCTTATGAGCAATAACGGATTAAAGCTCGCCAGTGACTTTGACGCGGCAACCGACGCTGACTGGCGCCTTCTTGTAGAAAAAACTTTACGCGGCAAACCTTTTGATAGTGTGATGCAAAGCCGTACGTACGACGATATTGCGCTCGATGCGCTTTATACATTGGGAAATGCACAGTCTGGACCACAGCCTTCAGTGAGTTGTGGGCCATGGGGGATAACGGTGCCGCACTGGAACCCGGATGCGGCGGAAACGGGCAAAGCGATCCTAGAGGACCTCGAGGGGGGCGCGACAGGAGTAGCGCTAAGGCTGCAAGCTGGAGCTTTTCCGGGAGTTGGTTTGGGCGATATTGGGATAGCCCTCAAAGATGTGCACCTGAATATGGCGAGCCTCACGCTGGTGCCGGGCGAAGAATATGAAGCCGGGGCAAAGACGGTATTGGCTCTTTTGGAAGACCGTAGTTACAAACCAGATGAAGTCTGCGGTACCTTGGGCATCGACCCTATTAGCACCCTGGCACAAACTGGCCGTCTAAAGGAGCCCGCAGAGCACGGGTGCTCGCTGGGCGCCAGCATTGCTGCTGAGGTTGCAGAGAAATATCCTGGTTTAAATACTTTTATGGCCGATGGTGGGCTTTACCATATGTCGGGAGCGACAGAAGCTCAGGAGCTGGGGCTAATGTTGGGAACCGGCCTAGCGTACTTACGCTCAATGGAACACGCTGGTATGGACCTCAAGGCAAGTGCAGGCCAGATAAGCTTTTCTTTGTCTGCGGACGCGGACATTCTACTGACTATAGCCAAATTTCGGGCAGCGCGCATCTTATGGGAACAGGTTTTGGCATCGTGTGGTGTGTCAGGGGTGTCCATGAAGTTAAGCGCTGTAAGCTCCCTTCGCATGGTAAGTGTAAACGATCCTTGGGTTAATATATTGCGGTCGACATCGGCGTGTTTTGGTGCGGGTATAGGTGGGGCAGACAATGTTTGTATTTTGCCGCATGATACTATGCTCGGAATGTCGAGCACTTTTGCACGGCGCATCGCTAGGAACATTCAAATCATATTACAGGAAGAAAGTGGCCTCTCAAAAGTATCAGATCCTGCGGCTGGGTCCTTTACCTTTGAATCAATAACCTTAGAATTATCGAATAAAGCATGGAAATATTTTAATAAAATAGAATTACAAGGAGGTATTATTGCCTCCCTTAGAAGCGGAGCTATCCAAGCTGATTTGCGCGCTTCATGGGCGGAACGGCAGCTAAATATCAGTACGCGCCGCGACAGCATCACTGGCATTTCGGAATTTCCGAATATAGCCGAAGAGTCCATAAGCGATATAGGTGAAGTGCCTTCAATGGTTTCAGAAATTGCAGGCTCTGGCGACACGGTCGAGCCAATCGAATTTCACCGGTCAAGCGAGGACTTTGAAACACTGCGCGCTTTTAGCGACGCGTGCCACGAAAAAAATGGGTATCGCCCTTCTGTTTATTTGGCAAATATTGGCTCAGCGACCGAGTATTCGGCACGATCTGCATTTGCGAAAAATTACTTTGAAGCCGGGGGAATAGAGGCTTTGCTCGGAAGTGGTGCCGTTGACGGACGCGAGATTGCAAATGCATTTCAGGCATCTGGCGCGCGCATTGCTGTTTTATGCAGTAGCGATCCGGTTTATGAAAAAAGGGCGGTTGAGGTCGTTGCTGCACTGAAGCTAGCGGGGGCCAGCCGTATTTATTTGGCAGGCAGGCCCAAAGACACCGCGGCCTTCAATGAAGCCGGAGTGGACGAATATATATATGCGGGGTGCGATATATTGCAATCACTTGCCCATGCGCATTCTGTAATAGGAGCAGACGCATGAGCCATATCCCTGATTTCTCTTCACTAGAGTTTGATCCTTCATTTGCTAGAGACCCTCAGCCCAAAGTTGAGCGTGACTGTTGGCAAACACCCGAGGGCATAAGCGTAAAGCCTACTTATACAGCTGATGACACGGCGGGTTTGGATTTTCTCGACACACGCCCAGGAATTGCTCCTTTTCTGCGTGGACCTTATCCCACCATGTATGTGCAGCGCCCTTGGACAGTGCGGCAGTACGCGGGTTTTTCTACTGCGGAAGACAGCAACGCCTTTTACCGCCGTAACCTGGCGGCAGGTCAAAAGGGGCTTTCTGTTGCGTTCGACCTTGCCACTCACCGGGGCTATGATAGCGATCACCCCCGCGTGGCAGGCGATGTAGGTATGGCTGGCGTTGCGATCGACAGTATTTACGATATGCGTACGCTTTTCAGCGGTATTCCTTTGGACCAAATGTCCGTTTCCATGACCATGAACGGTGCTGTTCTTCCGGTTTTAGCGCTTTATGTGGTCGCGGCTGAAGAGCAGGGCGTTAAACCAGAGGCATTGAGTGGAACCATTCAGAATGACATTCTGAAGGAGTTTATGGTTCGCAATACCTATATTTTCCCGCCAAATCCGTCGATGCGTATCATTTCTGATATTTTCAAATATACCAGCGCGCATATGCCCAAATATAACAGCATTTCAATCTCGGGCTATCACATGCAGGAAGCGGGCGCGACGGCCGACCTGGAACTTGCCTATACCCTGGCTGACGGTGTGGAGTATATTCGGGCGGGTATTGCAGCCGGTCTTGATGTAGATGCTTTTGCGCCTCGATTGAGTTTCTTTTGGGCTATCGGCATGAATTATTTCATGGAAGTGGCAAAAATGAGGGCAGCGCGCATGCTGTGGGCCAAGCTAGTGCAACAGTTTAACCCTGAAAATCCAAAATCCTTGTCTCTTAGAACCCATTGTCAAACCTCTGGTTGGTCATTAACAGCACAAGATGTGTTCAACAATGTACCGCGCACCTGTATTGAAGCGCTTGCAGCAGCGCAAGGGCATACACAAAGCCTGCACACAAACGCGTTTGACGAAGCATTGGCTCTGCCGACAGATTTCTCCGCGCGCATCGCTCGCAATACGCAGCTTTTTATCCAGCAGGAAACCGGTACCAATCGGGTTATCGACCCTTGGGGGGGCAGCTATTATGTTGAAAAGCTAACGGCTGATCTGGCTGCCAAAGCCTGGGCGCATATTGAGGAGGTTGAATCCGAAGGCGGCATGGCAAAAGCCATTGAAGCTGGTATTCCTAAGCTGAGGATTGAAGACGCTGCTGCGCGCACGCAGGCCCGTATCGACAGCGGACAGCAGACCGTTGTGGGCGTGAATAAATACCAGCTGGATGAAGCTGAAGATATTGATGTGTTGCGCGTAGATAACAGCGCAGTGCGTGCATCACAGCTGGAAAAACTTGCACGTCTTAAGGCGGAACGGGCACAAAGTGCCGTTGACACAGCACTGACTGCCTTGACGAATGCGGCAGATACGGGTGAGGGTAACCTTATGGCGTTGGCTATAGATGCTGCGCGGGCTAAGGCAACAGTAGGTGAAATCTCAGATGCGCTCGAAAAATCATATGGCCGCCACAGGGCAGAGGTTAAAGCCGTGACTGGCGTTTACCGTACCGAAATTGGAAAAAACAACCCGGCTGTCATGCGTGTTCAGAGGCTTGTTGATTCTTTTGCGGCGGCTGATGGGCGGCGACCACGTATACTTGTTGCTAAAATGGGTCAAGACGGCCATGACCGAGGCCAAAAAGTTGTGGCTTCGGGCTATGCCGATCTTGGTTTTGATGTTGATATTGGTCCCTTGTTTCAAACACCTGAGGAGGTCGCGCGTCAAGGTGTTGAAAACGACGTACATGTGATCGGTGCCTCGTCACTTGCGGCCGGACACCTGACTTTGGTGCCTGAACTCAAGGCAGCGTTAAAGACGCTTGGCCGATCGGATATTATGGTGATTGCGGGCGGAGTTATTCCGCCACAAGATTATGATGCATTGCGCGCGGCAGGTGCGGAGGCAATTTTTCCGCCGGGCACAGTGCTGACAGACGCCGCGGAGGAGCTGCTTGGCAAACTCTCGAGCAAGCTTGGCTATGAACTTTAGGGGGTTTTGTGACGCTATCTTTCAATGATTTGAGCGTTGATCAGCTTGTGGAAGGCGTGCGTGCAGGAAATCGAGCGCTTATTGGTCGTGCGATTACGCTTGTTGAAAGCCGAAACCCTGAGCATCAGCACAATGCGCAAGCCATGCTACAGAAATTGTTGCCATTTTCAGGCGCAGCACAGCGTGTGGGCATTTCTGGTGTACCTGGTGTTGGTAAATCTACTTTCATTGAAACCATCGGCTCTATGTTAACCGGCGACGGCCACAAAGTGGCCGTATTGGCTGTTGATCCGTCTAGCGGGCGGACAGGCGGATCGATTTTGGGTGACAAGACCCGCATGGAACGGCTTGCAGGCGATAAAAATGCTTTTATAAGACCAAGCCCTGCGGCGGGGGTTTTGGGTGGTGTCGCGCGAGCAACGCGTGAGACAATTGTGATTCTGGAAGCAGCGGGGTTTGACACAATTTTAGTGGAAACCGTTGGTACAGGCCAGTCTGAGACCATGGTTGCCGATATGGTCGATTTCTTTTTAGTACTGATGTTGCCGGGTGCGGGCGACGAACTACAGGGTATCAAAAAGGGAATTTTAGAGCTGGCGGATATGGTTGCTGTCAATAAAGCGGATATTTTTGAGGCCAAGCTTAAGCAAGCCATGAGAGAATATAAATCCGCGCTGCACATTCTAACCGACGCAAGTCCTACTTGGCATCCGCCGGTGGTGGCATGCTCGGGGCTGACTGGAGAGGGCATATCTGAGCTGTGGACGAAAATTGAAAAACATAAAGGCTTGATGGAAGCTTCTGGTGAACGAGCGGCACGTAGGGAAAACCAACTTGAAATCTGGCTTTACGCGCAGCTTAAAGACCGATTGTTAGATGATTTTTTTGCCAATGGAGCCGTTGCTGCAAAAATGGCACAAATACAGGCAGAGGTTCGTGATGGCACAATCACAGTGTCTAAAGCAGTTGCTGATTTGCTTAACAGCTACGAATCCTCAAAATAATTTCTGATCAAATATAGCGTGTGGTCCTTGCCGCCATTTTTTTTGCCTTATATCTCCTATTGTAAATATTTCATTGTGCACTCATTGAATGGGGGCTATGCGGCGTTTCTTTTGCGCTTTGTTCCTTACGGTGAAACAGAAGGGGGCTCCAATGTCCGATTTTACTATTCTAAGCATTCCTCAGTCCAATTTTGGACGGTCAATTGGCATGCTTGCCTATGAAAAGGGGCTGACGTTTGATTATCAAACCGAGAGGCCTCACAGTGAAGCGGTTAAGGCGCTCAATCCTTTTGGGAAAATACCGGCTTTTAAGCATGGCGATACGGAAATTTATGAAACTTCCGCAATTGCCCGTTATGTGGATGCGGTTTTTGAAGGACCAAAGTTTTTCCCTTCCGACCCACTTGCAGCTGCGAGAGTTGAACAGTGGATTTCCCTCCACAATTTGTTTGACCAAACCATGATCCGGCAATATGCGCTCGGCTATGCATTCCCTGGCACTGAAGACGGAAAGCCTGATAGGCCTCGTATCGAGGGAGCGTTGGATGCGCTCGAAAAACAGCTAAAAATGATCGAAGCTGAGTTGGAAGCTGATTTTTTGGTTGGCGATGACTTTACGTATGCTGATATGGCACTCTATCCGACGCTGCACTATATGACCCAGTTTCCAGAATCGAAAAAAATGCTCGCTGTATTGCCGAAGTTGAGCGCTTACATTGACCGGATCGCCGCGCGGGATAGCGCTAAGAAAACCGCCATGCCTTCATAAGAAATACCGTGGGTGTATGCACTGTAGAAAAGCAAGGGGACAGTTTTAGCTGTCCCTTTTTTTGCTTAAGCGCGCTTGATGCCCGCCCAATCATAAAATCTTACGATTTGTCCAGTTTGCTCGTAGCCAGGTGCCGCCATTTCAGCGAACAGGGGGGCAATGTCAGCTGTAGTCGGTAATGCGGATGGATCTTCTCCCGGCACAGCTTGGGCACGCATGTGCGTACGAATGGGGCCAGGGTCAATGAGATTTATTTTTACGCCCGTATTCGCGCTTTCAGCGGCGTAAGTAAGTACCAGTTCGTCCAGCGCTGCTTTTGTAACCGCATAGCCACCCCAGAAAGGCTTGTGTTTGCCGGAAGCGCCTGAGGTAACAAAAAGGGCATGGCCGGCGTCAGAGAGCTTTAAAAGCGGATCAAGCGAGCGAATAAGTCGCCAAGCACTTGTGATGTTTACGTCAAGAAGCTCAGTCCAGTCTTTGGGTTCAATATGACCTAGTGGTGAAATAGGGCCCAAAATAGCGGCGTTTGCGACCAAAATATCGAGCTTGCCCCATCGCTCATAAATTGCAGCGCCCAATCGGTCAATGCTGTCGCCGTCGCGAATGTCCATCGGAGTGATGGTACAATTTTGGCCAAAGGCTCTAATTTCATTGTCTAGGTCTTCCAGCGCACCCTGAGATTTGTTGCGTGCGACGGCAATGATATCGGCACCGTTTCTGGCTAGTTCAAGGGCAACAGCACGGCCAATACCGCGCGACGCACCGGTTACCAGTGCCAAGCGGCCCTGAAGAGCTTTTGTCATAATTTAGCTTCCCGTAGAGGCAATTGTATTGAGTTGAGTTTCATTTTGGTCCTGCGTAGACTGATCGGTAAGCGAGGTTGGGTAATCCCCGGTAAAACAGGCATCGCAAAATGCAGGGCAGGCGGGATTGCGACCTTCTTTTTGCTGTACGGCGCGGTAAAGACCATCAATCGATACGAATGACAGACTGTCTGCCTGAATATGGTTTTCCATTTCCTCTACCTGCATACGAGCGGCCAACAGCTTTTTTCTTTCCGGTGTATCTACACCGTAAAAACAACTGTGGGCTGTCGGCGGTGAGGCAATGCGCATATGCACTTCACTTGCACCGGCTTCGCGCATCATATTAACAATTTTGAGGCTGGTTGTGCCACGTACAATGCTATCGTCCACCAAGATCACTCGTTTGCCTTTAATGCTCCAGGTGTTTGCGTTCAGCTTCAGCTTCACGCCCAAGTGACGGATTTGGTCATTGGGTTCGATGAACGTGCGCCCAACATAGTGATTGCGTACAATGCCAAGTTCAAAGGGAATACCGCTTTCCTGAGCATAGCCAATTGCGGCTGGGGTCCCGCTGTCTGGAACCGGGATAACCAAATCAGCATCAATAGGTTTTTCACGGGCTAGCTCCGCGCCAATACGTTTCCGAACGTCATAAACGCTCATCTGATCAACCATGCTGTCGGGCCGGGCGAAATAAACATGCTCAAAAATGCAGGGGCGAGGGCTCTCGATCGGAAACGGTTTGTGACTTGCTATTCCGTCGCTGGTGATAACCACCATTTCTCCGGCCTCAACATCGCGAATATAGTCCGCGCCAATAATATCAAGTGCGCAGGTTTCCGAGCATAATATATAGGCACCATCAAGCTTACCGAGCACGAGCGGGCGCACGCCAAGCGGATCGCGCACGCCGATCAGCCCCTCTCGTGTAAGAGATACAAGCGAATAAGCGCCTTCAATTTGGCGTAAGGCATCAATGTAGCGGTCCATCAGCGTGCGGAAGCGACTAGTCGCTATTAGATGAATGATCACTTCAGAATCGGATGTAGACTGAAAAATAGACCCGCGCTGTACGAGGGCGCTTTTCAGGTGGCCTGCATTGGTAATATTGCCGTTATGAGCGCAGGCAAAGCCACCGGATGCGAAGTCTGCATATAGGGGTTGGCAGTTGCGCAGAACCGTGGCACCCGTTGTTGAGTACCGGGTGTGCCCAATAGCTGCCATGCCGGGTAGGCTGTCGATCATTTCTTTGCTGGTAAAATTATCGGCTACATGACCTAAAACACGGCGGGTATGAAACACTTCGCCGTCAAAGGCGCTGATGCCAGCTGCCTCTTGACCACGGTGCTGCAAAGCATGCAGTCCAAGCGTACAGTGGGCTGTGGCATCTGGAGTGCCGTAAATGCCAAATACGCCGCATTCTTCATGAAGCTTGTCATCGTCAAAGGGATTGGTGGAGAGTGGAAGCATGTTTTCCATCAAGTAAATCCTGCTCTGGCCAGCACAAGTGGCTGAAGTTCACGATAGCGATATTTGTGCCTCATATATCCTGTGGATGCGCTCTTGGAAAGCTGCATTTTAATTTTTACTGATTTAACCGCAGCGATCACTAATACCATATGTATCCTGCCTAAAAGGTCAGGATTACTGCGTCGCAGACCGTCTTAAAAGGAAGGCCAGTTTAGTGGCCCTTCTTTTTCTTTTCTTCCTCAATTTTCTGTTTCACCAGTTGCTCAAGCTCAGCACGGTTTTCGTCAAGGTATTTTGCAGCATGTTCCTCAAGGGCCTCTTCAACATATTGGTTCGGAACAGCATCAGCGGCCTTTTGTAGAAATTCGTTGCCAACTTCTTTTGGATCACGGCCTAGTGCTTTTGCAGCATAGCCTTCCAGCATTTCGGCGCCCCAGGCCACAAGCGGCTTAGTTTGCGCGTTTTCAATCCATTCGACATCTTTGTCTGGGAAAATTTTGGTGAAACCGAAATAGAGTAGCGAAACAATAACCGCGCCGCGCACAAGCCCAAACAGCGCACCCAAAGAGCGGTCCAAAAAGCCCACCGGCCCACTTTTTATGGCCCCGCCAACGAGGCTCGCAACCTGCTTTAGAACAAGTAGAGTTACAAAAAATAAAACAATTATCGTGATGATATTCGCGAGTTCAGGTGGGCTAATCAGGTCTTGGCCGTATGGTTCAACG
>Ga0316207_10003313_pt1 | contig 15135 bp, 12 predicted proteins | sample 6weekpyrite_MG_FD_204943 | JGI IMG/M metagenome (GOLD analysis project Ga0316207, IMG submission 204943) | Microbial mat bacterial communities from mineral coupon in-situ incubated in ocean water Damariscotta River, Maine, United States -... | ecosystem: Environmental > Aquatic > Marine >... | reverse complement strand
TGTTGCAACAGGAGTTGAAGCGCGATGGCGACCACTAGCAACCAGGCTACGCCTTGCGGCACACCGAGTAGAACAACAGGAAGCACCCCACACAAGCCTTCTATTAATTGATGCAACGGGTGTTTCATCAGTCCGTTAAATCCATACATGCGTTTAACGCTGTGATGAACAGCATGAAATCGCCAAAGCCAATCAATCCGGTGACTGGCGAAATGAGCCATCGTAATCCCGAAATCGACGATGCCAATCGCCAACAACAACTGCCCCCAAAGCGGCCAGTGAACTGGCCAAACCCCAAAATTCGGCAATAGGGCGGCCAGAAAAGGCAAACCCAAGATCGCTAAAAAGTTCGCCCCCTCATTGACCACAAAGTGTAACCGGTCTCGCCAACGGTCTTGGTGAGAGCGGTTCCAATCTGTATTATAGGGGATGAGCCTTTCGACCAAAAACGAGGCGAAAATCACACCGACGATCAGGGCCGCGAGCCAGACATGGTGGGCTCCCATAGAAACGAGGGTTAGAGCCAGGGCGTTGCCACCCAAGAGGACAAAAGGTACAAAACCCAAGCGCAAAATCCATCGAATTCCGTTCATTTGATACACCATTCAATAACTACCGAACGACATAATGGTGAGCGGCGGTACCGTTGGCTTGAACGTTTCAACTGACCGCTCCCGAACCTAGGCCGAGCCTGCGGATCGTAGCGTTGATACCTTGATACGATCCGCAGAGCCTGTAGTGCCGGGCCTAGAAATTGTGCGCCGTATTGACGTTCGCTGCCCAGCCGCGAAGTACCGTGCCCTGTCATCAGTCACGAGCGTGCTCTGTCTCCAATACCGAAACATGGCCTCCCGGTTTTGGTGCGAACCACCGATGTAGCGCGGGTAGTACCAGCAGGGTAAGCACGGTTGATGACACCAATCCACCAATTACAACGGTCGCCAACGGGCGCTGCACTTCTGCGCCTACGCCTGTTGCAAATAGCAATGGTGCCAGTCCAAGCGCTGTAGTGAGCGCTGTCATCAGCACAGGTCGCGCCCGCAGTCCCGCCGCTTCAATAGCGAGCGCATTGTGGTCGCGGCCTTGCCGCGCGAAGCCGTCCATAAAGTTGACGAGAACCATTCCGTTGCCGAGAGCGATGCCAAAAAGCGCAATGAACCCGACTGTGGCGGGCACTGATACCGGCAAGCCCGTCAACCACAAAGCCAGCGCTCCACCCGTTAAGGCAAGCGGGATATTGAGTAGGATCAATATCGCTGACTTGAGCCGCCCGAACGCTAGCAAGAGGATGAGAAGCACAATGCCCAACGTAATCGGGATGACCACGGCAAAGCGGGCATTGGCCTGTTGTTGCAATTCAAACTGGCCACCCCATTCGACGCGATAACCAGGCGGAAGGTCTAGCTGACTGGAGGTCGCCGCTTGTGCATCGGCGACAAAGGAGCCGATATCGCGCCCGCGAACATTGAGCTGCACCGTTATGAAACGCTCCCCATTCTCACGCGTTATCTGGCGAGGACCGATGACAGTTCTTATCGAGGCGACACTTGAAAGCGGCACCCGAGCACCGCTCTCGCTTTCTAGGATAAGTCGGCCAATCGCCTGCGCATTGTCACGCCGATTTTCGTCAAATCTGACGACGACTGGAAACTGGCGAACCCCTTCAAAGAGAACGCCGGCTTCCGCCCCGCCGACCGCCGCACTCAGCGTATCAAGGGCTTCCTCGACTGAAAGGCCATATCGGCCTAAGGCCGCGCGATCGACCGAGACGACTAACTGTGGCGCGCCGGTGATCTGATCAGCCTGCACATCACTCGCTCCGCTGACACGTTGAAGAATTGATTGTAGATCCTGCGAACCTTCCAACAGCACATCCATGTCAGGACCGAAAATTTTTACCGCGAGCTGAGCTTTCGTGCCGGTTAGAAGTTCATCAACCGACATAGCGATCGGTTGCCCAATATTCACTCTGATGCCCGGAAAAGACTCGAGATCTTCCGAGATTTCTGCACGCAGGTCGGTCGGTGTGAGGCCTGGACGCCACTCTGATCTTGGCTTCAAAGCGACAAAGGCCTCAATACTGTTTACTGGGTCAGCGTGAGCCCCGACCTCACCTCGGCCAATTCGACTAACAATGGAGTCAATTTCAGGGAACGTCGCGAGCAATCGACGTTCAAGTCGTGTTGATGTCTCGCGCCCCTCGGTGAGCGATATTGATGGTGCCATAGAGACGCGAAGTAAGATATCACCTTCTTCGAGAGCGGGTGTGAACTCCGAGCCTAATCTTGAGCCTGCCAACCCTCCGATGAACAAAAGCCCAAGCGCTACCGCAACCGCAGCAAGGCGTGAGCGAACGAACACGCTTGCGACTGACTTAACAAAGCCGGCGATAGCGCCCTCCCCAGACGTATTGCGTTTGGGGGGCTTGATTAAGCCAAAGGCCATGGCGGGCGCGACCAGTGCGGCGTAGAGGAGCGATCCTGTCATGGCAAGGGCGGCGGACGCAGCAAGCGGTCGGAAAGTCTTACCCTCAACGCCTTCCAGCGAAAACAGTGGCAGAAACACAATAATCACGACTGCGACGGCTGCGATTAGCGGAGCGATAACTTCCGCGGTCGATTTGGCGACCACATCGCGAGCGTCCTCGCCATTCCGCCGTTCCCGGAAACCTCGGTCGACATTTTCGGCAATGACGATGGCACCATCAACCATCATACCGATGGCGATGGCGACACCTCCCAAAGACATTAGATTCGCGCTAATGCCTAAAACACTCATCGAGATGAAGGCGAAGCCAACTGAGAATGGAATTGACAAGACCACCACCAAGCTGGGTCGCCAGCCACCGAGGAAGATAAACACGACAACTGCGACCAGTAGAGCACCTTGCCAGAGCGCGGTCGTGACGGTCGAGGCCGCTCGTCTAACCAATGTACCCTGATCGTAATATGGAACGGCGCGTACGCCCTCTGGCAAGGATGCATTTATCTCATCGAAGCGCGCGTGTGTGCGCTCAATCACATCGGACGTGTTCGTACCATAGAGTTTAAGAACGAGACCGGCGACCGTCTCACCATTACCGTTGGCAGTCGCGAGCCCTTGGCGCGCACCACCTCCAATAACGACCTCTCCAAGATCGCTCACTCTGATCGAACGACCGTTGACCGTGCTAACCGGCGTTTCTGCAAGGTCGGATACCGATCGCGCCAAGCCGACACCGCGCACGGTGTATTGTTCCGCGCCTACTTCGATGAATTGCGCACCGGTCGTGCGATTTGAGCTTTCTAGAGCACCGATCACATCTGCCACCTCTAAATCATAGGCGATGAGAAGGTCGGGATTGAGACGAATTTGGTATTGTTTTTCGAAACCGCCAAGCGCGAGCACTTCGGTCACGCCTTCAACTGATTGAAGAGGGTACTTAATCATCCAGTCGGTGATTTCGCGAAGTTCGGTCAGATCATAGGTGCCTGTCTCATCGACGACGCGAAAGTACATGATGATGCCTAGGCCACTCGAAATGGGCCCTAGCTGGGGCGTTCCGAAACCATCTGGGATGGCTTCGCTGGCCTCTGGTAATCGCTCGCCTACTACCTGGCGTGCGAAATAGACATCCGTGCCATCCTCGAAATAGATGTTCACAATAGAGAGACCGAAATTCGAGACCGATCGGATTTCCTGGACATCTGGAAGACCGGACATCGCGGTTTCTACTGGGAAGGTTACATAGCGTTCGACTTCTTCCGGAGAGAGCCCTTCGGTTTCGGTGAATACCTGAACCAGCGAGGGCGAAGGATCGGGAAACGCGTCCACTGGAAGCGCACGAAAGGCAAACAGCCCCCCTACAGTGAGGGTTAGAGCAGCGATGGCGGCTAGCAGCCGGCCGCCGGCAAGGCGGTGCATTAAGTTTTGCATATCTCTAGCTTCCTAGTCGTCATCATTACCGAAGGAGTCTCTTTCGAGATGTGCTTTGAGCGTGAATGCACCCTCTGACACGTAGAGCTCTCCTTCATCTAGGCCAGACAGGATCACCGTCTGGTTGCCGGATTCAGTTCCCGGCTCCACGGTCCGCGGCGCAAATCCGTCATCAGTAGGAACGAACAGGCTCGTTCGACCCGTAACTTCAACGATGGCCGCCGATGGCACTTGGAGACGGGTCTCGTCGGCCCCGGTTACAATCTCAGCCGTTGCGAACTGACCAGGGCGCATCCGCCGGTCATTATTGTCCACAATCATGCGTGCTGTCGCCATGCGCGAGGTTTGGTCTATCGTCGGCAAAACGGTCGAAATCACACCTTCTGCTAGCTGAGCACCCGTTTCAGACCGAAGAACGACGGTCATGCCAGCTTCAACGATTGCTGCGTCCTGCGTGTAGACCGCTATGTCGGCCCATAGGACGCTGTCATCGACAATGGTAAAGAGAGCTGGGGCGCTTGCGTCTTCTGCCGATACTGCTGCGCCAAGGATTGCTGTTCGACGCGCGACAACGCCGCCGATGGGAGCCCGAAGGCGGGCCTGGGCGAGTGTTAGGTCGGGCGCGTCGTCGAGAGATACGAGTTCACTGCGAGGAACGCCCACAGCAATGAGCTTGTTCTCATCGCCTTCGCGTGCGGTGCTGGCCGCGGTGAGCGCTGCGCGGGCCGCCTGCAGGTCGGCCTCGGGTGTAATTCGCTCTGCAAATAGCGTTTCCTCACGTGCCAGGTCTTGTTGGGCGAGATTCTCGGAGGTAACGGCTGTCAGAAACTCAGCCTTCAGGTCGGCGAGTTCGCGGCTGGAGAGGATTGCCAGCGTTTCATTGGGAGAGACGAGATCGCCCTCGGTCGCTGAGATTCGGATGATCCGTCCGCTCACATGCGGAGAGACGGCGGCAACCCGATCTGCATCAAACCTTAGCTCGACCGGGAGCGAAAGGATTTGTCTCAAGGGTGTCCGCGACGCTCGCGCGGTCACAATTCCAGCCTCGGACGCTACTTCTCGGCTTAATTCAACTTCGGTGGGTTGTTCGTGATCACCGTGATCTGCTTCCGTCGCAGAAGCGCGATCATCGTTTTGCCCGCCATTGCCACAAGCGGATAGGGCTAAGGTGGCCGTAATGACCGCGAATAAAAGAGGTTTACTAATCATCGGATATCTCCATCAAAGGGGGCTGCCCCAATCAGAGCTCGCAGACGCAGCTCTGCGCTCTGCAAGGCAAATTCTGCATCAATCACAGCGAGTTGGGCGCTCAAGAGGGCCGCGCGGGCATTTAAGGTGGCGGTGAGATCGAAACGACCAATCTGAAAGCCACGCGAGGCCGCCTCGTAGGCCTCAACAGCCGCGGGCAGCGTATCGTGTGTTAGGATTTGCAATCGGCTTTGTGCCGTGCGTTGAGCCGCAGCTGCGGCCCGTTGCTGGGCTAACAAACGTTGTTCGGTAACTGCTCGATTGAGTGTGGCGGCATCGCTCCGGACCGTCGAGGCTCGCGCGGCATCTCGCCCGCGATCGAAGATTGGGAGCGGCAGGCTAATACTCGCGACGAAAGCCTCATCGCCGGTCTCTTCAAACCGCCGGATTCCTGCCGAGACGCTTACGTCCGGGATGATGGCGCTACGGGCAAAGCTGGTTTCGGCCTGTCGGACACGAACGGCTGCATCTGCTGCGTTTAGCGCAGGGTGTGTCACGGCCGCTTCGGCTTCGGCGATGGCGGAATTAAAGCTCGTTCCCATCGGTGCTGAGAATGTGGGCTCGGCACTGCCCCACAAGAGAGCAAGCGCGTATCTGCGGCGATCAATACCTGCCTGCGCCGTTTCGACAGAGGCGCGCAAAGCGGTCGCGTCCGTCCGCGCTCGCGAGAGCTCTGGTGGTGCCGCAGCGCCCGCATCGACTCGGCGCGCAACAATGCTCACCAGTTCATCCGCTAGATCCGCACTTTCTTCTGCGAGGTTTCGTAATTGGACTGCGGCCACCAACTCGGCAAAGAGGATCGCAGCCTCTAGTTCAGTCTCCCGCAGGATAACCGCGCATTCAGCGCTGGCGAGCGCTTGGCGGGTTCGCGCCGCCCGTTCCTCGAGCGCTCTCTTCCCGCCAAGACGGAATGTCTGTTCCAATGCGAAGGTTGATTCAGTTTGATCAAAACCCGACAACGCGTTGCTGCCCGCAAAATTCTCCAGTTCGAGCGACAGAGTCGGATTGAGTCGCCGTCCGGCTTGGTCCGCCTCTGCACCAAGGGCGCGGGCCTCCAATCCGGCTGCGCGAACAGCAGGCGATGCATGGCGAACTTCTGAAAGTACGGTGGAAAGTGTTAGCGGCCTTCCCGGCAAAATTTGTGGCGAACCGCCAATCCGTCCATCGCAAGGTGAGGCCAGCGCGCCTTCGGTCAAAGCGGCCAGCGCCAGGGCTGCGGTAGCGCCCTTTAGAAAAAATGACATGTTGTGTGCTCCTCAAGCGGATCCAGCTAAAGCGTGCCCGCAAGTGCGGACCGATGTTCTGCGAAGGATCAGGCTCGAGGAGGACGATAGAGGCTGCCGATCGGTCGAGATCGCAAATTTTCGACTGGCTGCGGTCTAACCGAGGGCGCGCCACTCGGTGCCAAACCTGCCTCGTATGATACTTGTCGCGTTTTGAACGCGTGACAGGGGCCGCAATTTTTCGCACGGTCTTCGTGTTCTCCCCGACCTTCGTCCTGCTGGTCAGCACTGTTCGCCTCTTGGCCAATCACGCAAGCGATAACGAACTCGTCGTCACATAACTGCGCATCAGCTATGGGCGCTAACAGAAACGCACAGGCCACGAGAAGTGAGGCTGCAAGGTTTAGCGCCACGCCGATCGGCAAGAGTATTTTGGTCGATGCCGCTATGATTTCGCCTCTGCTCAGTTATCCAGCACCCAGTTTGGTGTGCAAAATGGGCTCGTTAAGGGTGAATTACGGAAACCTTACTTTCTATAGTGACTATAGAAGCAAGCGGTTTTCCATCTTTTTTACATTTCCTCTATCGAGGTGGCTGCCAATTGAGCAGCGGAAGGTCGATTGCAGACCATTGTTCTTGACTGAATCACATACTCGCACATCACCGCTCCCGTTCATCGTCCCGCTCACGGCCACGCCGCCTCTTGTGGGCTTCTAGCTGAGCCTCGATCTCATCACGCTCTGAAGCCTCAAGACCATCCTTGCGCGCAAAGCCGCCCATCTTACGGCGCTCTTTGTCATAGGCCTTCCAATCGCCAAATCGCGCCTCCAAAAGCGCAAGGCGGTTCTTCTTGCCGCCAAGCTGGGACAGCTTGGCGTAGGCTTCTCCATCACTGAAAATAAGCCCTTGGCCTTTACCGTGGATATCGAGCCCTTGCTCGGACACCCTACCCTCAAGGTCAGACCATGACTCCGCATGCTCAAAATGAGGCTTCATACTTAGGCGCAGTTCTTTGATCTTGTCCTTACCCCATTGGACAAGAGCATTCACATCAAACCCGCCCACTTTCTTCAAACGCTCACCAAAGCTCAGATTACGGGAGAGACGACCGGGAACCTCCTGTAACCCCAACTCCCGCTCCTGGGCTTTGAGAGAGCGCTCCAGACGGGTTTTATAGCGCCACTTTGGCCATGCCTTGCCAGTGTCAGGATGCACCCGATTGACCATCACATGTAAATGCGGGTGCTCGGTGTCATTGTGACAAACAATGACTGACTGATGCTCACTAAGGCCCATGTCGTCCAGCGTGCGATCTGCGATGCTTTCCATGGCATCGGGCTCAAGCTGCTCATCGACTGGCCAGCTCACTGAAAAATGAAAGACGGGATCGACAACCCGTCGCGACATCCGCGCCGTGGCACGCATCATCGCAGGATATGTGTCCGGATCGGTTGTCGGCAGATTGCGGCTCTTAGCCCACTCAACCCGTTCGGGTTGATCGCCACGATGCCCCGTGGCGAGATATCGGGCAAGACCGCCAAAGCCGGTTCCGGTTTGAGCTTCTCCGATCATGGAAGCTTCAACCGATCCGGCGCACAGCGGAGAGCACCTCAGCCAATGCATCGTTGATCGCAGGACCCGATACAACGAAGCCAGCATTGGCTTGATGCGCAAGCTGATTGAGATTGTTGCCAATCGAGGTCAGCTGACGGATTGCATCCGCTGTCACGCGTGCGGGTTTTGCTTGGGGTTTATCCCCAAGGGAACACGCACGCACGAATGCCGCACGGGTTACGTCACACGTCTCCGCCGAGGCGTCTATGGCCGCCAGCTCTGCGGGCGTAACATAGACGTCGATCCGCTCGGATCGAACATCGGTGGTAGGTTTGCGATACCCCTTTGGTGGCATTCGTTAAGCCCTCCTGGCAACTGAAGGACAAGCAGGATATGCCTTGAAGACACACCCTCGTGTGTTTGAATGGTATACATGTAACGGAGCATTTTTGCCCGTACACATCCTGCTTGCTCTTTCCCAAGTCGATCTCATCCGCGAAAATATACTCCAGGTTGTTACATCAATCTATTGCACAACTGACACATGTGTTGTGACATTGTTGCTATAGCTCAATGACTGGTGCGCATGTGTCACGGAAACGAGACGAGTGCCTCACAGAGGTACTCTAGGATCGTTGCCGCAAGGAGCTGCCAGCGAGCAGCTTCGCTCTTCAAAAGCGGTCTTCCAATTGGCCGGGAGGAGGCCAATTGGAAGACCGCTTTTAGGCCAAAGGCCTTAAGGGTGGCTGTGGGTGGGAACAGCGATAGCGTTTCACCCCTCCTTAGGGGTGATTAACGATAGGTCGAACTGTCGAAAGACTCTCAGACATATCGTCGAACTTTTTGCGCATACTGCCCAAACGCGTCACCGAAGGTTCTGCGCATGTGCGGCTCTTCCACCCAGGTGATGAACACATGGATGATTGCCATGAAGGCCAGTGCGGATAGCAAAGCCAGACCGGATCCAGCCGCGATAGCAGCACCGAGAAACATGCCGCTGTAGCCGACATATTGCGGGTTGCGTGTGCGCTTATAGATGCCGTGTTGGATCAGCTCATCTTCGAGCAAGCCGTAAACGCGTTCTTGTGAACCATAGGCGTAGCGCCCGAGGAAAATGACATAAGCGCCGGTAAAGAAGAGCCCTCCCCCGACTGCTAGCGAGATCAGGTTCGGCGCAAACAAGCTGCCACGATCGAGCCACGCGAGAGCGATCATGGCGAGGAAATGCCCATGCATGATGATGCCCGAAAAGGCGGCGCTCAGCGGCGACCATTTACCTTGCTGTCGAAACTCAGTGCGCGCACGAAGCATAAACGGTATCGACAGGGCGGCCGTTATGAGAATGTAAGCAACGACGCCGGTGAGCAGAGGGGATATTACGCTTCTCCTGTGTTGGCGGAGGTGGTGTGGTCGCGAAGCTCTGAGAGAGCTTGCGAGCAGATGGACCAAGCCGAGCGGGTGAAAATGCCGGCGAGTACGAACGCAAGGATGAGGTCAGGCCAAGCAGACCCGGTTAGGGCGACTAGGCCACCAGCGACCATCACGCCAACATTGCCGATTGCGTCATTACGCGAGCAAAGCCAGACTGACCGAACGTTTGCGTCGCCGTCTCTCCACTTAAGAAGGATCAGCACGCTTATCGCGTTGGCGAGAAGTGCTGCGAACCCGACAATGCCCATCGTCTCTGCCACTGGCGGCTCGCCAGAGAATGCGCGGAGGAGAGTCATGCTAAGCACGGCAATCGCGATCGCGAACAAAAGGCCGCCTTTGAAGAGAGCGGCTTTGGAACGAATGGCGAGGCTGGAGCCAATGACCAGAAGGCTGATTGTGTAGGTCATCGTATCGCCGGCGAAATCCAGGGCATCAGCTTTGAGCGATTGCGAACCTGAAGCGAAGCCAGCCGAGATTTCGACGACGAACATCACGAGGTTGATAAAAATAACGGCCCACAGTGCGCGTCTGTATGCGGCCGATGATCCATCGAATTTTTGATCGCTTGGGCAACAACTCATTTTCTTGACTCTTAGGTTGAAGATGTAGTCTAACTTCTACAGCAACTGTAGAAGCAAGAAAAAATGACACAAGAATTTTCCATCGGGCAAGCGGCAAAATCATCCGGCGTCAAAGTGACGACCATTCGATATTATGAAAGCGTCGGCTTGATGCCTGAGCCACGCCGCGTAGAAAGTGGTCGGCGTGTCTATGATCAAGCGTCAGTAAATCTGCTTGGGTTCATCCGGCATTCGCGTGATCTGGGTTTTACCGTCAATGCCATCCGCGAATTGATCGACCTTCAAAACAATCCGGGAACCAATTGCGCGAAGGCAGACGAGCTCGCGCGCCACCACTTAATCGAAACCCAAAAGCGCATTGAACAGTTTCATGTGCTCGAACGTGAGTTGATGCGCATGATAGATGGTTGCTCAGGTGGCGAGGTCGGCTCTTGTGAAATCGTCACAAGCCTCTTCGACCACTCCAAATGTTTGTCGGATCACAAATCAAAGGCGCTCAAAGAGCAATAGTTGACTATTGCTCGTCGTTTTCCAAATTCTGAGACCCTTTCCTCCATGCGATCAGTAACATTGCTACGCCGATGAAGATTAGAACATCGGCCAAATTGAATGTGGGCCAGCGAAACGCTTGCCATCCAAAGTCCAGATAGTCTGTGACGGCTCCATCTCCGAGCCTATCGATCGCGTTGGCCAATCCGCCCGAGGCAAACAGGATACCGGCGACATTAATGCATTTCGATTTCTGCTGCGCAGTCCATATCAATACCGCCAGGACCAAAAACAAAGCCACGATCGCTAAAAGATAAGGCATCAGCCAGTGCCCGCTTTCGAGCATCCCAAAACTTACGCCTCGATTGTGGTTCAGCGAAAGCCTAAACCCAGGGAATATGGAAGTCGCGCCTCCCCAAGCGGTCAGCCTGCTTTCAAGCACCTGTTTTGTGATCAACTCCAGACCGACCAAGACCGATATCACCGCTAGTTGCGCAATGCTCACCGCTCGAAACATCTTTAAAAACCTACTGCTCAAAGTAACTTGCTTCGCTAAGTATCGATCTACACGCACAAAGAAATTGGCCATAGCGTTCACCGGGACAAATGTTCAGACTGCCGCGGCATCTGCCGGCACTGACAGACAAATTGCATTAGATTGATCACACCTCATCAATCGCTTGAACTAGCAAATCACGAACTTCGATGGCTAAACACGTGAGGTCGTCATTCTCAATCGCGAGCATCGACGCTACAGGGTCGATAGCGCTTACCTCGATGCCGTTTCCCACCTCCCGCAGGATTACGTTGCATGGCAGCATCGCTCCAATCCGAGGCTCAAGCTCTATGGCTCTATGCGCCATTGTGGGATTGCACGCTCCGAGAATGCGATACGCTTGAAGATCAACATCGATTTTCGCCTTCATCGTGGCTTTCACATCAATTTCCGTAAGGACACCAAAACCAGCTTCAGCGAGTGAACGTCGTGTGCGCTCCTCAATCTCAGCCATATTAGCATTTTCGAACAAACGATTGTGAGTGTAGGGCATAATTTTCCTCGTGCACTTGTAGCCACTATCCGAGTCTCAAAATTTCGGTGCTGGACTTTTCTCAATTGGACTGAGCCTCGACCGTAAAGTCTCTAGTGGCTGTAGAATCAAGATCTGTTTCAGCACCACTCGAGAATCCTCTCTGATCTAGTGGCTATTGAGTGCTTTTGGTGACTTCGTGCACGCGAGACCGAGAGACGGGCCAATAATTAGTCGGGCGCATCCGCGCGGGAAGGGGATGTCTGGTATGATCTGGCGAGCACAACTAGCCCACTGACCGCCGACAAAACAGAGCCCACAACTACCGCAAGATTGACTGTCAGAACCGGCCCCGGTCTCTCTCCAACTTGGCTTGTCAGTTGCAGGGTGGTCAGAGACTGAGCCTGTGGAGCTCTTTGGAGTATCTAGTTTGATCCGGTGTACGTGACACGTCGAAAAAGAGCATACGGTTGCACCCAGTGACGCCGCCACCATCGCAATCCGTCATCCTGATAGGCGTATCATGGATCCGCGAGGCGGGCGTTTTCGATGCCATCGTCAATTGGTGATGTACTCGCGCAGGCAGTTAGACCGAGCACAAGTGCGATGGGAAGGATGAGTAGTTTCATCAATTCAGTCTCCTCGTTGAGGATTGACTTACGAATGCCGAGCAAACAGCCTCGGGCGCCCTTACAGGGGGGGGCAGTACGCCCGAGGCTGCCGGCGGATCTGGTGGTTGCGAGAACAAGGAGTTGCCCCGCCAGATCCTGACCTGCCATCGATTAGGTTGGCAGGCTTTCGGTAGCACGACTTTGCGGATGTGGTGCGAACCATTTGTAGACAGCTGGCAATACCAACAAGGTTAGGACGGTCGATGTAACCAAGCCGCCGATTACCACCGCGGCAAGAGGTCGCTGGACCTCTGAACCGATACCGGATGCAAACAACAGCGGCATCAAGCCGAGCCCTGTGGTTGTCGCCGTCATCAAGACGGGTTGCGCACGGCGCACCGCAGCCTCGACACTGAAGGCGTCGACATCCAGCCGCTCTTTGGCGAACCGGTCGAGGAAGGACACCAAGACCATGCCATTACCCAGAGCGATGCCGAACAGCGCGATGAAGCCCACAGAAGCTGGGACGGACAGGTTTTGCCCGGTCAGCCACAGCGCCGCGATGCCTCCAACGAGAGCGAGCGGAATGTTCGCGATGATGAGCAATGCGCTCTTCAAGCGACCAAAGCTGAAAAGCAGAAGCAAGAACACGACGCCAAGCGTGACCGGAATCACGATTGCAAAACGTGCATTCGCTTGTTGCTGCAGCTCGAACTGGCCACCCCATTCGACAAAATAGCCAGGCGGCAATTTGATATTTGCTGCTACGGCACCTTGCCCTTCTGCCACAAACGAACCGATGTCGCGTTCGCGCACATTGGTCTGGATCGTGATGTACCGCTGTCCGTTTTCACGCGTGATCTGACGAGGTCCCTCAATCCGCTCCACCGTCGCAACCTGGCTTAGTGGGATGATTTCATCCCCCGGACCATTTAGAACAATCCGACTGATGCGCTCGGCATTCAGACGATCTTGCTCGCGATAGCGAACGATAATGTCAAACCGACGAACACCCTCGAAGACCTGCCCAGCTTGCGATCCACCGATCGCCGTTCGGACGACTGACAGGACATCTTCAACGTTCAACCCAAATCGACTTATCGCTTCACGGTTCACCGTGATCCGGAGCTGAGGTGCTCCGGTTACTTGATCTGTTTGCACATCAGCTGATCCGGAAACATCACGAATGACGCCTGCAATCTGAGCAGCGTAGTCTTCGAGGACAGTCATATCCTCTCCGAAGAGTTTGATCGCTAGGTCAGCTTTTGTGCCCGTCAGCAATTCGTCGGTAGCCGACGCAATCGGCTGAGTGAAGTTGAAACGAGCCCCAGGGAACGATTCGAAGCTCTCACTCATCATCGCTAGCAAAGCAGCTTGCGTTTCCGCGGTCTCCCACTGGTCACGAGGTGTGAGAGCCACAAAAGCTTCAGCACTGTTAACCGGGTCAGCGTGCGCACCAACTTCTCCGCGACCGATACGCGTAACGATACGCTCAACTTCCGGGAAATTGGAAAGCAATTGCTGTTCAAAGCGTGTCACAGTCTCCCGGGCTTCCGGCAATGAAATTGACGGAGCCATGGTAAGCCGTACGAGCAAATCACCTTCGTTCATGCGTGGCGTGAACTCAGAACCCAATCGTGGGAAGATCGCACCGCCAACGATGAGCATGGCCGCAGCAAGTACGAGCGCGGCCCATCGCTTGTGCACAAAGAAGCGCACTAAAGGTGCAAATCGCCGTTCATAGAAGTCGGGCTTATCCGAACCCGACGAACGCTCTCCGACCTTCAGACCGAGCATTGATGCCGCCGGCGCAAGAAGGACGGCGAAAACCAATGACCCAGCCATAGCGAAGACAACAGAAAACGCTAATGGTCGAAACATTTTGCCTTCGACCCCTTCAAGGGTCAGGATCGGAACGAACACAACGACCACGATCAAGATTGCGAAAATGAGCGGTTGCAGCACTTCCGCACAGGCACTCGCAATAAGCGCGCGCTTGTCCTCGCCCTCTTTTGCCGCGGTCAGGATACGATTCGCGTTTTCTACAATGACGACCGCTCCATCCACCATCATTCCGATGGCGATAGCGATACCGCCAAGCGACATCAGATTTGCTGAGACGCCAAAAAACTGCATCGCGAGTAGTGCAAAACCGACCGAAAACGGAATTGAAGCGACAACAATTAAGCTTGGACGCCACCCTCGTAGGAAAAGAAACAAGATCACCGCCACGAGAAGTGCGCCTTGCCACAAAGCCGTGGTCATCGTTCGCACAGCCGCGCCAACCAACTCTGACTGATCATAGTAGGGTACCGCCGTCACACCGGGCGGGAGAGCTTCATTAATCCTCTCCATCCGATCGTGAACGCGCGCAATCACTTCATTCGTGTTTGCACCGAGCAGCTTCAGCACGAGGCCAGCAACAACTTCACCCTGCCCGTCCATGGTCGCCATGCCCTGTCGAGGAGCGCCACCGATATCGATGTTTGCGATATCGCGAACGCGGACCGGCACACCATCCTCGACCTTCACAATAATATCGGAAAGATCGTGGATGCCTTGAGCTAAGCCAACCGCTCGAACGGTATATTGCTCACTGTTCTCAATGAGAAACTGAGCGCCGGCATTGGCATTGTTGGACTCAACAGCGGTAACAATATCTTCGATCGCTAGTTGATATCGGAGCAATGCATCCGGTCGAACGTTGATTTGATATTGTTGTTCGAACCCACCAAGAGACAGAACTTCTGTCACCCCGCGGACGGTCTGAAGGTCGAATTTGACCTGCCAGTCCTGCAAGGTACGCAGCTGAACGCCGTCGAGGTTTTCATCCGATGTTTGCAGGAAATAGAAGAGAATTTGTCCAAGACCTGTGGTGATCGGTCCCATTCCGGGATCACCAAAACCTTCGGGGATCTCTTCCCTAGCTTGTTGTAGACGTTCACCAACGAGTTGGCGCGCCCAATAGATATCAACGCCATCCTCGAAGTAGATGTTCACGACAGACAAACCGAAATTTGATGTCGACCTCACCTCTCGGAGCCGAGGCAGTCCA
>Ga0316207_10003312_pt1 | contig 15136 bp, 16 predicted proteins | sample 6weekpyrite_MG_FD_204943 | JGI IMG/M metagenome (GOLD analysis project Ga0316207, IMG submission 204943) | Microbial mat bacterial communities from mineral coupon in-situ incubated in ocean water Damariscotta River, Maine, United States -... | ecosystem: Environmental > Aquatic > Marine >... | reverse complement strand
AGTGCAGAGGCAGATTTTTGTTTCAGTTCGGTAAGATTCATAGCATAGATTCGTGTGGTTTGATTGAGAGCGAAAGGGTGTTGGTCGGCGGTTTGTCTGAAAGACTGTATTCGCCAAACCCAGACGAGTTGTTTAAAAGGGTTTTAAGTTTGAGATTATTTAGTTTGGATTTGTTGCAAAGAAGGCAAATTCACTTCTTATTAAAATTAACATTAACACCAATATAGAGCTGCGTCCAGAACTCCGGACGCAGCCCCGATATTAGATATTACTGTCGATAAAAGCGGTTAGCTGAGATTTCGAAACAGCGCCGACTTTAGTTGCTTCAACATTACCTGCCTTGAAAATCATCAGGGTAGGAATGCCGCGAATACCATACTTAGGTGCTGTGCCCGGATTTTCGTCAATATTTAGCTTGGCAATAGTGACTTTGCCCGCGTATTCAGTGGCGATTTCCTCAAGAATAGGTGCAATCATTTTGCACGGACCGCACCAGTCTGCCCAGTAATCAACCAGAACAGGGCCATCGGCCTTAATAATGACGTCTTCAAATGTGTCATCTGTGACGTGAACGATGCTTTCGCTCAAAATGTAGCCTCCACTTCCAAAATTTATGATTTAAGTCCCGAATCTAATTGGTTCGGGCTTATGTTTGAGATATTTCATTGTTGTAACCAAGATTTGAGCTTAATCAGATCCTTATTGCAAGCCCAATTAACTCTCCATTCTGTTATGCTGCCATCCCCATGAGCGATAAACATCTAACAGAAACCTTATTTTCATCTATGGATATGCCGGCCGAGTTATTACAAGGCCTTGAAGAGGCTGGCTTTTCCAAGTGTACACCAATCCAAGAGCAAACACTGCCACTGGCTTTAAAAGGCCAGGATGTCGCAGGACAGGCGCAAACCGGTACCGGTAAAACAGCTGCATTTTTGTTGGCGGCGATGACTCGCTTGCTACGCACACCTGCTTCGCCATCACGTAAGCAAAATCAGCCAAGGGCATTAATGTTGGCACCAACACGTGAATTGGCCATTCAAATACATAAGGATGCAGTGCAACTAGGTAAACATACTGGTTTAAAGTTGGCATTGGCCTATGGCGGCACGGGTTATGAATCCCAGCGAGCGGCGATCGAGGCTGGCTGTGACATCCTGATTGGTACTCCTGGGCGAATTATTGATTACTTTAAGCAGCACGTATTTAACCTCAAAGAGGCCGAGGTGGTGGTGTTAGACGAGGCCGATCGTATGTTTGATTTAGGCTTTATAAAGGATATTAGGTACTTGCTACGACGTATGCCTGAGCCAGGTAAACGACTAGGTCTGTTATTTTCGGCGACCTTGTCACATCGCGTGATGGAGCTGGCCTATGAACACATGAACACGCCTGAAAGTGTGGTGATCGAGGCGGAGACCATGACAGCCGATAGGGTGACACAAATCGTCTATCACACGGCTAATGAAGAAAAAATTCCTTTTTTGCTGGGTCTTATGAAGTCGAAGGATCCCAGTCGTTCAATTGTGTTTGCAAATACCAAGCGCGCTGGCGAAAAGATCTGGGGTTATCTTGAAAGTAACGGCATCAATGCCGGGATCCTCTCGGGTGATGTTCCTCAGAATAAGCGCCAACGTTTACTGGAAGAATTTAAGCAAGGTAAATTGCCAGTGCTGGTCGCCACCGATGTGGCAGCGCGTGGATTACATATTGATGGTGTGAGTCATGTCTTTAATTTCGACTTACCGGATAACAGCGAAGACTATGTCCATCGTATTGGTCGTACTGCCCGTGCTGGTGAATCAGGCGATGCAATCAGTTTTGCCTGTGAGACCTATGCTTTCAACCTGATGGATATTGAAGAATACCTGGGACACCGCCTGCCAGTTGGCCAGGTTGACCCGAACCTGTTTTTGACTGATATCAAGCCACCGGTGAGGATTCAGCGAAAGCCACGCCCAGATCACAAGGGAAACCGTAGAAAACCGCAAGGAAAGGGAAAACAGCAGCAAAGTCAACGACATAGAAGAAATTAGAGGCCCCTGTGGGGGCGTTTGCCTACCTGAAAATACTCTTTTTGATTACAGAATAGCCATTTTCCAGCACCAATAAAGCTGCTAGTATCAAATACATACAAATGAAATCCGGATTTTTCCGGATTTTTTTGACTATAACTATAATTAACTGACAGCAAATGGTTTCGTCGCTAAATAAATTAACAGACCGTATAGGGCAACAGGGACTGGTATGGCTGGTTAACTTGTTGTTACTGGTTTTATTGGCACATGCTATCGCCAGTTTAACCTGGCAGATCATCGAAGATGATGAGCAGCCAGTACAAATACGCAGTACTGCACAGGTTGTTAATCGTCCGGCACAACAGTCGGCTATCATACTGGCGCAACGTATTGCCAATAGTCATTTATTTGGACGGGCAAATGTTAAGGTGGCTACTGAGCGTGGTGCCACGGCACCAGAAACAAAACTGAATTTATTACTGAGTGGTGTTATTGCATCACAAGATGAGCGCAGCGCGGTGGCTTTTATCAGGGCTGGCAAGGGCTCAGTTGAAAAGGCCTATGGGGTGGGTGACAACCTGCCAGGTGGTGCCATACTAAAAGAAATTTACGAGGAACGGATTTTGCTCGAGTATCGAGGGCGCATGGAAAACCTGACCCTACATCGCAAGATACTGACAAATAAAGAACTCGGAATACAATAAAAGTCGAGGCTGACAATTAGCCCGGCAGGAATAACAAGAATATTTTTATGTACCTTACCGTTGCTTACTCCACTTGGGAGCAGGCAGGCGGTTTCGTCGCCTCTATTGTTGGCAGATTAGCAATAGGGAACCGGTAAGGCTGGGGAAAGTAAGATGAAAAATAACTACATCAAATCGTTAAATACATTTGCCATGGTAATGTTGTTGTTGCCAGGCCTGATGTTGTCGACACCGCTTGTTGCTATGCAGTTAGCCGATGGCGAAACTGCCATGCTTAATATGGAGAACACCGATATCAATACACTGATATCGACGGTAGCTGATAAGACAGGCAAGAACTTCATTGTTGATCCACGTGTTAAAGGCAAGGTAACGATTATTTCGCACCAGGCGATTACACGTGATGAGCTTTACCAGACTTTCCTTTCTATTTTAGAAGTACATGGTTTTGCGGCTATCCCGGGTGATGGAGTTATTAAGATTGTGCCTGATTCTACGGCCAAGCAAAGCAGTATTCGCACGGCTACTAGCGGTGCCCCCGGCACAGGTGATGAATTAGTGACCCGGGTTGTGATGGTCGATTATGTAAACGCGATGCAGTTGGTTCCGATTCTGCGACCACTGATTCCGCAGCAGGGACACATGGCGGCGTTCCCTTCATCAAACGTGCTGATAGTTTCAGATCGTGCCGATAATATCGCTCGTATCATGCAGTTGATTAGAAAAATTGATCGACCCAGTAATGATGATGTTGAGGTACTTGCCTTACAACATGCTTCGGCTGCCGAAATGGTTCGTGTCCTGGCTGCATTAAAGAAAAATACCGGTGCTGGTAAAGGTGCAGCAGCAGCGCCAGTACTGGTTGCTGATGAACGCACTAATAGCATCTTGTTGGGTGGAGACAAGGCAGAGCGCCTACGGATGCGCGCATTAATCGCCCATCTTGATACACCAACAGATGATGGTGGTAATACCCAGGTTATTTACCTGAAGTATGCTGAAGCTGCCAGCCTGGTGCCTGTACTGACTAGTGTTAGTTCAAATATTGGTGGTAAAGCAGGTGCCAATGCCAAGTCAGGAAGTGCGGCTAATTCGGGCTCGAAGCTTAATATTCAGGCCGATGAAAATACCAATTCATTGGTTATTACGGCACAGCCGGATGTGATGCGATCTTTACAAAGTGTTATTCGACAACTTGATATTCGTCGTGCCCAGGTGTTGGTTGAAGCCATTATCGCAGAAGTGTCATCGACTAAATCATCTGAACTGGGTGTGCAATTCGGTAGCCTCGACACGCAGAGTACCGGTGCCATTTCATCTGAATTTCCTGGTACCGGTCCTGGTATCCTGTCCCTGGCATTTGGCACTGATCCCATTACCAGTTTAGGCGGTGGTTTGAATATTGGTCTTGGCGAGGACACTGGCAATAGCCGTTTTGGTTTGTTGTTGCGAGCGATTGCATCAGATGATGACTCAAACCTGTTATCAACTCCTAACCTGGTTATGCTTGATAATGAAGAAGCGGAGATTATTGTTGGTCAGAATGTTCCGTTCGTGACGGGTTCGCAGCAGACAACGGGTGGACTGGCAAATCCATTCCAGACAATTCAGCGTCAGGACGTCGGTTTGACGCTCAGGGTGAAACCACAAATTAATGAAGGTGATGCGTTGAAACTCGATATTACCCAGGAGACCTCGAGTGTTGTTCCGGATAATAGCAATGTAACGTCATCCGATATTATTACCAACAAGCGTTCGATTAAAACCACCGTATTAGTTAACGATGGAGAGATAGTCGTTCTGGGTGGATTAATCTCAGATGACCTGACCGAGGGTGTTTCCAAGGTGCCTGTGTTGGGTGACGTACCATTACTTGGCAACCTGTTCCGTAGCCGAACTACCCGCAAGTTAAAAACTAACCTGATGGTTTTTTTACATCCTGTGATACTTAAAGATGGTAAGGGTAAATTGATTGCTAGTAATAAATATAATTATATTCGCGCCAAACAGCTGGAAGGTAAGGAAGATGGTGTGAACCTGCTTAGTGACGATGTTGCTCCAGTATTACCTACACTGGATGAATACCTGGAAATTCCACCACCATACAAGCAAGAAGTTAAGCAAGAGAGTGAGTAATGCTTCCCGATACGGTTGACAAAGGCATGGATGACAATGTGACCAGTATAGTCGGGTTGCAGCGTATCCCGTTTGGTTATGCCAAGCGTCATGGCGTTTTACTGGGCGAGGTCGAAAATGGAATCCGCAAAGTAATTTGTCGTGAGGATGTTAGTTCGGTTTGCCTGACAGAGTTACGCCGTCACCTTGCCAGTAAAATCAGCATCGGCTTTATTAGCAATACACAATTCGAGTCCCTGCTACAAAGTGAATATGAGCAAGGTTCCAGTGAAGCCATGAATATCATGGATGACATGGAGGGTGATGACCTGTTTAGTGTTGCCCAGGACCTGGCTGAACCAGAAGACCTCATGGAAACAGAGGATGATGCTCCGATCATCCGACTCATCAATGCCTTGTTAACAGAAGCGATTAAAGAAAATGCTTCTGATATTCATATTGAGCCTTATGAAAATCGTCTTGTAGTGCGAATGCGAGTTGATGGGGTATTGCGCGAAGTACTCGAACCCAAGCGTGCAATTGCACCGTTGCTGGTATCACGCATCAAGGTGATGGCCAAGCTTGATATTGCTGAAAAACGACTTCCACAAGATGGCCGGATTTCACTACGTGTTGCCGGTCGCGCCGTTGATGTACGTGTATCTACATTGCCCGCAGGTAGTGGCGAACGTGTTGTGATGCGCTTGCTGGATAAGCAAGCGGGCCGCCTGGACCTCGAGCACCTCGGCATGCTGCCAAAGACACTTAAATTGCTTAGTGGTGTTATCCAGAAACCACATGGGATTGTGTTAGTTACCGGGCCAACTGGTTCAGGTAAAACCACCTCACTGTATGCCATGTTACAGCGCCTGAATAATAAGCAACGTAATATCATGACCGTCGAAGACCCGATTGAATATTACATCGATGGCATTAGCCAGACCCATGTTAATACCAAGGTTGATCTAACATTTGCACGTGGTTTACGTGCCATACTGCGCCAGGATCCGGATGTGGTAATGGTTGGTGAAATTCGTGACCTGGAAACTGCCCAGATCGCGGTACAGTCGAGCCTTACCGGTCACATGGTGTTATCTACCTTGCACACCAATACCGCGGTTGGTGCAGTTACTCGGCTCCGTGATATGGGTGTTGAACCATTCCTGTTGTCATCAAGTTTGAGTGCCGTGTTGGCGCAACGATTGGTGCGTGTATTATGTCCTGACTGTAAACGTCCACATGTGGCGCAGACGAGTGATTGTGTTGCACTGGGAATAGATGTTGAAAAGGCACCGACTATTTATGAGCCAACCGGTTGTGATAGTTGTAACGGCATCGGTTATAAAGGCCGTATGGGTGTTTATGAGCTGGTGACAGTGGATGAGACCCTGCGCGGCATGATCCATGATGGTGCCAGTGAACAGCAACTTGAAGCTCATGCACGTAACACGACACCGGGTATTGGTGATGAAGGTCGTCGCCTGGTGATTTCCGGTGTAACTTCAGTCGAAGAAATTCTGCGTGTAACCCGCGAAGATTAAATTATGAGTGCCTTTGAATATACTGCGCTTGATGTTAGCGGGCATAAACTCAAGGGTGTTGTTGAAGGCGATGCACCAAGGCAGGTTCGACAGCAACTCCGTGAACGTGGTCTGACTCCGTTAAGTGTTGATGAAGTTCGTCAACGCAGCAGTCGTGGAGAAAAGAAACCCTTTAGTCGTGGTATTAGTTCTACCGAGCTGGCAGTATTCACGCGGCAACTGGCAACCCTGATCGCATCAGGTATGCCGCTGGAAGAAACCCTTGAAGCGGTTGGTAAGCAAACAGAAAACCCCCGCATGCAGAGCACAATTGCCGCGGTACGCTCCAGGATCAAGGAAGGCCACAGCATGGCCGATGCCCTGGCCGATTTCCCTGTTATTTTCCCCGAACTTTATCGCTCTACCGTTGCTGCTGGTGAGCAAACTGGTCACCTTGATGTGGTGTTATCACGTCTTGCCGATTACACCGAAAATCGCCAGATGCTGATCCAGTCTATTAGCCAGGCGTTGATTTACCCGGCAGTGTTGACCTTTACCGCGCTGGCCGTGGTCATCCTGTTGTTGGGTTATGTGGTACCCCAGGTCGTGCAGGTCTTTACAGATTTAGGTCAAACATTACCGTGGCTGACACGCGCCTTGATCGCAACCAGTGACATAGTGCGCGATTTTGGCCTGTTCATTTTCATCGTAGTGGTCGCTGCTGTATTTGGCTGGCGCAGGGCTTTACAGAGTGACTCAATCAAACGTCGTTACCATGCATGGTTGTTGACCATCCCGTTGGTATCAAAGCTGGTGCGCGGTGTTAATACGGCACGTTTTGCGCGGACCTTTAGCATCCTTACCGCCAGTGGTGTGCCGGTGCTGGAAGGCTTACGTATTAGCGCCAATGTGATGGGCAATTTACCAATGCGTGAAGCCGTTCTGGAAGCCAGCTTACGAGTAAGAGAAGGTAGCAGTATACAAAAGGCGCTTGAGGCCAGCGATTGTTTTCCGCCATTGGTATTACACCTTATTGGTAGTGGCGAGAGCAGTGGCAAACTTGAAGACATGCTTGAGCGTGCGGCTCAAAACCAGGAACGAGATTTAGAAAATCGTATTTCGATGCTGATGAAAATTTTTGAGCCAGCCTTGATTCTGGTGATGGGCGTTGTGGTACTGGTTATTGTATTAGCTATTTTGTTACCAATCTTCGATTTGAACCAACTAGTGAAGTAGTTCAGGAAAATAAATTTTAAAGCATTTAGCAGGGATATAAAGATGAAAAAACAGCAATCAGGTTTTACCTTAATAGAGGTCATGGTGGTGGTTGTGATCCTGGGGATCTTGGCAGCAGTGGTCGTTACCAAGGTGGCAGATCGACCTGATGAAGCAAAACTGGTCAAGGTGAAGCAGGATATCCTGACTCTCGAGTCTGCACTGAATCTTTACAAGCTTGATAACGATGTTTACCCAACCAGTGAAGAAGGTCTTGAGGCACTGGTAGAAAAACCTGCCAATGCCCGTAACTGGAAACAAGGCGGTTATATAGCGCGCTTGCAAAATGACCCCTGGAGTACTCCTTACCAGTACCTGAGCCCAGGGGCAAACGGTCAGATTGATATTTATTCGTTCGGTGCGGACAAACAGCCGGGCGGTGAAGGTATCAATGCCGACATTGGTAACTGGAGTAAGTAAAGAAAATGTTTCGGCGTAGCAAAGGATTTACGCTGCTGGAATTACTTATCGTGCTGGTGATCATCGGTAATACCGTTAGTTTTACTGTTCTTTCATTTGGGCTGAAAAACCCACAGGATGAACTGAAGCAGCATGGAGAGCGGATTGCTGCATTGATGCAGCTCGCATCCGAAGAATCTATCTTGCTTGGCCAGGAGTTAGCGCTGCAATTTGATACTGATGGCTACTCATTCCTGACACTGAAAAATGATCGTTGGCTAAGCATAGAAAATGATCAAATTTTTCGCCAACGAGAACTGCCTGAACATATCCGCACTGAGATTAGTGTTGAAGGAGCGGACGCATCTGATAGCGCCAGTGAACGAATCTATTTTTTCAGTAGTGGTGAAGCAAGTCCTTTTACCTTAACCCTGAGCTCCAGCGATACGGATGCCAGTTACCAGCTTAGTGGTGATAGCCAGGCGGCGATTGAGCATGGCAATGAATAATCAACGGGGCATACATCAGAACCGGATGCAGGGCATGACCCTTATTGAAGTCCTGGTTGCCCTGGTGATTGTTGCAGTGGCATTGTCTGCCGCGATACGCAGCGTCAATGCGGGTGCCCTGAATACTGACTACTTAAAGCAGAAGAGCTTTGCCCACTGGGTAGCGATGAACGAAGTTGCTGAGCAGCAAGCAGTCGAGCTAAAAGGTGGCGGTGCCAGTAATGAATGGACCGAGGCTGAAATGGCAGGCCATACCTGGCATATCAATGCCAAGGCGGTTGTGACAGATGATAAATCGGTACTTCGTGTTGAAACCAGTGTTTACCGTGAGCGTGGTGATAAGTCGGCCTTAGCGAATGTGGTCAGCTTCGTGGGTATCCGGCCATGAGTATTTCAAATAAAAAGGGATTCACGCTTATTGAATTACTCGTCGCCATGGCCATTTTTTCTATTCTGGCGACCCTTGCCTATGGCGGTATTAACAGTGTGCTTGAAACGCGCCAGGCAGTGGCTATTGAGGCTAAACGCCTGGCTGATGTACAACGCAGTTTTGTCCGCCTTGCGCGCGATCTGGGTCAGTCGTCGCCTCGTGCCATTCGTGATATCCATGGTGACGTACAGCCAGCGATGCAAACAGGCTCAGACACCTATAAAGATGCTGAGGTGCTGATTGAATTTACCGTCGCAGGTAAACGTGTGTTACCCGGGCAGCAGCGCAGTTCTTTGCAGCGTGTTGCTTACGCAGTACGCGATAATACCCTGTTGCGTCTGAACTGGTCTGTATTGGATCGGGCACAGGACAGTGAACCTTATATTTCAGTTGTATTGAAAGATATCGATAACCTGGTATTTCGTTACCTATCTGCCGAAGGCGAGTGGCAGGAGGATTGGCCAGGAACACAAGCATCATTGCAAGAGTTGCCATTAGCGGTGGAAGTGACGTTTGATGTGGCGCAATGGGGAACATTACGACGGGTTCTGCTGGTGTCATGATGAGTAGCCTGGATAAACTTAACAAGCAGACAGGTACTGCCCTGGTGACAGCATTGTTGATTGTTGCACTTGCCACTGTGATTGCGACGGCCATGTTAAAACAACAACATATTGATATTCGCCGGGCTGAGAACATGCTCCAGGGAGACCAGGCGACTTTATACCTGAAAGCGGGAGAGAACTGGGTCAAACAGATTCTCTTTAAGGATCGCCTGGAAGGTAAAGTGGATAGCCTGAATGACAAGTGGGCGAGGATTGGTGAATCAATCGACATTGATAAGGGTTCAATCAAGATTGTGGTCGAAGATTTGCAGGGACGTTTTAATCTCAATAATTTACTGGACAAAGAAGGTCTACCCAGTGAGGCAGATGTCAGGCAATTTCGTAATCTGTTAGTAGTGCTGGAGCTTGATGCCGAGTTGGCGCAACCAGTGATCGACTGGATGGATGCTGATATTAACGTCAGTCTACCAACGGGTGCCGAGGATCAGGAATACCTGGCATTGGAGACACCGTATCGTTCGGCAAATGCAGCTTTTGTAAGTACTAGCGAATTAATGCTGGTGAAAGGCTTTAGCAGCAAAGATTTTATCAAGCTGGCCCCACATATATCTGCCTTACCGGAGAGAGTAGATATCAATATTAATACGGCAACCATACCGGTGCTTGCCGCTGCACTTGAGATAAGCCTTATTGAGGCGGAAGACATATTTAATAACCGCCCTGAACAGGGATACCAGGACATTGCCACCTTTCGTGGTGAGCAGGCCCTGGCGGGCAAAACAGTGAATGGCATTGGCGTTGAGAGCCACTTTTTTATGACACGGGTAATTGTTGAGCTGGGTCGCTATAATGCCAGTCAACACAGTGTTATTGCACGAGATAATAGTGGAGAGGAGCTCCCTCTGGTGATTCAGCGTAGCCGAGCGGATATATAACAAATGCAGCAGCTGTACATCCATTTACATGAACAAGATGCGAGTTGGGCCTACTGCGCTGAACCTGGCTGTCTGCCAGAACAGGTCGAGACGGGACAGCTTGAGCATTTACGCCTGCCAGAAGGCGACATGGACGTTACCGTGTTTGTGCCAACCATTGATGTGGTACTGGCATCGGCAACCGTACCGGCCAAGAGTGGTCAGCGCCTGGCCCAGGCAGTGCCATATGCACTTGAAGAACAACTTATCGACGATATTGAATTGCTGCATGTTGCCCTCGGTAACCAGGATAGTGAAGGCAAGGTATCAACCGCAGTGGTCGCGCAACAGACTATGCATGAATGGTTGAAGCGTCTTAATGATGTTGGTGTTGAGCCAGATGTCATCATGCCTGATGCATTGGCATTGGAGCGCATCAATGGAGATTGGTCTGCCTTACAATTGGATGGCGATATCGTTTGTGTTCGTAGTGGCGATCAAACCGGTTTTGCCTGTGACGCTGCTAACCTCGCGGTGGTTGCTTCATGTCATGCCAGTGAGCATGAAGTCGATCCAGACGGCTTGCGATACACAAACTGCGCTACCTCTGATGAAGAAAGCATATCGGATCAAATAAAAAATGTATTTTCTATACCCGTTAATGTTCAGGCTTGTAACGGTGATGCTTTGGCGACCTTGATTAACGGCTATAAGTCTGGCGAAGGGATTAACCTGTTGCAGGGAATGTTTGCCAGGAAATCACGTTGGTTACGCGGACAAAAGCGCTGGTTACCTGCCGCAGTATTATTGCTGACATGGTTAGTGCTGCAATTTGGTATGAATATTTACGAGGTGCAGAAGCTTGCTGCCACTGAAGCTGCTTATAAAGAAAAAATTGTTGGGGTCTTTAAACAGGCTTTTCCAGGTGTAAAACGTGTTAGCGATCCACGTAAGCAAATGCAAATTGAATTAAAGTCCCTTGGGAGTGCATCAGCAACGGGTGAAAAAGGTTACCTGGAATTAATGGCCAGCTTAAGCCAGGTATTTATTAAGATCCCCAATATTGAAATACAGACAGTAAGTTATAAAAGTGGCGTGATTGATATTGAGCTACAGGTTAGTGATTTACAGCGACTGGAAAACCTTAAGGAGTCAATATTAAGGCTGGATGGCATTGATATAGATGTGAAATCGGCATCGCAACGAAAAGGTAAGTTAGTGGGGCTTATCCAGGTGAGGAGTCGAAAATGAATTCCCTGGTCACTCGTGTACAAAAATCATTAAGTGGGCTTAATCCGCGGGAACGATTGATTGTCATTACTGGTGCAGTCGTCTTGTTGGTGCTTGGGCTTTACCTGTTTGCCTGGGAACCGCTGATTGATAAACAGGAATCCCTGAGCAATTCTATTAGAACCCAACAGGAACTACATTCATGGATGCTGCAATCTGCGGCAAAAGTAAGACAGTTAAAAGGTTCTGGAAGCCATAGGCGGCTTAACCCTGGCTCGATGCAGAGCGTTATTAACAAAACTGCCAAAGCAGCATTGCCCGGTGCGGTTATAAAAAGGGTAGAAAAAAACCGGCAGCAAAGCGTACAAGTCTGGATTGAACAAGTTGCATTTGATGATATGGTGAAATGGTTGGGTAACCTGCAACAGAAAAGTGGTGTAAGGGTGGAGTCATTAGTGAGTGAACGTATTGAACAGGCAGGCCGCGTTAACGTAAGGTTAGTCCTTAAGGCAGGTTAGAATGCGATCGATACTGGCTGCAACAGCCTTTCTTCTTGTCGTTATTGTTTTTTCTTTAATTTACAAACTTCCCGCTAAATTTATTTATCAGCAATTTTCTGAAGCTAGTCCAGTCCGATTATCAGGTATATCGGGTTCGATTTGGTCGGGACAAGCAGAAACAATTGATAGTGGTGAGGCGATCTTTAGCGGCTTAAGCTGGCAACTGTCGCCATGGGCATTACTCGTTGGTGATATCGATGTGCAGTGTATGCTGAACGATCCCGCTATTATGATTGAGGCTAACATTACTATATCGGGTGAGCAGATAGATATGACAGGTATTAAAGGTCATATTGATCTAATTGAATTAGGCTCTCGGTTTTCAAAACAGGAAGTTTTGCTAGGTGGAGGCATTGATATAGATATTGCCGGACTAAGAATAGAAAATAATAAGTTGTTAAATATCGAAGGTTCAATGATATGGAAGCAGGCACAGTTATTTGCAGAGCGAAATATTAAGTTAGGTGATTTTAAGGCTGAATTTTTCAGTAAATCAGGCGCGTTGTTAACAAAACTAAGTGATACAGGTGGTGCTGTGGCGCTACAGTCTGACGTTATGATTAGCCTGCAAGGAACATATCGCTACGATCTGGAAGTAGGTATTCGTGATACTAGCGTGCCAGGCCTACTGGATGGCTTTAGTCAATTGGGTAAACCTGATGAAAACGGCAAGGTAAGCCTGAGTGGTAACGGCAATCTTTTTTAAATTCTATTTTTTGCTAGAAACATCAGCACAGTAATTGGAAAGTACTTCACCGAGACGTTCAGGTGTGACTGGCTTGGTTAAAAATTCATTCATGCCAGCATTGAGGCAGCGCAGTCTGTCATCTTCTGAAACATTGGCTGTTAAGGCAATGATAGGAACCTTTCTAATATTGCCATCTCTGCTTTGTTCTTCTTTTCGCCATTGTTTGGTTGCCTCGATTCCATCCATGATAGGCATATGCATATCCATGAAAACAATGTCGTAACTATTATCACAAAGAATTTGATAAGCGAGCTGACCATTGCCAACAACATCAACGGTATGTCCAGCCTGTTTTAACATGGTAGACATAAAAAGGACGTTTATTTCGCTGTCCTCAGCAAGCAAAACATTAAGCGGGGGTGCGTCAGGAAGTTTAACCGGAGCCTGTTCCTGTTTATTGCTTATTTCGTGCAGTTCTGAAATTTTGGCAGATTGCATTGGTATCTCGAACCAAAAAGTACTGCCTTCTCCAATAACACTACTTGCGCCTATTTGCCCCTGCATCAACTTCACAAGTTCGCGGGCAATTGTAGTTCCTAATCCTGTGCCACCAAATCGACGTGTGGTCGATGAGTCTGCTTGTGTGAAACCATCAAAGATATGGCGAAGATTTTCTTCCTCGATACCTATACCTGTATCCGCTACTTCAAAATAGATATTTGAATGGTGCTTACTAACACTGATTTTTACTTCACCGACTTCAGTGAATTTAATGGCATTGCCGGCAAGATTGAGAAGTATCTGACAGAGACGGAAGGGATCACCAAGCAATGTGTCAGGCACTTCATCTGAAATTTCATACTTAAAATCGATTCCCTTTTGCTGTGCCATGGTACCCAGCATAAGGTTTACTTCTTTCATGGCTTCTTCGAGTTGATAGGGTTTAGTTTCAAGCGTGAGTTTACCCGCCTCAATTTTAGAAAAATCCAGAATGTCATTGATTAACATATGCAGGCGGCTGGTAGATGTTGATAGTCCATCGACATATATTTTTTGTTCTTCATCAAGCTCGGTTGTTTTAAGCAGGTTAATCATGCCAACTGCACCACTCATCGGTGTACGTATTTCATGGCTCATAGTTGCCAGGAAGCGGCTCTTCGATTGGTTTGCTGCATCAGCATCTTGTTTGGCACGCTGAATTGTTTTTAGCATAGCATCAAGATATAGAGGCAAGACGATAAGTGCTATTAATTTAAAAGAACTTTCAAGAGCGTGGCTGGAAAAATTCGGATCAATAAAACATAGGAAAGTATACGAGATAAGGCTCATAAACGCCGCAGCGAATAAATAGGGGCGCCCAAAGCGGCCTCCCTGGCTGATAAAAATAAGTATATATATAAGGTAGAACGGGCTATCAGAAATACCAACTAATATACTGGAAATAGTCGTGTAGACGATATCAATGAAAGTTGAAATATAACGCCTTGGAATATGTCCGGGTTCTTTTAGTATCCAGACAAAAATAGCAATCGAATACAACATGAACGACGCTAGTAGTACCGTGAAACCATATGTCGATATAGAGAAGTAACCGAACATGGTACCGATTCCAAGATAAAAACTCATGAAGATGCCGATCGCAACACGAACAAAACCAGCTTTGTAGTCCTCATCATTTCTAAATGAGGGTGGCATCAATATGTTTGAGAGTTCTTTTGTCAGCATAGTTTATTGTTTTAGTCAGGCTGGAAATATGTCACTAAAGTCTGTAATCGCATTAAATTCTTCTACATCTTTTTCAGGTGCCTGGGTATCAGGTTTTCGTACTGCAAGCAGATGGCCAAGTCCGTAGCTTTGAGCTGAGCGGAGAACCGGTAAGCTGTCATCGACAAGCAGGGTAGCTGTTTTTTCGAACGGTTCAGTCAATTGTAGTTTGTCCCAAAACGCAGGTTCTTCCTTAGGTAAACCAATATCATGTGCACAAATAATAGCATCGAAATGGCCTGCTAGCTGTGTTCGCTGCATTTTTAATTCGAGGCTTTTGCTATGTGCATTGGTAACCAGGGTGATACGCTTGTTCGCTTCTCGTACAGCATCCAAAAAATCGATGACATGCGGATGCACACTGATGAGATGGTCGACCTCACGTTTTAGTTCGGCGATATCCATGCCCAGTTCCTGGCTCCAGTAGTCAATGCAATACCATTC
>Ga0316207_10003311_pt1 | contig 15137 bp, 12 predicted proteins | sample 6weekpyrite_MG_FD_204943 | JGI IMG/M metagenome (GOLD analysis project Ga0316207, IMG submission 204943) | Microbial mat bacterial communities from mineral coupon in-situ incubated in ocean water Damariscotta River, Maine, United States -... | ecosystem: Environmental > Aquatic > Marine >... | reverse complement strand
GTCATCAGGATACTTGTCCCACAGGTATTACGACGCATAATAAACGTAGGCAGCGTGGCTTAGTTGTTCATGACAAAATTGAACGAGTTGCGAATTATGCCCGCTGGGTTAATGTTGAAGTTGACAAGCTCGCCCATTCTTGCGGATTACAGAACGCAAGGGAGTTTCGTCGAGAACATGTAAGAATTATGAAAGAAGCTTTTCACAGTGAGTCACTAGAGTCGATGTATCCTTACCCGAAAAAATAGTAATTATTTTTGTTCCGGGATAACAGGTTCAATCAATGTGCCCATAGAGTCATAATCTTTTGCTTTAAATAATACATCAATTTGTAAGCCACCCATGCGAGATGTTTCTAGTTGAATGGTTAAGTGATGTAAATCAGCAATTCTTGTGACGATAGATAAGCCTAATCCACTACCAGATTCTTTTGTTCCCAAGCTTCGATAAAAACGATTAAAAACTTTACTACGTTCTTCCTCGGGTATACCGGGGCCACTATCAGCAACAGTCCAAATGATAGTATCATCTTTACGGCTGATGCTGACTTCAACTTCCCCACCTTTGGGTGTGTAACGAATAGCATTATCAATGAGATTACGCATTAATACACAAATTGCATCCGAATTACCGGCGACGAATTTTCCACGAGTTCCTGCTAGGCTAATTTCGATGTTTTTATCAATAGCTAATACCGCTTGAGTACTTAAAACATCTTCAGCAGCAATAAATAAGTCGAAACGACGGATATTTGCAAAACCTGTATCAGGGTCCAATCGGGCTAGTGTTAACAGTTGCTCAACCAAACGTGTAGCACGATTAACACCTTGAACCACTTGACTTAATGCTTTGCGTTGTTCCTCAGGATTTTCTGCTTGCAGTGCAATTTCAGCATGAGTCTTTAATGCTGCTAAAGGCGTGCGTAATTCATGTGCAGCATCTGAGGTAAAGCGTCTTTCCGTATCAAACGCAGTTTTCATATGTGCAAACATGCTATTAATCGCAGCTGTTAGTGGATGTACTTCGTTTGGAATGCTGAACTCGTCAATAGGCGATAAGTCATTTGTTTTTCGATTAGTTAGATTACGTGCGATTGTTTTAAAAGGCTCTAGGCTCTTTTCAATTCCAAACCAGATAAAAATAATGAGCAAAGGGATGCTGACAAGCAATGGAATGATAATAGAGAATAATAATTGGTTGGGAATAATGTTTTTAAGCTCTTGGCTAATAGCGACTTCAACACTGATAATTTGATCATCACTATGAACACGAAAAACTCGCCATTTTTGTCCGCCAATTATGACATCATCAAAGCCTTTAAACTTTGATGTCATGTGATTTTTGGGGGCATTACTGGAGCGTAAAGTGAGTAGATCATCATGTAACCATACTTGAAAAGCTAATTGGCTTTCATGATCTTGATTTAACTGCCAGTAATCTTCAGAGACGATTTCGGGGTCATTGCTGGGTGTTTCACTCAGTAACCGCTGTTCCACAAGTTCATGTAAACTCATGGCAAGTAGCACTCTTCCAGATTGTGCTAATTGTGAATCAAGTACATCAGAAATCTCATTTTTTGTATCAAAATAGCTGAGTGCGCCCGTAATTAACCAGGCACCAATAATCGTAGGTAATATAATGCCTAATAATCGACGGCGTATAGAAGGGCTCATGGTCGCCTACCCAAGGGAATCGAGGTGTTTATTTTTTGTCAATAATGTAACCAACGCCACGGATAGTTCGGATTAGTTTTGCCCCCAACTTTTTACGGATATGATGAATGTGAACTTCTACAGTATTACTTTCCACTTCATCGTTCCAGGCGTATAAACCTTCTTCCAAACGGCTTCTCGACATCACTTTATTTTGGTTTTCCAATAATAATTGTAAAATTGTAAATTCTCGAGGTGATATGTCTGTTGTTTCACCATCTTTTGTTACTGTATGGGAAGCAGGATCGAGCGTAATATTGTCATGCTCAATAACTGGTGTAGATCGACCACCACGGCGACGTAATAAAGCACGTAATCGAGCAGTTAATTCTTCTAAATCAAAAGGCTTGGTTAAGTAATCGTCAGCGCCACTATCGAGCCCCTTGATGCGGTCTTCAACACCATCTTGTGCGGTGAGAATGATAACTGGAATGTCATTACCCTGGGCACGAACTTTTTTCAGTACTTCTAGGCCTGAAATTTTTGGCAATCCCAGGTCGAGTATAATGAGCTCATATTCGTTGGTTAATAAAGCAGTTTCAGCAGCTTCGCCATCTTCAACCCAATCGGCTGCATAACCATTTTGAGAGAGTCCGATACGAATGCCATCACCTAATAAAGTGTCGTCTTCAACAATTAAAATTCTCATTAATTTCTATCCTTAGCTAAAGTCCATTTACGCTGATCAGTCTCAAACCTAATAAATGCTGACCTAAGTGATTGATTCAAAATGTTTTATTGTAATCTATCTCAAAATGAATATTTCACAGAGGGTTATCGACTGTTTTTCCGCATTTCTTAAGAAAACTTATAGCATATTGGGTGCCTATTTATTTAGGCTAATATTTAGAGATTATTGAAATTTGGAAGTTCACCCCAATATTATTGGGTAATTAAGAATAGTTTGAGGATGTAAAACATGAGAATGGATAAGTTAACCAGTAAATTTCAAATGGCACTTGCAGATGCACAAAGCTTGGCTGTTGGTCGTGATCATCAATTTATTGAACCTGCCCATTTGATGTCCGCTTTATTGAGTCAGGAAGGGGGAAGTATTCCTCATTTATTGGCCAAAGCTGATGTGAATGTCGCGGGACTTAGATCTCAATTGGGAGAAGCGTTAGATCGTCTTTCAAAAATTGAAGGTGGCGAAGGCGATGTTCATATTTCCAATGATTTAATTAAGTTGCTTAATATTAGCGATAAACTTTCTCAAAAACGTAAAGATAAATTTATTTCTAGTGAATTATTCGTTTTAGCTGCATTAGATGATAAGGCCAGCTTGGGTCAAATATTACGACAAAATGGTGCTGCAAAAGGCTCCATTGAAAAAGCGATTGAAGAATTGCGTGGTGGCCAAGCTGTTGAAGATGCTGACGCCGAAGAAAGTCGTCAAGCATTAGAAAAATATACCATTGATTTAACCGAACGTGCTGAGCAAGGCAAGCTTGATCCGGTGATTGGTCGTGATGATGAAATTCGTCGCACCATTCAAGTATTGCAACGTCGCACAAAAAATAATCCCGTATTAATTGGTGAGCCAGGTGTGGGTAAAACAGCGATTGTTGAAGGTCTTGCCCAACGAATAATCAATGGTGAAGTGCCTGAAGGATTAAAAGAAAAACGCTTGCTCTCTTTAGATATGGGTGCCTTGATTGCCGGGGCAAAATTCCGTGGTGAATTTGAGGAGCGTTTAAAAGGTGTATTGAATGACCTTGCGAAACAAGAAGGCCAGGTAATTTTATTTATTGATGAATTACACACCATGGTTGGTGCAGGAAAAGCCGAAGGCGCCATGGATGCAGGTAATATGTTGAAACCTGCTTTAGCGCGCGGTGAATTACATTGTGTGGGTGCGACTACGCTGGATGAATATCGGCAATATATTGAAAAAGATGCTGCGCTCGAGCGGCGTTTTCAAAAAGTATTGGTTGATGAACCCAGTGTTGAAGATACTATTGCCATACTGCGTGGCTTGAAGGAAAAATACGAAGTGCATCACGGTGTTGATGTTACCGATCCGGCGATTGTAGCGGCTGCTACATTATCCACTCGATACATTACAGATCGTCAATTACCGGATAAGGCCATTGATTTAATTGATGAAGCCGCCAGTTTAATTCGAATGGAAATTGATTCTAAGCCAGAAGATATGGATCGTTTAGATCGTCGCCTAATTCAATTAAAGATTGAACAAGAAGCGATGAAAAAAGAAACAGATGAAGGTTCTAAAAAACGCCTCAGCATTTTAAAAGATGAGATTGCTGATTTGGAAAGAGAATATTCTGATCTGGAAGAAATTTGGAAAGCGGAAAAAGCTGTAGTGCAGGGTTCGCAGGGTGTTAAGGAAGAGCTGGAGCGTGCTCGTCAAGAATTGGAAACCGCAAAACGTGCAGGTAATCTGGCACGTATGTCTGAATTACAATACGGCAAAATTCCTGAATTAGAAAAGAAATTGGAAAGTGCTGATGAAGTAGATATGCAAAATATGAAACTGCTTCGAAACAAAGTGACCGAGGAAGAAATCGCTGAAATTGTTTCAAAATGGACAGGTATCCCAGTTTCAAAAATGTTGGAAGGCGAAGTCGATAAACTCTTACGAATGGAAGAAGTGGTTTCTAAACGTGTTGTAGGTCAGGATGAAGCTGTAATCTCTGTGGCAAATGCGATTCGACGATCACGAGCCGGTTTGTCGGACCCAAACCGCCCTAATGGTTCATTCTTATTTCTAGGCCCTACTGGTGTAGGTAAAACAGAACTCACCAAAGCATTGGCCACCTTTTTATTCGATACTGAAGAATCTATGGTGCGTATTGATATGTCAGAGTTTATGGAAAAGCATTCCGTCGCTCGATTGATTGGTGCACCTCCCGGTTATGTGGGTTATGAAGAAGGAGGTTATTTAACTGAAGCAGTTAGACGCAAACCTTATTCTGTTATCTTGCTTGATGAAGTCGAAAAAGCGCATCCTGATGTGTTTAATGTGTTACTTCAGGTATTGGATGATGGGCGTTTGACTGACGGTCAAGGACGCACAGTCGATTTTCGTAATACTGTTATTGTGATGACCTCTAATCTAGGTTCTCAAGTTATTCAGGAAATGTCGGGTGAAGAGCGTTACTCTGAAATGAAAAATGCTGTGATGGACATTGTTGGTACGCATTTCCGACCTGAATTTATTAATCGTGTTGATGATGTTGTCGTATTCCATCCTTTGGGCCAAAGTCAGATTCGCTCTATTACTGAAATACAAATGCAATATTTAAAACAACGATTAGCCGATCGTGAAATTGGATTGTCGGTGACAGATGGCGCGTTAGATTTCTTAGGTGAAGCGGGTTATGACCCTGTATATGGTGCGCGTCCCCTGAAACGAGCGATTCAAAGCAGTGTGGAAAATCCTCTAGCGCAACAAATTCTTTCAGGTCGTTTTGTACCAGGCGATACCATTGTGATTGATAAAAGTGGTAATGAATTGGGATTTGAGAAACAGCTAGAGCAAACAAACACGATAACCGCTTAGTTTAATCCGCAATATAAATGAGAAAGCCTAGTTGAAAAACTGGGCTTTTTTTTTGCGAATACGTTATAGTTTTATTTTCGAGCAATAATCCGGAAGTAAAGATGAGCGCAAAAGATAATCAACCTGATTGGCATAAGATTGCTGAAAAATTCGACATGTGGCTGCCCTATATAAAGCCAGTAGGTGATAGCATACTGGAGGTACTAAATGCACAGTCTGGAGACAAAATTCTTGATGTTGCTTCGGGTACTGGAGAACCGGCGTTAACACTTGCTCGTCAGATGGGTGATGCTGTGGATATAATTGGTGTTGATGCCGCAGAGGGCATGATTGATGTAGCGCAAGCTAAAGTGGATAAAGAAGCTCGCAATAATATTCGTTTTCTCACAATGCCCGCCGAAAGTTTAGAATTTCCAGATAATGAATTTGACAAAATTTTGTGTCGTTTTGGGGTCATGTTGTTTAATGATCCGCAGGCAGGTGCAAAGGAAATGTGTCGTGTTTTAAAATCGGGTGGTTCATTTGCTCTAGCAGTCTGGGCGGATGCTGAGTCTATGCCAACAATGCTTTGGGCGTATCAAGTATTGAAAGATAAAATACCAGAAGATATTCATCCACCACTAGCAAAAATAACTTCATTAGGTGAGCAAAGCGTTATTGAGGCAATACTTAAAAACGCTGGATTTTGTGATGTTGAGGTTAAACGTCAAACTTTTCATTATGAATTTGATTCATTTAACGATTATTGGAATATTGTTGAAGCCTCGGACATTATGAAAATGCAATTTGATGCGTTGGATGAATCGCAGCGCTTGTCGATACGAGACGAAGTGGCGATTTTTGCTCAACAATATAGTGACGATAATGGTTTTCATGTGCCACATGATTATTTGTTAGTAACGGGTAAAAAATAAGTAATAAGCTGAAGGGAAATGATATGTTGAAAAAACTGAGTTACGTAATTGGATTTTTATGTTTTGTATTCAGTGCACAAGCAATGGCCTGGGTTGAGGACACTAAAAAGCTTTTTGAAAATGATAAATATGAAAAAGTTATCGAAATTGCAATGGAGCATAAAAAGGATAAGAAACGTAAAATTGGCATTATGTTTTTAACTTTTAGTCATCTGCAAATGTATGAATTGAACGATAGCAAATCAGATAAAAGGAAATATAAAAATTATCTGGAGGTTTTGGACGACAATGTTTCGATTTCTGATTTAGACGATATTAATTATTTTATTGAGCAATTTGATAAGCCTGAAGTGGTTAAGGTTGCGCAAAAAGTTCTTAAACTAGCGTTTAAGAATATTGAAGACGTTAATGATGTTCCAAGTCTTATAAAGTTTATTAAAAGTGAGAACAAAAAAACACGTAAAATTGCCATGGGTACTGTTAAGAAATTCATGAAGGCTAAACGAAAATATGTAAATAAAGGCGGAACCTTGCGTGATGAGGGTGTTGTCGTAATGCAAGATGAGAAACTCATTCGTGCTTTGCTTGAGCACGCGAAAGATTCAGGCGCAAAAGATATTTTAATCTCGATAGAACGACCAGTTTTGGCTTATATTGGAGACTATGAGGGAAAAGCGGTTAACAAAATTGAGCAAAAAATATTAAAAGCGATTATGAAACGAGAGAAAAAATATCCTGAAAGCTCTTGGTATAGTGCGACGGGAAAAGTTAAAGATGTAGCTAAGCAGTTTGAAGAATAATAAGTAATAAAAAGCCGGCTATATTAAGCCGGCTTTTTGATATAGCAGTAAATTGATTACAGTTCGAATGGCATTGCTACACCTATTCCGATATGTGATAACTGATCAATCTTGGTAAATTCTGCAATAATATCCATATCGTCCTTGAAAGCGTATGTTCCTGTAACACCAAATGCAAGTTCGGTTTCAGAGTCACTTGCACTACTAGAGGAGAAGAAGGCACAACCGGTACCGGAACACGAACTATCGAATGACATACTTAAATATACTAATCCAACCCTACCTTTTACGGAAATTTCATCGTTAACTGGATAAGTATATGCGCCATATGCTCCTAGAGACCAATAGCTTGTTTCAGATTTTATAGTAGTGCCTCCCCCGCTCGCCGAACTTCCTGCTGGAGTAGTTAGCGATTTTGAGAATTCGGCTTCAGCAGAAAATCCTTCCATGTCTATCATGTCATCAAGTTTCATGCTACCAGAAACAATAGCAGTAAATCCTCTGTCGTCGACATTTTTTATTTTTGAGGAGGCGATTTGTGCACTTCCAGTGTATTCCTCTGCAAATGTTGCAGAGCTTGATAGCGCGATTAGCATAGCTAAACCGATACTTGTACTTTTCTTCATCATTATTGAACCTTTATTTAAGTGGGATTATTAACTTAGGTATACTATTTTAACCATTAATAGAGAGTATAAGTCAAGATGAGCATGCTATTGGTTGTTTTCTGTACACGGTGTTTATGCTACGTAAATTGATACATTTATGGCTAAAAAAGCAGAATAGAGAAAATCATAATGACATATTTGGTTACACATAGGAGGAGGTTTATGCAGCTACTGTTGATATCTAGTTTAAGTTAATATGTTTTACTATCATTTAAGATAAAAGTTGCCCCTTGATTGACAGCGGTTTTTTTAATGTACCTGTTGAGTTGGTGAATTTTTACTCAGCGTTATGATTAAGCTGTACCTACTGTCCTATAATATTTTTTGTGCGTTACTTATCGTTCGAATTTATTAATTACCTGTTCCACTTTTTTCTCGGAATAAGGTTTTACAATAAATCCATCAGCGCCAGCTTCCATGTAAATATGTCGATATTATTGTTAGTTGCTAGAAACTGTAGGGTTGATATAGATTAAACTGATTTGGTTTAGATAAGGGCGTCATCAAAGTATTTGATCAATTTTATACGGTAGCTTTTCAGAGTTGTCGCCGCGGTATGCTTTCCATTAGGAATTATCCATAATTCCTTCGGTTGTGATGCTGATTCATAAAGTAGCTTTCCATGTTCTAGTGGAATTACTTTATCATTATCGCCGTGCATAATTAATACTGGGATTTTTGAAATACTACTAAGAGCAGTTTGTGGGCTATATTTATTAGTAATGGTTAAAGATAAGGGCCATTGAAATGCCCATGTTATCCAACTCTCGCTGAGTTTTTCTCGAGCGATGTTACGAAAATCACTAAATCCACTTTCCATTACTAGTGCAGCGATATTGAAATTTGCCTGATTCTGAGCAACGGCATTTGCAGCAATAGCAGCACCTAAACTTTGTCCAAATACGATGAGTTTCGAATCGTCGACATCATCTCGTTTGCTTAATTGTGCAATAACTGTTGAAACATCTGAGATGGCAGTATCAATATTTAATTCTCCTTCTGATTTGCCATAACCACGGTAGTCATATAAATACACATTAAATCCTTGCTTGGGTAACCAGTACACAGCGCCAATATGCGTACTAATATTTTCTGCGTTTCCGTGTAGAAATAATATGGTTGCTTTGGCTGGCCCTTTTGATGGTAAAAACCAGCCATGTAAACGTGTGCCATCGTCAGTGGTGATATAGTTGTCCTCATAACTAAGGCCAATTTTTTTAGGGGAAAGAACATGTTTTTTCATGGGATAAAAAAACATATTTGTGCAGCCGATTGATAAACACAACACGATTAATAATATCAATAGAATTGGAATTTTTCTAATATTCATAGAATGCTAGAAATAGTATTGATAATTAATGGAAGCATTGATAAAAGAATTAGCAGAATGTTTTTCTCCGCCCCCACTGACTTTTAATGATTGATTACGTGTTAATGCAAAATTATGGGTATAGTTAATTTGTGAACGATAATTTCCATTAAGAAACTTTTCAGCCCTAATTTCAATTTTTGCTGTTGAACTATTGAAATGCCAGAGGAAGCCGTTTGATATACCTAATGCAGGTTCGATAATATAAGATTGAGTTTCTTTTGCACGTTCGAGTCTTGCGGTTCCCAGGGAATATAGGAAGCCTTTTTTAAAAACTGAATAGGTGTATCCTCCCCCGCCTGAAAGATGAGCGACAAGTTTGTCCTTTCTGTCTATGGTTTGTCTTTCAAAGCCTGTTAATACTTGCCAGGAAAAAGATTTAAAAAAACGAGTTCTAGGATTTAAGGACAATATGTCAATGACATCCAATTTATCTAATTGAATATCGCCAGTTGAATTGAGTACACGCATTTGAATGTTTGTTATATTAATTTGTGCGCCGGGTAGATAACCGTGTAGATTATCCTCAAGGCTATGGAATGCCATTCTCAATGATAACGTACTATATAGTTTCTCATTTCGCTCTTTCATGCCAATAGTTATGCGGCGTGAATGATGGCCTTTTTCAGGTCTAATAGGTGGAGTTATTAATGGTTTAAATGAATTGGATGGATATTTATTTAAAGCTGTTAACAGCTGAAAGCTGTGTTTAGCTGTTTCTTTGTTTTTTACTTTACCCACTTCTTGATATCGTAAATAACGATAAGCAGTGTCTACAATATTGCGTTGCTTATCCTCAGGTTTTGTTAAAAAGTCAGCTTGATTGGTTCGTGATGGATTTTTTGAAATTTCTTCCATGAGGTCGAGCTCAGATTCTGACATTAATTTTAATAGAGTATTTAATTCCGTTACTTGAGAGGGGCGGTACTGATGACTAGCAATTAATCCGGCTTGTTCAATTGTTTTAATCGTATCTACAGGTATTGCTGTTAGCCCAAAATCATCTGTTAATTCCAAACCTGGGCGGGCAACTTCTAATAATTCCAATAATCGATAGGAACAATTTTCATCAAAGAAATAGTAGTTAAAATTGATGTCCTGTAATTCCCATAAATGCTTGGTCATTCGTTCTGCTTCGATAGGCGTGAGATTCAAGTTGTATTCCCATATGTCCCGTTTTTCTATACGATTATATTCTCGAATTTTATTATAGTAGGGCGTTACATTAAAAAGACCGGGATATGCGCCAGTTAATCCCTTATATGCATAGAATATTGAATTATCATTCGAATCTGTATTCGCACCAAAGTTAACAGCAAAAGAAAGTAACTTTGATTGTTCTTTTTCAATTGAGCGGTCTAGTCGAAGCAAGGTATGACCAAACATAGATGAGGGGCTATTTAAATGATAAGTTGGGAATACCATAGTGACTCGCTGTGGCTGAATCATTGAATACCAAGTGTTGAATTTTTGACAACTCACGCTCGGTAGGCTACCTGCATCGATTGATAAGTGTTTCGTTAACCAGGCAAAGCGGGCAATAAAACGGCATTGGGCATGGTCATCATTAGTGAGGTCGGTGCGATACAAGGCAGCGATTGTTGATAACAATTCAGACTTTGGATTTGATGCGCCATTTTCAGCGATAAAAAAAACATTATCATCTGCATGGCTATAATATTCCTCTGAGTAGGCTGATTTTTTATAATAATGTATAAGATTCAGCCATTCTTGATGTTGCCAAAGGCTTTTTTCTATGGCCAGATTTTGAAGGGCTAAGATTTTATCTGTATTTAGCGGTGTAGCTAACGTAATTGAAGAGCTGAACAGCAAAAAAAATAGGCAATAGGTAATTCTAAGTCCCATTACGAGTAAATTATATGTGGGTTTATTTATAGAGCCTCTGAGTTATTTGATAATAACTCAGAGGTTTTTGAAAAAATTTTAATATGCTGATTATGCGGCGTATTTTGCTAATTGAGGATTAGCTCGCATCATATCTTTTAAAGATGCAACGACTTCTTTTGCAGTTACATTTTCATGTGGGAAAATGTTTTTAAAGTTTTCATGAGATACTTCAGCAAAAAGATTACGGTCGTTTTTTTCAACACCTAAAAGCGCAGCAACAGCATTTAAGGCTTCGCCTTGTCCACGTGCGACATCTTCCACCAGTTCATCCATCAAGTTATATACCATCGCGTCGCCGCCATAGCTTAGGTCACCATCTGTTGAACAACCATTGGTACCAGTAGTCATACCAAAAGTCGCATTTCCGGAAGTTCCGTTAGTGGTTAATGCCAAAAAGTGGGGGCCAATGCCGGATTTACCATCAAATAACATATTTCCCCAACCACAATCTGGTCCACCTGGTGCATCAGCCATCGCAGTAGATGATGCGGTAAATATTAAAGAAGCAAAAATTAGTTTTTTCATTGTTCGCTACATCCCGTAATTTGACTAAAAAGTTTTGTTATTCCCATATGATGTTAAACCAATTAGTAGGAGTGAGCAAGAACAGCCTTAGTCGAATAGTGTATTTGAAAATGCAGATTGGTTGTCTAAGTCAGGATTATATTTGAGTGTTAAGTTTGAAGCATTTTTACTCAAATTAGGGTAAGAACGCAAAAAGATTATTTGTTTGTGATGTGCGTTTTTCATTCAGTAATCGGCTGTTTTTATTTTTATGTGGTTAGTGAATTTTTATATTTTTTTACAACCTGTTCAACTTTTTTCTCAGAATAAGGTTTAACAATAAATCCATCAGCACCAGCATCCATGGCTATTTTAACGTTATCAAAAGTCCCATGAGCACTTACAATCACGACAAATGTTGGAATGTCGTTATCTTTGATATGTTTTAGCACTTCTAGGCCGTTTCCATCTGGCATTTCTATGTCAAGAAAAGTCATTTCAGGAATCCAGCCACTATCTAGAATATCTATGATTTCCTTACCTGATGAGGCTTTGCCTTCAACGATGCATTGGTTATCAATGAGTACTTTTTCTAATAGCACTCGCATTAATTCTTCATCGTCCGCAAGCATGACTTTGGTGTATATTGAATCCGAGCTATTGTTTGTTTCTTTGTTTGACATGCTTTCATAAATAGAGAAGGCCTGATTTAATTTTTCTATGGTGAAAGGCTTGTTGATAAAACCTTTGGCACCATATTCTCGAGCTCGATTAATAGTCTGTTGATCATCATCTCCGCTAATAATCCAAACTTTGTCATGAATGGCTTGTTCCGACAGATCTTTTAAAATGTCTAGGCCATTTCTACCGGGCATATTTATATCGAGTAATACCAAATCGGGTGCTGACTGTTGGATGGCATCAATTACCTTATTACCATCAGCAACTTCTTTGACAACTTCGCAATTAAATTGCTTGAGATGAGCCTTCAGCAATTGCCGTAAACCTTCGACATCGTCAGCGATAAGTGTTTTAATTTTTTCCATTGATTGATATTAACCTTTTACTTGTTTGCGATGTTCTTACACATTTCATTTAGACTTATAAATTGCTTTTCGGCTTGTTGTAATTCTTGCTCTTTAGCAAAAGTTTCTATGTTTGCTGAAATTTCAGTAATTTCGGGATAGCCGAAACTTCCTCCCATGCCCTTCAATTTATGTGCAACTTGGCGTAAGGTATCAGCATCTTGATTTTCTAAAGCAGAAGCGAATTCCAACATTAAATCTGGTAACCCTTGTTTAAAGTTGTTGGTTAATTCAGTGAGCAAATCATCTTTGCTTTCATTTTTGATTATAGATAGATCTTCTGATGTTTTGATATGCTTGGCTAATGTTGCATAAAATTTTTGTAGGTCAATCGGTTTTGCTAGAAAGTCATCTACTCCCGCTTTAGCAAATCGCTCTCTGTCTTCCTTCATGGCATTTGCAGTAAGAGCTATTATTTTTCCATCATATCCCGTGGAGCGTAGCCATTGTGTGGCTTGCATTCCATCCATTACTGGCATTTGCATATCCATTAATATTAAATCAAAGTCATTAGCCATTGCTTCTTCAACAGCTAGTTGACCATTTTCTACAGCGGTAACTTCAGCACCTGTACGTTTGATGTACATAGAAACAAGGCCTTGTATGTCTGGGCTATCTTCTGCCAGTAAAATTTTTCCCTGAATGCGTAATGCTTCAGTTTGATGGTTTTCATCGCGAGTTGACCAGTTTTCAGGTAATGAAAAGAGTAAGCTTTCTTGATTCACCTCGCCAGAGCAAATATTTAAGGTAAAACGTGTGCCTCTACCTGGGTGACTCGTACATTCCAAATCACCGTCTAACATGTTGGCTAATTGTCGAGAGATGGTTAACCCTAGACCTGTTCCGCCATATTTACGTGTAGTTGATGCATCTGCTTGAGAAAAGGGATTAAAAATTTGTTCAATTGCTTTGCTATCCATGCCAATGCCAGTATCGCTGATTATGAATGTCATTTGATTGTTAATTGAATCATAGCCACAGCTTATAGTGATGCTTCCACGTTCTGTAAATTTGATGGCATTGCTGACAATGTTTAAGAGTATCTGCTTTAATCTTGTTGGATCAGAGTCGATAACTTCAGGTATTGGGAACAAATATTGAATTTGAAAATCTAGTCCTTTTTCTCTGGCAATTTGGCCCATAACAGACTCAACTTCCCCCAGAATATTCAAGGGTGAAACATCAATAATCTCGATATCCAATTTATTTGCTTCGATTTTGGATAAATCAAGAATATCATTAATAACTTGCAATAAATGTTTCCCATTTCGAATGATGGTATTTGTATAGTCCAAGCGTTCTGTTTTTTTCAAGCTGTTATTTAAGAGTGTCTCAGCGTAACCGATTACCGCTGTAAGGGGTGTGCGAATTTCGTGACTCATATTGGCAAGAAATAACGACTTGTATTGATTCGCCGACTCTGCTGCTTGTTGGGTTTCTATCAATTCTTGTTCATTCTTTCCTGAGCTGCGGATTGCAAAAATTGCTACTGACCCTCCGATGATAAATATGATTACACCAAAAAATAAAACCATATTAAAAGAGTTTTCATTTGCGGCAACAGTCGCTTTTGCTGCACGCTGCATAACGTCACGCTGTACATCCAACATCTTTGTGAGTTCAGCCATAACTTTATTTTGAATGGGTGTTACTTCATTAAGTAACAAGTCTCGTGCAATTTTGTCACGATCTTCTAAAAAATGTTCAACAGAATTTAATTGGGTTTGCCCACCTTGAAAAATGAGTTTTTTGGCATTTTTCCAGATTATTTCTTCCTCTGGATTCATCCCCATGGCAACAAGTGCATCTCTAGCTTGAATAAAGTCTGAAGCGAGTTGTTTGAATTGCATGTATTCATCATCACGATCAAAACTATCGTCAAGTAAAGCAATTCGATGGAGTATTAAGGCGCGCATATGTGCGGAATCACGCATCTTGAAAACTAGCGCTGTTTCTTTTTGTTCTTCCAGTATTTCTTCTATATGCTCAGTGGTTTCCTGGATGTAATTCAACCAGTTTACTGTCATTATGACTAGAAGAACCAAAATTGTTCCGAAGCCAATGGAAAGGACTGTTTTTGAACTTGTTTTATTCATATGGTTTATGTATTTGAGTAAGCCGTCTAGATAAGATCGACAATATTCTGAGTTGCTTGAGTCCGAATGGTTGTTATTCGTTCGAAATGGGCAAGTTATTGATTTGTTTCAATTCTATTTTGAGAAATGGCGAATTGTGGTGACAATGAACGGCAAATTAATGATCAATTTTTAGGTATTGTGAAATAAAAAGTAGCCCCTTGATTGACAGAGGATTCTGCCCAGATTTCCCCACCATGTCGATGAACGATACGTTGTACCATAGCTAGCCCTATGCCATTGCCTTCAAATTCATCTTTACCATGTAATCGTTGAAACGTTTCGAATAATTTACTTGCATGTTCCATTTCAAAGCCAGCACCGTTATCTTTTACAAAAAAGACTGTTCTACCTGATTGTTTAATGCTGCCAAGTTGGATTTTTGCATTCTCTCTATAAATTGAAAACTTCCAAGCATTACCTAGTAAATTTTCCAGTAACAATGCAAGCATAGAGGGGGCGCCATAGGTTATCAAATTGTCTTCTATTTCTATTTGTGTATTGTTGTCTGGATTTGCT
>Ga0316207_10003310_pt1 | contig 15137 bp, 13 predicted proteins | sample 6weekpyrite_MG_FD_204943 | JGI IMG/M metagenome (GOLD analysis project Ga0316207, IMG submission 204943) | Microbial mat bacterial communities from mineral coupon in-situ incubated in ocean water Damariscotta River, Maine, United States -... | ecosystem: Environmental > Aquatic > Marine >... | reverse complement strand
GTATCCCCTTAATAATTTTTTCAGCTTGTTCCTGTATAAGCTGTGCATCGCAGGTAATATACGGTTCGCATTCGGCAGCATTAATAATGAGCGTTTCTACGGGTTTTTCCTGTACCAGTTTTAAATGTGTTGGAAAACCGGCGCCACCCATACCGACAATCCCTGCTTCAAGAATGGCTTGTTTAAGGTCGTCCCTAGTTAAATTAAACGGCTCGGCAATGGGTTGTATTTCAGGATGCCAGCGATCTTCGCCATCTGTTTGTATAGTAATACAGTCAACCGATTGTTTAAGCATGCCGGGAACCGCACAGTGTTCAATAGCAACAACTTTCCCCGAACTGGGAGCATGCATGGCAGCGGTAACTGTATTTTTATCATCCTTTATACAGGCAATACATTGGCCTTTTAATACCTGTTCACCAATTTTAACAATAGGTGTGGCTGGGCGACCAATATGTTGAAGTAATGGAACAGTGAGGGTATCCGGTATTAGCGCAGTGCTAATAGCGTATTGCATCGACAGTTGCTTATGGCCGTCTAAGCTTAAGCCACCATGAAAGCGATGTTTTGCCTGCTCGATAATCGTTTTCATGCGTTCGGCTCCGTAAACAATAACGGCGCAAACGGAACTTCGACCGATACTTTATTTTTTTCTTCGACAGCCGGGATAACATGGATACAGTCGACCGGACATGGCGGAATGCAAAGATCACAGCCGGTGCACTCACTGGCGATAACGGTATGCATTTGTTTGGCAGCACCTAAAATAGCATCGACCGGACATGCCTGAATACATAAAGTGCAACCGATACAAACATTTTCATCGATGTAGACTACGGTTTTTTCTGCATGCTCACCATTTTCTTCATTAAGCGGTTTGGGATCTTTACCAAGTAAATCAGCCAACGCAAGGATGGTTGCTTCACCCCCGGGTGGACATTGATTAATATCTGCTTCTTCCTTGGCAATGGCTTCCGCATAAGGACGGCAACCCGGGTAAGTGCATTGGCCACATTGCGTTTGAGGTAATAAGGCATCGATTTGGTCAACAACCGGGTTTGACTTTACCTTATAGCGAACTGCTGCAAAGCCAAGTAGTAAACCAAAGGCAATGGCTAAAAGAGATAAAGCAATAATGGCTGTTAGCATATTAAATTATAAAACCCGTTAACCTTTAATCAGTCCTGAAAAACCCATAAAGGCCATAGACATTAAACCTGCTGTAATTAGAGCAATTGAGGTGCCCTTAAATGGCGTTGGTACATCAGCAACGGCAATCCGTTCGCGCATTGCAGCAAACAGTACCAGTACCAGAGAAAACCCCAGTGAAGCACCAAAACCGTATAACGCCGATTCAATAAAGCCAAATTCTGTTTTTTGTACATTTAATAAAGCAACGCCAAGTACCGCACAGTTGGTAGTAATAAGGGGTAAAAAAATTCCCAGTACCTGGTAAAGCAACGGACTGGTTTTGCGAATAAACATTTCTGTAAACTGAACCACCCCGGCAATAATTAATATAAAGGTAATGGTGCGCAGGTATTCAATACCTAATGGTTCAAGTAAATAACTATCGGCAAGGTAACTGCAAATAGAAGAAAGTGTTAATACAAATGTTGTGGCCAGAGCCATGCCGGTCGCGGTTTCAAGTTTTCGTGAAACCCCCATAAAAGGACATAACCCCAGAAATTTGACCAGAACAAAATTATTAACCAGTACGGTACTAACTAAAATGAGTGCGTATTCTTTCATCTAAGTATTATCCTTAAACTAAATTTACTTAACTTTCATCCCGGGTTGTGCGCCTTCATGTGGTTCCATAATCCATAAGTCTTTACCACCGGGGCCAGCGGCTAATACCATGCCTTCGGAAATACCAAAGCGCATTTTTCGAGGCTTAAGATTAGCAACCATAACGGTGAGCTTACCTTCCAGTTGTTCGGGCGAATAGGCTGATTTAATCCCGGCAAAAACATTTCGGGTTTGTTCTCCTATATCCAGTGTTAATTGTAGTAGTTTATCCGCACCTTCTACATGCTCTGCTTTAATTATCCGTGCAATACGCAGGTCGACTTTAGCAAAGTCTTCAAAGTCGATAAGACCGTTATCTTTATCAGTCATTTTTTTATCTTCTTTTGTTTTTTTGTTAGTTTTAGGTTTCGCAGCTTCTAGGTTTTGTTTAGATGCTTCAACCATGGCAGTAACCTTGTCTTTATCTATACGTGTCATTAACGGTTTGAACTTATTAATTTTATGGTTGAGTAATTTTTTATTACGATCATCCCAATTAAGTTCATCGATATTTAAAAAAGCTTCAACATTTTTAGCCATACTGGGTAGCACGGGTTTTATATATACGATGAGTTGCTTAAATAAATTAAGGCCAGTTGTACAGATTATATGTAGCTTTCGCTCCATACCATCTTGTTTTGCAAGTACCCATGGTTGCTGTTCGTCAATATATTGGTTTACTCGGTCAGCCATATACATAATGTCTCGCATTGCGTGGCCAAACTCTCTTGCTTCGTATTTACGCCTAACTGATTCACCATCAGTTGCGTTTTCTAAAAATAGTTGCTCGCCATTATTAACGTTGTCTAAATTAGTCGGTTCAATACTTTCAGCAAGCATGCCATCAAAACGTTTTGTAATAAAACCGGCACAACGACTGGCAATATTAACGACTTTACCCACCAGGTCTGAATTAACGCGTGCCTGAAAGTCTTCAAGGTTTAAATCGAGATCATCAATACCGCTTCCCAGCTTGGCTGCAAAATAATACCGCAGGTATTCCGGGTTCAGGTTGTCAAGATAGGTTCTTGCCTTAATAAAAGTACCACGCGACTTCGACATTTTTTTACCGTCAACGGTTAAAAACCCATGACAGAAAACACCAGTTGGTGTGCGGTAACCACTGCCGTTGAGCATTGCCGGCCAGAACAAGGTGTGGAAGTAGGCAATATCCTTACCGATAAAATGATATAACTCGTATTGGCTATCGGTAGCCCAGTAGTCGTCAAAGCTAAGATCTTGTTGCTTATCGCACAGGTTTTTAAAGCTGGCCATATAACCAACCGGGGCATCGAGCCAGACATAAAAATACTTGTTGCTGGTGCCGGGTATCTCAAAACCAAAATACGGTTTATCGCGGGAGATATCCCAGTCCTGTAAGCCGGACTCAAACCATTCGTTGAGCTTATTGGTAATTTCCGCTTGAACATGCTCGCCGTTAATCCAGTCTTTGAGCATGGCTTCAAAATCACCTAGGGCAAAGAAGTAGTGTTCGGATTCTTTTTTGATGGGCGTTGCTCCGGAAACCGCAGAGACCGGGTTTATTAGATCTGTGGGTGAGTAAGTACTTCCACAAACCTCACAGTTGTCGCCATACTGGTCTTCAGCACCGCATTTAGGGCACTCACCCCTAATAAAACGGTCGGGCAGGAACATTTCCTTTTCGGGATCGTAAGCCTGCTCGATGGTTTTACTGTGTATATGGCCGGCATCTTTTAAACGGGTATAAATACTCTGTGCAAGGATTTTGTTTTCATCCGAATGAGTACTGTGAAAATTATCGAAACCGATACAAAAATCTGCAAAATCCGCACGGTGTTCCTTTTCGGTATTGGCAATAAGCTGTTCTGGGGTAATGCCTTCAGTTTGTGCACGTAGCATAATTGGGGTGCCATGGGCATCATCGGCACAGACGTAAGTACACTGATTTCCTTGCATTTTCTGGAATCTAACCCAAATATCCGTCTGGATATATTCAACCATGTGGCCGATATGGATGGAGCCATTAGCATAAGGCAAGGCGCTGGTTACCAGGATATGGCGGATTTTATTCTTTGGTGTTGTCTCAGTTGCTGACATTACTTTGCTTCTATCGTTGTCGTCCGGTTATTACCTGTCGAAGGCTAAGCGGATACTGTGTAAGTATTTGATTTTAAAGGGCGCATATTACCAGTTAGTGGCAATTTATGCTAACCTGGTCAGTTTAGCCGTCAGTCTATTGAAATATTACAATTAGACCTTATATATAAGTGCCTATTTTAAGGTAAAAAAGTTTATAATAGAACTCTAATGCAATATTGTGTAAGATTGCGTCCCTCGAGTAATACCTTTGTATTTTACTCAGGTATTGTAAACAGTTTTCGCCACGAGTGTGGCATTTATTTGTGCAGATAATAAAAGCGAATTAAAGCGAGATTAGGAGAGGCCCATGGCTGAGGTAAACGCAACACAAGTTGAAGAGGCACTAAAAGCCTATATCGACCCATATACAGAAAAAGATTTAGTCGCGACTAAGAGTCTTCGTGATATTAAAGTGGATGGCAGCAAGGTTGTTGTGGATGTGCTACTGGGTTATCCGGCCGAAGGTTTTAAATCTGAAATGGCTTCTAAATTAAAAGAAATGGCCGAGTCTGTAGACGGTATTTCTGAAGCAACGATTAACGTGACTTCAAAAATTGTGGCACACACGGTGCAAAAAGGCGTCAATATGATTAATGGCGTCAAGAATATTATTGCGGTGGCATCGGGTAAGGGTGGCGTTGGTAAATCAACGACTTCAGTTAACCTGGCACTGGCACTGGCAAAAGAAGGCGCTACGGTCGGTATATTAGATGCGGATATTTATGGTCCAAGTCAGCCTCGTATGCTGGGCGTGAGTGGTCAACCAGAATCTTCTGATGGCAAAAGCCTGGAACCTCTAAATAGTTATCATATTCAATCGATGTCAATTGGTTATCTGATTGATGAAGAAACACCGATGATCTGGCGTGGCCCGATGGTTACTCAGGCATTAGAACAGTTACTGAATGACACAAAATGGAAAGACGTTGATTACCTGATAATTGATTTACCACCGGGTACGGGTGATATCCAGTTAACTCTGGCGCAGAAGGTGCCGGTAACGGGTGCATTAATTGTAACTACGCCACAAGACATTGCTTTACTCGATGCGCGTAAAGGCTTAAAGATGTTTGAGAAGGTAGAAGTTCCTGTACTGGGTATCGTTGAAAACATGAGCTTACATATTTGTAGCGAATGTGGTCATGAAGAACACATCTTTGGTTCCGGTGGTGGTGAAAAAATGGCAGACCAGTACGATGTAGATTTACTGGGTGCATTACCATTGGATATGTCAATCCGTGTCGGCACCGATGAAGGGAAACCAACTGTCGTTGCCGATCCTGAAGGCCGGGTCACAGAAATTTATTGTGATATTGCGCGACGTGTTGCGGCGAAACTTTCAACCAAGGCAAAAGACTTTAGTGCCAGTTTCCCGAATATCGTGATTCAAAACAATTAATCAGAATACCCGGTTAGCATACTGGACTAGTAAACTGGAAAGGGGAGAACATCTAATGATGTTCTCCCCTTTTTTAATGATACATTCCAGTTAAATGCCCCAACGTACTATTTGGGTATAGTATTATGAACTGTCCAGTAAATTTCGAGCTGCAGAATTGCATCCATAAAATCTTCAGTATTAAACGGCTTGGTGATAAAGCTATTGGCACCGAGTTGATATGCCTGAGTGATGTCCATATCGGCATCTGAGGTCGTTAAAACCACAACTGGGAGAGAGTTAGTGCTTTGTTCTTTGCGCAATCGCTCCAGTACTTCAAAACCACCCAATCGTGGCATATTTAAATCAAGTAAGATAACTGCAGGCAGTCTCTCAGGCTTCGTGTCGAATTCACCTTCCCCAAATATATAATCGAGGCACTCTTGTCCATCGCTGAGGGTGACGATATCATTTAAAAGCTTACTCTTTTTAAATGCGCGTCTGGCCATGATAATATCATCTTCGCTATCGTCGACGTACATTATATATGGTTTGCTATTAGACATAATATTAATCCATTATAAGCTTGGTATTGGTTTCAGTTTAGAGTTGGGTTTAACGTAAAGTAAAAGGTTGCGCCTTTATCCGGTTCAGATTCGGCCCATATGTCACCCTTATGTAGTTTTATAATTCTGTGAACAGTAGCCAAACCTATCCCTGAGCCTTCAAACTGGTTAACTTTGTGTAACCGTTGAAAAGGTTGAAATAATTTAGACTGGTGAGCCATATTAAAGCCAACTCCATTGTCTTTTACAAAAATAACTTGAAGGTTATCCGCGTTTGTAGAACTGCCGATTTCTATTTTAGTTATAGCCTGTTTTGCAGAAAATTTCACAGAGTTGTTGATTAAATTCTCCATAACATCCTGAATAAGGGTTTTATCACCAGTAATCTGTATCTCTGGTAGGTAATTAAGTTCGATCTTCCTGTTTTTATGTATCTGTTGCAGCTGCTCTATAACTTCTTTTATGATTTTAGAAAGATCAAAAGACTCAATCATTAATGTTTCATTGGCGGTTTGCGACATTTTAAGTAAGTTGGTTATTAGATCACCCATCTTGTCGGTACCTTTACGAATACGTAGTAAATAGTCACGTACTTCACTGCTTAATTCGTCAGCATAATCTTCCAGTAAGATCATACTGTAGCCATCAATTACGCGAAGTGGTGAACGTAAATCGTGCGATATGGAATAAGCATAAGCTTCCAGCTCTTTATTGGTCATACTTAGTTGTTCATTCGTTCTGATTAAATCATTTTTAGCTTTAATTTCTTCGGATATATCCCGAATGACACCACTAAAATAGGTTTTACCTTCCAGGGTCATTTCAGAAATGGCTAACGATATAGGTGTGTGTTCACCATCTTTTCTTAAACCTTCCAGCTCTCTACGTGCTCCAATAATTTTTGCTTTTCGAGTTTTTTTATAATTTTCAAGATAATTATCGTGTTGATATTTATGCGGAGACGGAACAAGAATCGCGACGTTCTCACCAATCAGTTCGTCCGATGTATAGTCAAAGAGCGCTTCAGCTGAGGGATTTACTGATTGAATGATACCTTTATGGTTAATAATGACAATACCATCTGAAGCAGAATTGAAAATGGTACTGTAACGAGATTCGGCAATTTTAGTCGCATTAAGAGACTTTTCAAGAAACCGGGTATTTCTGGTCAGCTCCTTCATTTTCCCCCAAATAGTATCGGACAAAATATTATAGCTTTCAGCTAGTTCACCCAGTTCATTATTTGTTTTCAAGTCGGTTTTAGAATAATAGCTTCCACTAATAAGTGTTTTAGCATGTTTGTGAAGTTGTCGTATTGGTTTTAAAAAGACCTGATTAACCCATATCATAACAGCTATAAATAAACATCCGATTATGAATGAACTAAGTTGTAAAATTTGCTTAGAATTTTTTTCAGTCAAGTCGAGTTGTGCTTGAGTATACTTCCCTAAACTATTCACGTTAGATACGATTTGTTGTGATAGTAATCTTGCTTGTGAACTGAGCTTATAGATTATTGGTTTATTTGTTTTTGATATCGGAAAGCCATCAGAAGTTTTATTTATGAGAATTTTAGTAAATAGATTACGTAGCTCTGATAATTTGACACGTAGTTTATTTGTGGTTGATATGTTTTCAGCATCCACCCTATTTGATATGGTAAGTAAAATATTAACTAAAGAAGCATGGCGTCTTATCCATTGTTGGTAAGGACGCCTGGTGCCTGACATTATATATTCGTTAGTAAGAATATTTAATTCAAACATGCCTTGTACCAGTTGCTCAACTTTTGAGAAAGTTTCACGTTGAAAATTGAGTTTAGTTGTATATTGAAAATCTATTATTATAGATCCTAATAAGATTAAAACTATTACACCGATAAATAATTGTGATTGTTTAGCGAGTTTCATATAACAGTTTTATTATTTCATATGCGAAGAGTTGAATTTTTTAGTGGATAATATTTACGCCATTGGGTTTTACTGATTTTAATGGTGTAATATTTATAAAGTTGAGGTAATTTGGTAGTGCAATCTTGTTTTTGCTTAATTTTATTGCCCATAACGCTTCATCTTCCAGGCCTACTAAAATAGATTGTTCCAGGGTTATTTCAAAAGTAAATGAGTCCCATATTTGTTTAACAATCTCGATGTCTGCATTTATTCTACTGGCTGCAATTTTTTGAGACTCTAGTGGATTTTCTTTAATGTATTTTTCAGCGTCTATAAGTGCAGCAAGAAATTGTTCTATAGCGTCTGAGGCATAATTGGCATAGTCTTTTTTTACCGTAAAATAAAAATCTTTTCTGAATGCTGTTGGGCTGAGTAACAAAGTGAGTGCCTTGTTACCCATAATTTTTTCGGTATTATGAATATGCGGTTCCCAGCTGGTAATCGCATCCAGCTCGCCAGATTGCAATTTTTCAGGTAATGTTGCGGCATTAACATCATGTAAATCGACATCAGATAAATTATAGCCATAATGTTCAAGAAACCCTTCGAGAAAATAATGCCCTGTCGAACGTTTTGTGGCACCAATTTTTTTACCTTTCAAATCTTTTGGACTTTTAATGCCCCGGTCTTTTCTAGCCAGTACTTTTATATCGTCAAGTGAATAAGCCATTGTAGCAACGATGACATAGGGCTCTTCTTTAAAGCTATTAAAAACAACCGGGGTTTGGGCGACCGTTGCTATATTAATAGAGTCATCTTTTAACATGGTTTCCAGTGCATTGCGTCCTGAATCAAATTCTCTTATCGTCAGGTTAACGTTATGTTTTTTAAATAACTCAAGTTTTTCGGCCACCCAGACAGTACTCGGTAACAGGCTCATTTCTGCAGCCAGGGTAATATTGGCCATAGTTTTGTTATTACTGGCGCGCTGATCTGAGCATGCACAGGTTATGGATAGCAGCAATGCGAGTATTGATAGCTGTTTCGTCATGAATACCCCCTAACCTATTGTGAAATAAGTGTTTATTTTCGCTAGACTTTATTTTTAATCAATTATAGTCGATTAAAATACTATGACATACCAAATGTGTGTATTTGGCCGGAAAATCGACAAGATTTCTTTGATCTGATTAAAAAGGCAGCATTTCTGGGGAAATAATTTGTATTTCTGCTGATTAGCTCACTCGTGGGCTTTATTTTCAGAGTTCACTGACTTTGCTCCCGCTGCTGATTATCGTTCAGCGACTCACCATCTGTTGAGTCCGGGGAGGGGGGCGGAATGACGCTTAGCATATCTAGAATTGCTAATCTGGTTTAGAATAGCGGCTTATTTTTTTAAAGCGAAAGGTAATAGGTAGTTAATAATGAGTATAAAGTCTGATAAGTGGATTCGTCGTATGGCACTGAATGAAGGAATGATCGAGCCGTTCGAATCAGGCCAGGTGCGTGCAAATGAAGATGGCCGGATTATTTCATACGGAACATCCAGCTATGGTTATGACGTACGTTGTTCAGACGAGTTTAAAATTTTTACCAATATTAACTCGGCCATTGTCGACCCTAAGGATTTTGATCACCAGAGTTTTGTCGATGTTAAGTCTGATGTGTGTATTATTCCACCTAACTCGTTTGCTCTGGCTCGAACGGTTGAGAACTTCAGGATCCCACGAAGTGTATTAACTGTTTGTCTGGGTAAATCGACCTATGCTCGATGCGGAATTATTGTGAACGTCACACCGTTAGAACCGGAGTGGGAAGGCCATGTAACACTGGAATTTTCCAACACGACACCGTTACCGGCAAAAATTTATGCTAATGAAGGTGTTGCGCAAATGTTGTTTTTTGAATCCGATGAAGTATGTGAAACTTCATACAAGGATCGTGGCGGTAAGTATCAAGGTCAACAGGGTGTGACCTTACCCAAGGCATAGCATATAAACCGGGCCTGTTTATTTCTGAGTCTCAAAGGTTCTTAGTGTAAAACTGAATACATCGCCTTTATCGTTTACCTTCTGAAACTTAATTGGCAAATACTCCAGCTCCGGTGAGCACCAGAAAATAAACTGGCTGTTACCTTCGGATGATTTTGAAGAAAGTTTGACAGTATTAAAATCACCGAGTGAGGTTTCGATTAGCTCTTCATTTTCGGTTTTTAAAGTATAAAGACGGCTGTGCTTTTTTGTCGCAACCTGATACAACATAGTTTTTTTATTCTGTTGCAGATCACGCATGATGTTGAGTTGAAAGCTTAATAAGTCATGGGTATTTTGCTGTAAAGCATCGGTCTTTTTTGAATAACTATTGGTAACTGTCTTTGCTTGCCAGTTAAAATCAATTTTATTCTCTTCAATCTTGCCACGTTTGTTCTTGGTAATAACGTACTGGGTTGGTTTGATTTCATTTCGGGTGATATTAACCTTACTTACTTCCTTTATGGTTTCTTTAATAATCAGTGAGGCGAAGCCTTCGGGAACAGTTTCGGATTTATAGATAGCTTTTTGATCGCTTAGAAATAATAAACTACGCTTGCTCACACCGAGTGCCATGCCATTATAGTTAACATCATATTCAATCTTGAAACCGGTTTGCAGTAGGTTTGCCGAGCTGGCAGTTGCTAAGCTGATTAAAAAACAGAAAACTAAAACTTTTTTTAACATACAATAATTATCAGTTGAGTTTATAGGTTATCGGACATGCTTTATTCTAAAGAGTTCAGCTAAATTAAATGTAGTTTAGCAGCATCAATAGATAATTCTTTTCCATCTTTATATGTTTTGCCTTCATGCATTTTTACTCTGCCTTCAGCAAACCACTTTATAACCAATGGGTAAATAATATGTTCCTGCTGATGGACTCGTTGCGCGAGTTCAGCAACGCTATCATCTTTATGAATCGGTACTTCTGCCTGGAGAATAAGGGGGCCGGCATCCAGTTTGGGGATCACAAAATGCACACTGGCACCATGGTGGCTATCACCGGCGTCCAGTACCCGTTGGTGGGTGTTTAAACCCTGGTATTTCGGCAGTAATGAAGGATGGATATTAATCAGTTTACCTTGAAAGTGATTAACAAAATCGTTTGAAAGAATACGCATAAAACCTGCAAGTACAATTAAATCTGGTTTGTATTTGTCTATATGTTGTTGCAGTTTTTTATCGTACTCCTGACGCGAAGTATCTGCATTATTTTCTAATGTAATGGCATCAATGCCGGCCTGTTGGGCTCTTTGCAGACCATAGGCAGTCGATTTATTACTAATAACAGCAACGATCTGTGCATCGACTTCATCATCATGAATATCGTCAATAATAGCTTGTAGGTTGCTACCATTACCGGAAATAAGGACAACAATGCGTAACATGTAAGCTTAAATAATACTAACGTGTGGAGTCAACGTGTCGCTGTTTTCAATGGTGCCGATAATACTGGTTTCGATACCATCAGCATTAAGACTGTTAGTACAGGTTTCTACATCGGCACTATCAACGACCAGCACCATGCCAATGCCACAGTTAAAAGTGCGATACATTTCTTCGTCGGAAATATTGCCGTTCGTTTGCAGCCATTCAAAAATTGCCGGTGCTTGCCAGCTATTGGCGTTGATGGTGGCTTTGGTATTGTCGGGCATTACCCGGGGCAGGTTTTCAAGCAAGCCACCGCCGGTAATATGTGCCAGCGCATGTATGTTCAGTTGGTCGTGTAGTTTTAATAATGGCTTGACGTAAATTTGGGTTGGGGCTAAAAGTTTGTCGCCTAAGGTTGCGCCGTCGAAGGCTTGATCCAGATTGGAACCGCTTACTTCAAGTACTTTTCTAATTAAGGAGTAACCATTTGAATGTGGACCGCTCGATGCAAGGCCTACCAGCGTATCACCGGCTTTAACACGTTGACCAGTAATAACCCGATCTTTTTCAACAACCCCGACACAAAAGCCAGCCAGGTCATAATCATCAGCGTTATACATACCGGGCATTTCTGCCGTTTCACCACCGATTAACGCAGCCCCGGATTGCACGCAACCGTCGGCAATGCCTTTAATAACATTTTCCGCTGTGGTCAGCTCAAGCTTGCCAGTGGCGTAGTAATCAAGGAAAAAAAGCGGTTCGGCCCCTTGCACGATAAGGTCATTGACGCACATCGCCACCAGATCGATACCAATGGTATCGTGTTTATTCAGTTCCAGCGCCAGTTTGAGTTTAGTCCCTACGCCATCGGTTCCGGACACCAGCATTGGTGACTGGTAGCGGTCGGGGATTTCAAATAAAGCGCCAAAACCGCCTAGCCCGTCTACTACCCCGCTGCGTTTTGTACGCGAGGCGTGTGGTTTGATTTTGTCGATAAGTTTATTGCCTGCATCAATGTCCACGCCCGCATCTTTATAGCTGAGCGGTGTCGATGTTTTATTGTCAGTCTTTGAGGCATCGTGAGACAATGTCATACTCCAATATTGTATAGTGAGAAAAATATAGTAAAAATAATGACTAAGCGGTGAAAAGGCCACCTTTCGGGGCAATTCAGTGCATAATGGATCATTATACCAAATTCATCATTAAGCTGGATACACTATATTTATAAGCAAGTTTTAGCTTAACGACTTTTTTGAAAAATTATTTAGGGGATGGTATTGATAAGGAATAGTATATTAACTCGGTTGACCGCATCGGTGGTCAGCGTTGTGTTTTTTTGTTGTATTGCAGCTAACCAGCCGGTATTGGCGGCTAAAATAACCGATCTTTATGACGCGGAGATACCTGTTTTTAGCCAGAATCGGGCTGACAGGCATGTTGCCATCCAGCAGGCCTTCGCCGAAATATTAGTGCGCGTATCCGGCCAGCAGGATGTGGTGCTTGCATTACCGCCACTCATCGAAACTGATAGCGTGCCACTGGCTAAAACACCCAACCAGCAACAACCCAACCTTGAATTGATAGGCAAAACTGAAGAAATAGCGGCTGCGCTTAAAAAGGCGACTTATTATGTTAAGCAATTTCGCTATCAGAAACCGACTGGTCGCCCTTTTATCGACTGGGGGATAAAACCGCTGGAAGATAAACAGCAACCGAGCGATAGTTCCGCACAGAATAAATCCGTACAACAGGTTTTATGGATTCGTTTTAACAAAAAGAAAATTAACAAGTTATTACATGACGCTGGTTTGCCGGTATGGGGAACCACCCGCCCGTCTATTTTAGTCTGGATGGCGGTTGAAAGCCGAAGTAAACGCTACCTGCTATCCAACAGTATTAAAAGCACGACCCGGGAGGCAATTGAAAAGCATGCTCGGCTTTATGGTTTACCCATTCGCTTTCCTTTGATGGATTTAGCCGATCGGGCAAATATTTCGTTAAGTGATGTCTGGGGAAATTTTGAAGACAGGGTATTACAGGCATCTAAGCGATACCAAACTGAGTCGATACTGGTTGGCAAACTTTATGTCGCCAATCGGTCATGGAATACGCGTTGGAGTTTGTATGTTGATGGTCGACGAGTTGACTGGGAGTCACAGGACATAAAACTATCAACCGTTGTTAAACAAGGTTTAAGTTTAACGGCACAGAATTTATCGCTTGCCTTTGCCGATGTGCAGACAGAACAAGGTATACAAGAAATTCTGGTTGAAGTTAAAAACCTTAGCGGCCTTGCTGATTATTCACAGGCAGAAAAATATTTACGAACGATCAGTGCCGTAAAAAAAATACAGATAGCAAAACTAAACCGCAATAGCGTATTATTTAACTTAACTACACAGGGTAGTCGTGTCGGTGTGATGCAGGCGATTTCGTTAGGTAATTTACTGGCGGCTGAGCCAAACACTATCCCCAAGCCCGAGCAGAGTATCGGGATTATTCCAGAGCAACGTCAGTCGGAGCAGTTTGCACCGCAAACAACGAATAAAGAAGGTGGGGTTATCGATGTTGCTAACAAGCAAGTTAAAGAATTAATACCAGATTTAATTTATCGATTATTAAAATAATAAAATGTTTAGCTTACGTAACCTACCTAACTTTTTAAGTGTTTTACGTATATTACTGGTTCCGCCTGTTATTTACTTTATGCTGCAGGAAAATTATATGCCTGCGTTGATTTTGTTTGTAATAGCGGGAGTAACCGATAGCCTGGATGGCTGGTTGGCACGACAATTTAACTGGCAGTCCTATCTGGGCGAAATCCTTGACCCACTTGCCGATAAATTGTTACTGGTATCGAGTTATATTGCGTTTGCCTGGTTGACACTTTTACCCTGGTGGTTGGTGGTCTGCGTTATTTTGCGCGATGTTATTATTGTGCTCGGTGGTGTCATTTACAGAATATTTCTTGGCAATGTAGTAATAAACCCAACCTATATTAGTAAGTTAAACACGCTAATGCAGATTGTTTTAATTGCTGTTATGTTACTGTCGTTTGCCTGGTTATCTATTGATGAAAGAATTATTCAGCTACTTATCTGGGTTGTTCTGTTCACAACAGTGAGCAGTGGAATAATGTATGTTTTTATGTGGGGTAGTCGAGCAGCGAAGCAAATTAAAAATAAATAACTGCAACAGGATAATATAATGACGGATAGTACAAAGTGGATGGTAATAATCGGGTTGGCAATTTTTGCCGTATTAGTTTATATGCTTGCGCCCATTTTAACCCCTTTTGTTATCTCGGCCGTATTAGCATATATCGGTGACCCACTTGTCGATTGGCTGGAGCTTAAGAAATTACCCCGAACGGCTGCTGTATCGGTTGTGTTTGTCGGTTTAACCCTGTTCGCGAGTATTGTTCTGCTGGTGTTAATTCCTTTAATTGAAAATCAGATCATCGTCTTAATCAATAAAGTGCCTGTTTACGCCGAATGGATACAGAACACCATCTTACCTGTTATTAATGAAAAACTTGGTAAGGCGAAGGTAAACCTGGATCTTAATACGTTGCAGGATTCTTTAAAGGCAAACTGGCAGTCAGCCGGTGGTATCGTCGCGCAAGTCCTTGCGTCAATTACACGATCCGGGCTTGCCTTGTTTTCCGGAATCGCCAGTATAACCCTGGTGTTTATCGTAACCTTTTATCTGCTTCGAGATTGGGATCATCTGATTGAAGGTATTCGCCAGTTATTGCCGCGTTCGAATGAAAAGCTGGTATCTAATCTCGCCAAACAGTCAGATCAGGTTCTGGGTGCTTTCTTCCGTGGCCAGTTACTGGTAGTGCTGGCGTTGACGATTGTCTATTCGATCGGCCTGAGTATTGTCGGCCTGGAGCTTGCCATATTAATCGGCCTGTTGGCCGGCCTTGTTAGTTTTGTTCCTTATTTAGGGTTTATTATTGGTGTTGTGGTTGCGGGTA
>Ga0316207_10003309_pt1 | contig 15140 bp, 12 predicted proteins | sample 6weekpyrite_MG_FD_204943 | JGI IMG/M metagenome (GOLD analysis project Ga0316207, IMG submission 204943) | Microbial mat bacterial communities from mineral coupon in-situ incubated in ocean water Damariscotta River, Maine, United States -... | ecosystem: Environmental > Aquatic > Marine >... | reverse complement strand
GCAGGAGCATATCAGCCTGCTTACCCAGCAAACCCAGGTATCTATACGTAATATGATACGTCGCAGTTACTGGTTGGTTGGCATAGGTTTTGTTGTCATTATCGTTATGTCGGCTGTGGTTATTTTGCGTATCAGACGTATTCAATATGCTTTATTAACATCCCATACCCTGCTTGAGCAAACCGTCACCCAACGAACCCGTGAATTAACTCGCACACAGAGTATGCTGCAAAGTGTACTTAATACGATTCCGGTGCGCGTTTTCTGGAAAGACAAAAATAGCCTGTATCTCGGCGGAAACAGTTTGTTTTTAAAAGATACAAAATTAGACTCAATTGAGCAGGTTATCGGGAAGTCAGACAGTGAGATGCCCTGGAGACATAAATCTGTAAGTTTTCAAAAACAGGATATAGAAGTTATGCAAACGGGAATCCCGGTGATAAACCAGGAATCTGCATTAACGACCCAGGGTGGGGGGCTTGTCTGGTTAGAAAGTAATAATGTTCCTTTACTGGACGAAGACGGGCAGTGCATTGGTGTATTAGGAACATACCATGATATTACAGAACGTAAGCGAGACGAAGATAAGCTAAAAGCGGCTATGCAGGAAGCAGAGGCAGCTAATCTCGCGAAAAGCCAGTTTCTTGCAAATATGAGCCACGAAATTCGTACCCCGATGAATGCGGTTATCGGCTTAAGTTATCTAGCATTACAGACAAACCTGGATGCTGAGCAGCGCGATTATATTCAGAAAGTGAATGCAGCAGCCGAATCGCTACTCGGCATCATTAACGACATCCTGGATTTCTCAAAAATCGAGGCTAATCATTTAGAGCTGGAACATAAACCATTCTGGTTACAGGATGTTTTACAGTCCCTGAATAATATGATGAGTATAAAGTCAGATGAAAAGCATCTGGTATTTACAATTGAGATAGACTCTGATGTGCCCGATGCATTAATGGGTGATCCCGTGCGGCTTGAACAAATACTGGTAAACCTGGTGAATAACGCGATTAAATTTACTGCAAGCGGCGAGGTGAGTGTAAAGGTACACGTACAGATGAAGAATACTGATCAGGCGCGGCTTTTGTTTGAAGTCAGTGACACGGGTATAGGTATTACTGAATTACAGCTTGAGAAACTATTTAGACCCTTTAGCCAGGCTGATGAATCGATGACCCGGAAATACGGAGGCACCGGCCTGGGTCTGTCTATCTGTAAGAACCTGTCAGAATTAATGCACGGCTCGATAGAGGTTAAAAGTGAGTTTGGAACAGGAAGCTGTTTCTCATTTAATGTGTTAATTGATTTGCAGGACGAAGCAGTTAAGAAACCCAAAGATACATCGATGGATTTACTGAGACTTAAGAATACACAGGCCAAACAGCTACTCGCAGGCTCACGAATTTTACTGGTCGAAGATAACCAGCTAAATGTCGATCTGGTAAAGGGGTTAATTAATAGCGATGAAATTAGTATCGATGTAGCAGAAAATGGGCAGTTAGCACTCGAATGTATTGCCAGTTCACATTACGATGCGGTGCTTATGGACTGTCAAATGCCGGTCATGAACGGCTATGAGGCTACACATAGAATTCGTGAGAATGCCAAATTCAGTGACCTACCTATTATTGCAATGACCGCAAATGTACTTAAAAGTGATATTACTAAAGTTTTAGAAGCCGGTATGAATGATCATATCGGTAAGCCTGTTAATGTCGATATACTGTTTAGAACCTTACTGAAGTGGATACACCCAGAGTCAGTACTGGAAGAGGATGAAACTGAGCTTGCCTCAGATATTTCAACTGATAGAGACTCTGCACTTAATCAGGTTGACTGGACGCAAATATCCTTTTTGAATACCAGAGATGCACTATTAAGGGTGATGGGGGATCAGGCGCTTTATATTGATATCTTACATTCGTTTGCCAGAACTAAAAGACATGCCGCAGAAGACCTGTTTAATTCGCTGGAAAATAATGAGCGGGAGTTAGCTGAACGCCAGGTGCACTCGATTCGTGGCGCGGTGGCTACTATTGGAGCGGAAGAAGCATTTCAAGCCGCGGATAAAATTGAGCAGGCGATCAGGCAGGGTACTGGTCTTGAAGAGTTGAAATCTGATATTATCGCCTTCGATAGACTTATAATTGAATTATGCGAGAAGATAACTCAAACAATACCTGAATCAACCTGAAGAACCTGTTAGGTTTATGGAATAAGCATCCGCAGATGATTAAAACAACGGTCATTTCCGAATGCTTTGTAGGGAACCATTTTATCTTAAAGTTTTATTCATTAAATCGGAATATTAGTCGAAATTAAAAACCATAGATGCGGTAATTGTATCTGAGTTATTAATTGAGATTTCATCAAACTCCTGATGAGTCCATTCAACTCGAAGCGCGCGGCTTTTTGAGTCATATAAGTTAATATCAAAGCCCAGGCCATAGGTCAGGCCTGTTCCACTTTCATTAAAAAAACTATTTTCATTTTCTAACTTCCATTCGGCAACCCCGAGTTTTGCAAAGACATCAGTGTTCTGGCTAAGCGGATAACTGAGTATGCCCGTCACGTTTAAAGCATCGATAGAAAATAATTCGGTAGTCTGCTCATTAAGCGTCATTTGAATATCGCCCAGTGATGTATAGGCCATTTCCAGTGACAGATACCGGTCCAGTTTTGTACCCAGGAATACACTGTATCCTCCTCCCTGATTATCAAATGCAGACTGGGCTGGAAGCGCGTTAATGGCTTTTATGTTCTGCTGATTTATATCAATATCGGTTTGAGCGACACCCGCACCGAAATAGATGGACTGAGCAAAAGATGTATTTTGTGCATAGGATGATGAGCTGAGTATGGCGAGCGCAATGGTCGCTGCCATCAGGGATAATTGCTGTCGTTTCATTTTGATTGTCCTTGTGATAGTTACTGGAAGCTGTCTAAGCTGCGAAGAACTATCGCTGTCTACAGGAAGCAAATCCACAAAAAAACGCCAGGGTGAGAATGGCTAAGCGGCGAGTCTATTATAACTAGACTATAAAGCTGGGTTAAAGCGCTGATGATTGTGCAAGGGCACAGTTGGCCGTGTTAAAACCCGCTGTACTAAATCTGGCTGTACTAAAGCTGCCGTTAATAAAACTTAGTCAGCATCAGGCCAGTTTTTATTGTCTGCATCTGAATTATCCTTCGCAGGTTTTTTATCGGCGCTGGTTTTATTCTGGTTTTCAGGCAGTAAGGGGTCATCATCATCCATAAGAATTCGATTGGCATCACCTTCAAGGTCATCATACTGGCCACTGCGCACCGACCAGATAAAAATACCGACACCGACCAGGCCAAGGATAATCATTAATGGTATTAAACCGTAAATTACATCCATTTTTAGTTAATCTCTGTGTTGTGATTGAGTAAATAAGGTACGTATACGTGAGGCATTGCCAATGACCGCAAGTGAGCTAAATGGCATGGCAATTGCCGCAAAAAGTGGAGTAATAAACGCCATCATTGCCAGGGGCACCATCACTATATTATAGGCAATCGACATGCCTATATTCTGTCGAATGGTACGCAGGGTGCGGCGTGATAAATCAGCCGCCAGGCGTATTTTATCCAGTTCATTGCTGAGCAATACAATATCTGCGCTTTCCATGGAAACATCGGTGCCTGAGCCAATGGCAATACCCACATCGGCACGGATAAGGGCGGGGGCATCATTTACACCGTCACCAATCATAGCCACCCGTTGTCCCTGTTTCTGCAGGTTCTGAATCATCTGGTCTTTTTCGCCGGGAAGCACTTCTGCAATGACATTCATGCCCCCAAGTTCATCGGCAATCGCCTGCGCAACGGCTTTTTTATCACCGCTTAATAAGGTCAGTTCAATGCCTGAATCACGTAAGTTTTGAATGAGTATTTTAGCATCCGGCTTAAGCTGGTCGGCTATGGCAATAAAGCCAGTATGTTCTGTGTTAATGGCTATATGTATACAGCTGGTACCTTTATTTTCCTGCTCGGCAGCTTGTTCAATAAAGTGATTATCGATTTGAATATTGTTTTTCTCAAGCCACTTTATATTGCCCACGATAATACATTCATTATCTAACTCACCACGCACACCATAGCCCGGCAGGTTTTCAAAGTTGCTGACTTTTTGAGGGTCAAAGTTTATACCTTCCGCTTTGGCCTGCCTGGTGATTGCACTGGCAATATTATGCTCCGAGAGGCTTTCAATGTGCGAAACTCTGGAGAGAAGTTGTTGTTTATCTGTAACGCTGCTTACAATATCTTTAACACGCATCCTGCCCTCTGTCAGGGTACCGGTTTTATCAAAAACAAAGTGCTGGATTGATGAAAGATACTCAAGTACCGCTCCATTTTTAATTAGCAGGCCATTACGCGCCGCCAGGCCAGAGGCCACCGCAATTGACATGGGTGTCGCCAGGCCAAATGCGCAGGGACAGGTAATAATTAAAACAGATGTGGCGGCCATTAATGCAAACTCAATACCCGTGCTGTACCAGTAGGTAAATGTGAGTGTGGACAGTAATAAGGTGACTGCAACAAACCACGGAACTATCTGGTCAGCAATACACTGGATTGGGGCCTTAGACGCCTGTGCTTCCTCCACCAGACTTATTATTTTACCCAGTGAGGTGTTGCGCAGGGTCGCTGTTACTTTTACCGTGAGGGTGCTTTCAAGGTTAACCGTGCCCGCAGAAAGTGTGTCGCCGGGTAATTTCTTCACCGGCACTGATTCACCGCTGAGCAGGGCTTCATCGATGGACGATTCACCGGACAGTACCAGGCCATCGACGGGAACTTTTTCACCGGGTTTTACCAGAATGGTCTCATCCAGCATAATGGCCCTGATGGGAACAATATGGGTTTCATTATCGCGTAGTACATTCGCCACCCTGGGTTGTAAATCCATCAGGCGTTGGGTGGCGGCTACCGCATGACGTTTGGATTTTGCTTCCAGAAAGCGTCCCACCAGAATGACAAAAATAAAGTTTACAACGGTATCATAATAAACTTCTCCCACACTGGCCTGGCTAACAGTTACAAAAACGGAGTAGCTATAGGTGGCTGTAGCACCAATGGCAATGGGTACATCCATTGTCAGGTTTAAGTGACGAATACCTGTCCAGGCACCTTTTAAAAATGGCCAGCCAGAATAGAGGAGTGTGGGTGTGGCGAGCATAAAACCAACCCATTGAAATAGTTGCTTGAACTCGCCCTGATCCGCGCCGCTGTATAAAGCGATTGAAACCCATAACAGGTTCATCATAGTAAATGCGGCAAAGGCCATGCGTAACAATAAGGCGCGATTCTGTTTTTTAATACTGCCTTCAGCGGATTCCGGGTTAAAAGGCGTTGCTGCGTAGCCAATATTGCCCAGGTGCTCAATAATATTTGAAATTTTATTCTGTGTATTATCCCAGCGGACAAACAGACGCTTATTGGCCAGGTTTACCTTTACATCAATAATGCCAGGTAGTTTTGCCAGGCTGCGCTCAATAAGCCAGACGCAGGCCGAACAATGAATGCCCTCAACGATCAGGTGCATATCCCGTATATTGCCCAGCTCATGTACAAACTCGCTCTGTATTTCGTCAATATCATACAGCCCGGTTTCCTGGGGTGGTTCCGGTGGTGGGGAGAGCAGTTGCCCATCAGGTGTGCGCTGGTAAAAACCCTCAAGACCTGAATCATAAATCATTTCACAAACGGAGCTGCAACCGTGACAGCAAAACTCGCGTTTTATATTTTGAATGTTTTTTTCTACGCGATTACTGTCGGTGACGGGCAGGCCGCAGTGAAAGCAGGAGGCTTTAGTTTCTGATGTCATTATGAAGTTATGGTTATTGTCTGCATGGCGGGTAGTTTACACGGGAAAAATTATTTTGAGAAAACCTCTGTCATTCCCGCTGGAAGCATGCGGGAATGATGAGAAGAAAACAATGGGATATTAGCGTAGCTTGCGTCAATCGGTGTTGAGTTTTCCCTACATTCCCCATGCCTTTGTGGCAAGGAATACTTTAAGGCTATTCAGTCACAATGCTCGCACGACGAGTAAAATCATAGACATCTTCACCGCGTTTTATACTGTAGGTGATTTCCCAGATGCCCTTTAGTGGAAAAGTAATATACTCTTCGTAGATACCTGCGCCAACTTCCCCCAGGGATGTTTCAAAGTCAGCTGAAGCATCAGAAGGGCGGTATGCTTTAACGGTAATACTGGCTGCGGTGAGAGGTAAGCCCGCCTTATCCACCACAGTGAGTCGGTGCATTTCTCGTTTATTTAGCACCGGGTTAGTTGGAAAGTCTGACTGGTAAGTCCAGCCCAAAGCATTTTTGGCTTCCCTGTATTTAACCAGGTTTTCTTCGTAGTCCTGGGAGTTCTCATAATAGTTTTTGTCAACCAGACCTGGGTTGGTGACAAAAGCCAGGCTAATAAAACCAATATTAACCGCTAATACTATGATAAGCAGAGCCATCCAGCCTAAAAACCAGGGGTTTTTCAGCGCTTTCGGGTTGTCCTGCGATATAGATTTTTTGTTCATGCTAAGTTCGCTCATAAAACTATAACCTGTCAATAATAACTTGTTTGTTGATGCTGCTTAACTAAAAGCGTGGGCCATAAAACATACTCTGGTACTCTATTGAATCACCATATTCCTGGTAGGACTCAATGGTAAAGTAAATCGGTGTACGTTCTTTAATAAGATTCTTTCTCGGAATCCGTACAAATACAGTAAAGGCTGTGAGTTTGCTTGGCGGCAGGGTCATTTTTTCACGGATACCCTGGGTGGTAATGCCTTCTGCTCCTGTCACTACAATACTGATATGCATTTCCTTATCAGTTTTGTTTAATATTTTTAAATCGTATTTGTTCTGGATATCACCACTGCTCATCTGTACAAAAAGTGGCTGGCGTTCATGAATCACTTTAAGGTCAAAAGTGCCCAGATGAGTGAGGCCATACAAGATGCCGGTTACAGCAAATATCATAATGGCTGTATAAATTAGCACACGTGGACGTTTAAAGAATGGCTTTACTTCAGCGCCTTTCATTTCATCCAGGGAGGAATAGCGGATAAGCCCCCTGGGCTTACCGATTTTATCCATAACAGAATCACAGGCATCTATACACAAGCCACAGGTGATGCAACCTTCCTGTTGGCCGCCGCGTATATCTATACCCGTAGGGCAAACCGCAACACACTGATTACATGAAATACAGTCGCCATTGCCTTCGGCCACTTCCCCTTTGTTTAATTTTCCACGGGGCTCACCACGCACATAATCATAGGTGGGAAGGGTGGTTTGGGTATCATACATTACACCCTGAATACGCGCATATGGGCATAGCCAGAAACAGGTTTGTTCGCGCATAAAACCCGCAAGAATGTAAGTGCCAACGGTGAATGCAAATAAAAGTACATAAACAAAAGCATGGGCCTGTAAAGTAAATACAGCCACCCAGAGTTGATAGGCGTCTGTAAACCAGGCGGTAAATGAAAAGCCGGTAATAAAACCAATGACTAACCAGATACTATGCTTAATGGCCTTGATGCGAACTTTTGCAGCACTCCAGGGTGCATTATCCAGCTTTCTGCGTTTTGCAGGGGAGCCTTCGAGCTTTTCTTCGATTAGCGTAAAGATGTCTGTCCAGATGGTCTGGAAGCAGAAGTAACCACAGAATACTCGCCCGGCGACTGAGGTGACCGCGGCCAGCATAATGGCAAAAAACAGTAGTATAAGAGCAAGCAGCCAGACATCCTGGGGCAGGATGGTAATATCAAAAATCTGGAATTTTCTATTGGGGATATCGAACAGCACGGCCTGTGAGTCATTCCAGCGTAAATAAGGCCCGAGGAAGTAGATCAGCCATACACTCATGGACATCCACTTCAGGTCACGGAATTTACCGGGCATGCGTTTTGCGTGGATCAGTTCATCGCCGGTATTAACATGCCAGTGATCGGCTTCAGCGTATAACTCAGCCACACTTTTCTCATGGCTTTCGGACAGGGTTACAACTTTTTCTTCCACCTAATACTCCACAGCAATTTATATCATTAATACAGTACTAAATTTTACAGGTAAGTACCTGCAAGCGATCGCTGATTAGTCGACTCAAGCAATTCCCTTATATTTAATATGTAAAACTATAGTCGTAAAAATGACTAAAGGGGCACAGGGCCCCTTTAGCTTTGCTTATAGCTCAATCGTGAGTTGTCGGATGATGAATAATTTTGCTAACCCAGTACCAGAGGAACCCAACTAGCACAACTACAGTTAAAACGACGGTTGCGATTGAACCAATTACTACTGCATCCATTTTTTCACCTCCCCAGGTTTAGTTAATGTATATCAGTAATGTAATTGGTTGTGAGAGTGCTGGCCCAAATAGTTTGAGCTCAACACTCCTAAGCTAGCTTATTGTCCACCACCTAATTTATGTACGTAGACCGCTAACTTTTTGATCTCAGTATCTGACAGCTTACCGCCACCAAAAGCGGGCATAACTGCATTACGAGTATCAGTATTCGATGGATCATTTACACCGTATTTTATGGTGTGTTTTACAGACGCTAATTGATCTTGCGCAGTAAAACGATAGATTCCATCAACTAAGTTAGCAGAGCCCATAAAGCTCAGGCCTTTACCATCACCACCGTGACAACCCACACAACCTGTTTCCATATAGGCTGGGTTTTCCATCACTTTGCCATCAACAATTGACTGCGATAGTGAATCGATTTTTGCATCGTCAAGCATCGCAGCATGGCCTGGCATCATGCCCTGGCGTCCCGCAGTAATAGAGGTTTCGATGTCAGTAATTGTACCGCCATATAACCAGTCATCATCAGCCAGTACCGGGAAACCAACATTGCCCTGACCACCATTACCGTGACATGCTGAGCAGTTGTCTCCAAACAGTACCTTGCCTGAAGCCATAACATACTTGGAAAGTTGCTCGTCAGCAGCGATGTCTGCAGCTGACATATCTTTCAGTTTGTTTTCAAACGGTGCACGTACATTTTCAATAGATTTCAGATCTTCACGATACTCTTCTAAAGAAGTCCAGCCTAGTAAGCCTTTGAAATGCGTATTAATCATAGGCCATGATGGATAGAGCAGTGTGTACACAATGACGAATATCCAGCTTGCATGGAAGCCAATGGTCCACCAGGTAGGTGGCTCATTGTCTAACTCACGCAGGTCGTCGTCCCAAAAGTGCCCGGTATTATTTTCGCCGGGAAATTTGTTTTCTTCACTCATTTTCTTGAGTCCCCATTAGTGGTGGAGTCATCAGTCTCATCTTTATCTTCATCGTTAAAGATACTGTGGCGCTGAGACTCCAGATTCTCTTTGTTCTTAGGATTAAACGTAAAGACATATGCCCATATCATAAGAAAGAACACGCCCACTGTAATGATGAGTCCAACCCAGTCATTCAGTGTCATAGCGGCCCAGTCAGTATGGAAAAAGTCCATTAGCGGTAATCCTTAGTCTCGTCAAATTTAACCATGGTACCCAGTACCTGGAGGTAGGCAACGATTGCTTCCATCTCTGTTTTACCTTCAACTTCAGCTTTTGCAGATGCAATATCTTCAGCGGTGTAAGGTACAGGAGCATTCGGCATATCGCGCATCACTTCCATAGTTTTAACGGTCATCACTGGATCAATGGTTGCTTCATCCAGCCATGGGTAGTTAGGCATAACAGACTCAGGCACAACACTACGTGGTTTACGTAAGTGAAGAATGTGCCATTCATCAGAGTATTTACCACCAACACGTGCCAGGTCAGGACCGGTACGTTTTGAGCCCCACTGGAATGGGTGATCGTAAATTGACTCAGAAGCCAGAGAATAATGACCATAACGTTCTTTCTCATCACGGAAAGGACGAATCATCTGAGAGTGACAAAGGTAGCAACCTTCACGCAGGTAGACCTTACGGCCCATCAACTCAAGTGGCTTGTAAGGGCGAACACCGTCGCCTGCTTGCCAGTCATTTAGCGTCTGGCCTTCCTTACGATCCCACATGATTTCTTTGTGCTGGTTGTGTTCCATTGTTTCATCGAGATAAAACAGAGGAACGATTTCAACAAGGCCACCTACTGAAACCAGGCCGATGGTGATTAAAATCATCGCCACGATATTGGTTTCAAATTTATACTGAATAGGACCAGTTTGATTATTATCAGACATTATCTAAGCCCCCTTAAGCTGTGGCTGCCGCTGCATCGACAGATTTTTCACTGCTTGCATGGCGGATAGTCATAATTACGTTGTAAAGCATTACAGCACCACCGATCCAGTAGATCAGTCCACCAATAGCACGCATTGCGTAGTAAGGGTGCATCGCTGCAACAGACTCAGCAAAAGTGTAAGTCAGTGTGCCGAACTCATCATAGTCACGCCACATCAGGCCTTGCATGATACCTGATACCCACATCGCGATGATGTAGATAACTGTACCTACAGTGGCTAACCAGAAGTGAACATTAACCAGTGCCGCAGAGTACATGCGCGTGTTCCACAGTTTCATAACCAGGTGATATAAAGCACCGGCAGCAACCATCGCAACCCAGCCTAAAGCACCCGAGTGTACGTGACCGATAGTCCAGTCTGTGTAGTGCGAAAGCGCGTTAACGGTCTTAGATGACATGACCGGGCCTTCGAAGGTAGACATTGCGTAGAATGCTAATGAAACAATCAGGAAGCGTAAGATATAGTCAGTACGCAGTTTGTCCCATGCACCTGACAGGGTCATCATACCGTTGATTGCACCACCCCATGAAGGAATGATCATCGCCAGTGAGATAGCCGCGCCAACAGAACCCGTCCAGTCTGGAAGCGCTGTGTATTGCAGATGGTGAGCACCTAACCATACATAACCGAAAGTCAGTGCCCAGAAGTGGATAACTGATAAACGATATGAGAAAACAGGGCGACCCGCCTGCTTGGGTACAAAGTAGTACATGATGCCGAGGAAACCAGCCGTCAGGTAGAAACCTACCGCATTGTGACCCCACCACCACTGAATCATAGCGTCCTGGACGCCAGAGAAGACAGAGTATGAGTTAAATAGATCAACCGGTACCGCCATGCTGTTAACAACATGCAGGATAGTGATCATAACCATCATTGACAGGAAGAACCAGTTCGACACATAGATATGTTTAGTCGTACGGTTAGCAATGGTCATAACGAAGTTAAGTGTGTAACTCAACCATACAATCGCAATTGCAATATCAATCGGCCATTCAAGTTCTGCGTATTCTTTAGACTGTGTAATACCTAAAGGTAGAGTAATAACCGCCGCAACGATAATTAGATTCCAGCCAATAAGTGTGAACCACGCCAGCTTGTCACTCCAGATACGTACACCACAGGTACGCTGTACCGAGTAGTATGACGTTGCCATGAGTGCACTACCGCCAAATGCGAAGATAACCGCATTGGTATGTAATGGGCGTAAACGACCGAAGGTCAGTTCAGCGATGTCAAAGTTCAGGAAAGGCCAGGCCAGTTCCGAGGCGATATATACACCGATACCGGTGCCAACCACCAGGTAAACCACCGACATGACGGTGAACCATTTGATGATTTCAAAGTTATACTTCTGATCAAGCGAAGCTTGCACGAGAGTGTCTCCTCTGTGATTAACCTGGATACCAGGTATGAGTAAATACATAGACAGCTGCTCTGTATTTACTCATGACTGGTATACCAGGGCTAAAATGCTGCGAACAGCAACCCCATTTAAGGACTAATAAAATCTATAAGTAGGCCTTATATAGTCCAAAAATATACTGCTATCACTTGGTGAGCATTGAAAGTATAGATATAAGCGCTGAGATGGCCTTTTACCCGCTTAAGGTGAAGGCCTGCAAGCCAGTTTTTATATTTATTCCTACATCTGCTTTTATTATTTAATCCTGTTTATTCAACAAGTTATATAACCCAGTGATGGGCAAGTTCTAGTGCTAGAAGGGAGGGTGAGCAGCCAGTATCCACTCTGACCATTGGTCTGAAGATACCTTCGGCCGCGGATTCCTCACCAGTTAACCACTAAAACCACCCGAATTATATTAGGTGTGTCATTTAACTTACTGACTTATGTCAATATTTTGCCTTGAATTTAAGCAAACGCTTGAATAAGTACATCTGTAATTAATGATATACCCTTTCTTGCGGCGGGCATTATACAGAATCGGTGAGGAAAATTAAATCGATACTTCTTGAATGGCGAGCAATAAAAGCATAGGATTTTATGACTCAATTCATATACTTAAAATAGGTAAGGAACAGTGGCTTCAATTATTCAGCTGGTTGATGGTGTGGTATCTAATCGTTTCGATATCCCCGAATCAGGCCTTAAATTTGGTCGTACAAGTGTTAACCAGGTACTGGTTGATGATTTAGCAGTCAGCTCAGAGCATGCAGAGATTAAGCTTATGCAGGATGACGAGGGTGGGCTTCAGTTTGTATTGACCGATCTGGGCAGTACTAACGGCACCTTTGTTAATGAGCAAAAGGTTGAGCAGCAAGCCTTAAGGCATAAAGATGTGGTGCGTATTGGCTGGAATAACTTCACCTTTATCAATGAAGATGATAATGATATGGAAAAAACGCGTCAGGTGAAAAAAAGCTGGATTCCTGGGGTTTATTACAGTAACGACTGATTTTTTCTTGGTTTGCCTGTTTTTTAGCTGGGGGTTTATGGGGTTGCTGTTCAGAAATCGGTTATTTCATTTAGGAAGGCTCTAAGTTTCTGAAAGAGTTTATCTCTGTTATATAATGGTTTTGTAAGCTTGTTGGCTGGTTTTAAGTTCTGAACGTTTATTGTTCTTTTAATTTTCAAGTTTCGCCTGCTGGCGCCTTACTTCTTTGGCAACAGCGCCAAAGAAGTAAGCAAGAAAACGCCGTCCTTAGTCGCTAGCCCTCATAAAAAGCGATGAGGGTTCCCGAAAATTGTTTGGTAGAGCTTCCAGTCTTATTAGTATTCTGTTGGTTTATTACTCTTTTTCCGGGTCGGGCGGATGCGCCATCCAGGCTTAGCCGCCCTCAAAATCACATCCCTGTGATTTTGCCCCTGTAGGAATACAATTTTCGGCAAGCGACAGAGGAATCCCATCATACCCTCGTAGGAGAATAAGCCCCTGGCAATACTTCGATTTATGCTCGTGGTTAGCAGTTTATTTTTTAATTGTCTCGTAATCTATTATTATGTTCTGAACGTTTAGTGTTCTTTTAGTTTTTAAGTTTCGCCTGCTGGCGCCTTACTTTTTTATGAAAGCCATCCCTGGCTTTCACCCTTCGGGCCATGCAGTGCATGTTCAAAAACGCTCCCCGCGTTTTTAGTGTCAACAGCGAAAAAGAAGTAAGCAAGAAAACGCCGCCCCGGCATCCAGGTTTTTATTTTGCTCTTAAAGATAAAAGCCGCAAAATAAAAGTCCCTTCTTCCGTTCTGATTTTTGTGGCGCTGCGGACAAATATGCCTGGAGCATATTTGAACATGCACTGCATGGCCTGAAGGGTGAGTATCAGGGATGATACGAATAGCTCACGAATCAAAAAGCTGATTCGCTCAGACAGTCCTCGCTAAAAGCCCCACAAAATCACGCCTTCATCAGCCTGGCTGATGGGGACAAAGTCAAAACCCAAATCAAAAGCTAAGAAGAAAAAACAAAAAACAAAAAGCAAAAAGCAAAAAGCAAAAAGCAAAACCAGGGAAAGCTGATCCCGTCTCACATGCCATCTCTTTAGTTATATGTTGAGGGGTATGACGGAATTCCTCTGTCACTTGCCGAAAATTGTATTCCTCCAGGGGCAAAATCACAGGGATGTGATTTTGAGGGCGGCTAAGCCTGGATGGCGTATCCGCCCGACCCGGAAAAAGAGTAATAAACCAACAGAATACTAATAAGACTGGAAGCTCTACCAAACAATTTTCGGGAATCCTCATCGCTTTTTATGAGGGCAAGCGACTAAGGACGGCGCTTTCTTGCTTACTTCTTTGGCGCTGTTGCTAAAGAAGTAAGGCGCCAGCAGGCGAAACCTGAAGATTAAAAGAACAATAAACGTTCAGTACTTAATGAAAACAAACAAGCCCGCCAAATTATGAATAAATCGAGACAAACCACATCAGAAACTTAAAAACCCCTCTACAAAGAATAATAGATTTCTGAACTGCAACCCACCAACCAAAAAAACCATACACACCCATACACACCAGAGAAAAACATATCGAAATTACAGAAGCGCTATGCATCAAAAACGAAATATCAATAAAATCCTCAGAATTAAAGTAAAATACCCCCTTTAAACCCATCAATACCCTAAAAACCAATATGTTAATAGAATTAATAATACTCCTCGTCGTAGCCGCCATCGTAGGGCTGGCCTTATACTGGCCAAGCAAGTAAAGTTCTCACAAGAACCCATACCATTAACTACCATACAACGAACCCAAAAGCCCCAATGTCCGAAGCCGCCCTACAAGTCCTGCAATCCACCTTCGGTTATGAAGAATTCCGCTTTCATCAAAAAGCCATTATAGAAGACCTTATTAATGGTAAGGATGCTGTGGTGTTAATGCCTACTGGTGGCGGTAAATCATTGTGTTACCAGATCCCATCTATTGTTCGTGAAGGTGTTGGGGTTGTGGTCTCTCCGCTTATCGCGTTGATGCAGGACCAGGTCACCGCTTTACAGCAGGCCGGGGTAAAGGCGGCATTTCTAAACTCATCACTGGATCAGTTCGAATCGCAGGAAGTGGAAACTCGCTTATTAAACGGTGAAATAGACATGTTATATGTCGCCCCTGAGCGCCTGATGACTGAACGTTTTCTTAATTTACTGAGCCGCGCACCGGTCGCATTGTTTGCGGTGGATGAGGCACACTGTGTATCACAGTGGGGACACGACTTCCGTCCAGAATATATTAAGCTTTCGGTATTACATGAGCGGTTTGCGCATATTCCACGGATTGCCTTAACCGCGACTGCGGATGATGTGACCCGCAAAGAAATTATTTCACGTTTATCATTACATGATGCAGAGTGTTACATTTCAGGTTTTGATCGGCCTAATATCTGTTATCGGGTGACAG
>Ga0316207_10003308_pt1 | contig 15142 bp, 9 predicted proteins | sample 6weekpyrite_MG_FD_204943 | JGI IMG/M metagenome (GOLD analysis project Ga0316207, IMG submission 204943) | Microbial mat bacterial communities from mineral coupon in-situ incubated in ocean water Damariscotta River, Maine, United States -... | ecosystem: Environmental > Aquatic > Marine >... | reverse complement strand
CGCTGCTCTTCCCACGGCAGTTCAGCCACTTCCTTCCAACTTGCGCGCAACATGAACGGGTTGAGCGTGCCTTGCCACGCCATGATGATGCCGTTGCCGCGCAGCGCGATTTGCGCAACGATATTCGCCCCATTGTCGTTCTCTGCGCGCATGGTTGAGATCTGTTCGTCGAGCGGGAGTTCTTTGGCAATGGATTGCAGCGCGGCAAAGGTGACGGGGACGCCGGCCTCGCGGCTCAGCTTGCCCATCCATTCAAACTCGTTCCATTCGCGCCGCAGATCACTGGCCATTTCAAAAACTGCGTGGCCGCCTGCATCCTTGCCCCGGCCCATTGCATGGCCAATGGCGACAAGTTCTTCAGGTGTTGCGGTGGTGCCGGGAACGAGCTCTCCATCGACCGATTTGTGCAACACCGTACGCGAGGTGGAAAAGCCCAATGCGCCTGCGCGCACGCCTTCTTCAACGATATCAGACATCGCCTTGATGTCTTCTTCGGTTGGGACAGCGCCGGGCTGTTCGCGATCACCCAGCACATAGGCGCGCACTGCGCCATGCGGGACATGGGTGCCGATATCGACTGTGCGGGGCAGCTTTTCGAGCGCGTCGAGATATTCGGGGAATGTCTCCCAATCCCATGTGATCCCTTCGGAAAGGGCTGTGCCGGGAATGTCTTCAACGCCTTCCATCAGGCTGATGAGCCAATCGTGGCGATCGGGTTTTGCAGGCGCAAAACCAACGCCGCAATTGCCCATCACAACGGTTGTGACGCCGTGCCAGCTTGACGGGGCCATTTCCTGATCCCACGTCGCCTGCCCGTCGTAATGGGTGTGAATATCGACAAAGCCGGGCGCGACAACTTTGCCGCTGGCATCAATTTCGCGGGTCGCATCGCCTGCAACATCGCCGACCGCTGCGATCAGTCCGTCTTTTACAGCGATATCGCCGGTAAAGCTTTCCGCGCCGGTTCCATCGACAATCGTGCCGCCGCGGATGATTAGGTCAAACTGTGCCAAGGGCTCTCTCCCAAAAGTCTCTCAAAGTCTTTGTTTGAAACTGGTCTAACATATCGCGATGGCCGGTGCTACGGCAGCAATATGGAAAGAACAGCAAGTTGGACGCCCGATGCCGAAAGCGGCATCGCAATTCGTTGGGTCGAAACCGCGGGGCTGACATTTGAAGTCGCCGAGGCAGGTCAGGATAACAGTCCCGACAATCTTGCTCTTTGTCTGCACGGCTTTCCCGAACTGCATTTTTCGTGGCGGCATCAAATGCCTTTGCTGGCTGAGAAGGGCTACCGCGTCTGGGCGCCGAACATTCGCGGCTATGGCGCGACTGATCGGCCTGATGATGTGCGCGATTATGCGATGGACCGACTGACGCAAGACGTTGCCGATCTGATCGATGCAAGCGGTGCCAAGAGCGTGACCTTGTTCGCCCATGATTGGGGCGCGATCATCGCTTGGGCCTTTGCCATATCAAAACTGCGCCCGTTAACGCGGTTGATCATAATGAACGTTCCGCATCCCGGTGTCGCGATGCGCGAAATCAAACATTGGCGACAGATCAAGAAAAGCTGGTACATCTATTTCTTCCAGCTGCCATGGTTGCCAGAGCGTTTTCTGGCTAGGCGCGGCGGCAATGCGGTGGGCGATCTGATCGCGAGGACGGCCTGCAACGCGCAGCTTTTTGGCCCCGAAGTGCGCAAAATCTATTCAGACGCTTCCAGACGTCCCGGCGCTCGCACTGCGATGGTCAATTATTACCGCGCACTGCTGCGCCACCGTGACACGGTGAATATGCGCGATCTGACCGTCGATGTGCCCACTTTGATGGTGTGGGGTGAAGAGGATGTAGCGCTCAACATTCACTGCACCGAAGGCACAGAAGAATGGGTGAGCGATTTCACGCTGAAACGGCTGCCGGGTGTGTCGCACTGGGTGCAACAGGACGCGCCTGATCAGGTGAACGACATCCTCAAAGAATGGCTGCCCGAGGCTTAACCGCCGTTGATCAGGCCGCCAGTTCTTCTTCGGTCGCGGGGCGATCGAGGAAGGTTTGAATGGCGTTGGTGCATTCATCCTTGTGGCTGAGCAAGAACAGGTGCCCGCCATCCTTCATCACCACCAGCTCGCTGTTGGGGATCAGCATGTTGAGGAATTTGCCATTGGAAAGCGGCACAATCGCATCATCATCGCCCATCATGATCAGCGTTTCTTGTTTGAGCAGGAAGGGTAGAGCGGGCGCACTGGTCCAGCCAAGCATACACATCAGCTGATACATATAGCCGCGCGGAGAAGGCGGTTTGAGCCGCGACATATGTCCGCCTTTGCCTTTTCCTTTGCCCAGTCCTTCGCCGTAAAGCGTTTCGAAGTTTTTGAGCATGAAATCAGGGTCGATATAGCGACGCGGATTGGCCATCTTGCTCAATGCCTTGGGGTTGCCTGGCATCATCAGCATGCCTGCACTTGTCGCGATCAGAACAACACGGCGGGTGCGCGCAGCATGCTGCATGGCGAAATGCTGCGCGATACCGCCGCCCCAGCTGATCCCCATGACATCGACATCGCCGACACCCAACTGGTCGAGCAATTGCGCAGCCGTCCAGCTAATCGTGAAGGGATTGTAAGGCACCAACGGATCGGGCGATTCGCCAACGCCGGGCATGTCGAACATGATAAAGGGGCGCTCTGACAAAGCCTCTGCAAGCGGTGCCACAGCTTCGATGTTTGCACCGATCCCGTTGAAGAACAGCACGGGCAAATGGTCCGAAGGTTCATCCAGCCTCCAGCGCGCAACCCGTAGCGTCCGGCCGCCCACTTGCTCCATTGTGACAGTGGCGCTGTCCATAGCTTCGCTCATCTAGAGATGTGTCCTTTCAAAACCCGATTTTTCGCCATTCCGAGCCGGGATGCGCGCACAGCTTGCCTGCGTCTTGCACACCAAGAATGCTCGCCAAACGGCTTATGTTGCGCTGCGGTATATCAGACTTCTTCGACGACGTAGAGTCCGGGCGCAGCTTCTTGTGGAGGATGCTTTTTGCTGCCCGTTTTCGAAGGTGCGGGCATCTTTCCGCCCGAACGTTCCTGAATCCACTCCATCCAGAACGGCCACCAGCTGCCTTTGACCTCTTCGGTGCCTTGCAGCCATTCATCAGCGGTTGGCGGCAGCTTGCCCTTTTTCTTCTGGACGAAATACTTCGCCTTGGGATTGCCCGGAGGGTTGAGGATTGCCTGCATGTGACCCGATTGGCTGAGCACATAGGTGACGTGCTTGGACCCGAACAGTTCAGTAGAACGGTAGGTCGCCTTCCACGGGGTAATGTGGTCGGTAACACCGCCAAGGATAAACAAATCCGATTTGACTTTACTCAGATCCACCTTGTGATCGGCCATTTCAACCTCACCTTGTTTGGTGAAGGCGAGCGATTCGTAGAGCGTTAGAAAATCGCCCATCAGGCTGGCTGAAAGGTTGGTCGCGTCCGAATTCCAGAACAACACATCAAATGCCGGCGGATCCATGCCGAGCAGGTAATTGTTGATGACGTAGCTCCAGATGAGGTCATTGGGGCGCAGCCATGCAAATCCGCGGGCAAGGTCGTCTGCCTTGATGATCCCCTTTTTCGCCGCGCGCTGGCGTGCAAGCTGCATACCGTGCTCACTGACCAAAGAGCCAGCTTCGATATCGGTCTGCTTGGGATGCAGGACGCACACCATCAAGGTGAGCGTGCCCAAAACATCATTGCCCGTTGCGGCCAGTTTGGATGCAAGCACAGATGCCGTTTGCCCGCCCGAACACCCGGCCGATACATTGACCTTGTCACTTCCGGTAATCTCGGAGACGACTTCGAGCGCTTCTTCGCAGCTAGAGATATAGTTGGCCATATCCCAATGGCCCTGTTCCTTTGACGGGTTGCGCCACGAAATCACAAAGGTCTGAAGCCCGTTATCGAGCTGCCATTTGATGATCGACTTCTCTGGCGAGAGGTCGTTGATATACATCTTGTTGATCTGCGGCGGTATCGTCAGCTGCGGGATTTCGTACACTTCATCAGTGGTGGGGGCATAGTGCACCAATTCGTACATCTCGGTGCGGTGGACGACATTGCCTTTGGAGGTCGCGACATTCTCGCCGATTTTGAACGGCCGCTTGTCCACCTGGCTGACCATGCCCTTGTTATGGACCAGATCATTGTAGGCGTTTTGCAGACCCTTGATCAGTGACAGACCGCCAGAATTGATGATTTGTTTTTGCGCGATCGGGTTGCCTGCCAGCGTGTTAGTCGGCGCAAGACCATCGATGATGATATTGGCGATAAAGTTCGCGCGGTTACGCTCCAGCTCATCCAGATCCAGCTCTTCAAGCCAGTTGCTCATGCCTTTCTGCACGGCGAGGTAATATTGCACGCCGGCGCGGAAGAACGGGTTGAATTGCCATGCAGGATCTTGAAAGCGCTTGTCCTTGGGGTTGGGGGCAAGGTCGCTCTTGCCGGTCATGATCTTGACCATGTCCTGCCCCATCGACTGTGCGTGTTTCATCATGCGCTGCGGGTCGGAGGCTGTTTCGCGCAGCAGCACTGCGACCGCGCTGATAAAATCTTCGCGCGCAACACCGATGAGCGGGCCCAGTGCGTTGGTTGATTGTGCCGCCTCGTTTTCGAGTTTTACAGTTCCGTCTGCCATGAAATCGCTTCCCCAAATTCCGGTGATCTCAAATGCTCGTATTCGAGCTTTGCCTACAGATGCCGTGCAATTGGCGCCGTGACAAGAAGAACAGCCCATTGCGCCGGACCTGCCAGCACTCATGTCCGTCATGGGATGCGGTTAACCAGAATTATCCAATCCTTCATTCTTTGCCGCAATAAATGCACCAACCGTAATTTTCGTAGATCTGAGGGCCATGGCCGGATTGCTATCACGACTGACCAGCGCAGGGGGCGCAGAGGAGGGGGGAACACAGGTTCGGCGCTTCGACAAGGCCAGCCGTGCCGATCTGCTTGGCAGTCTTGAGGATTCCGATCTCGGCTGGTTCTGGGCAAGCGATGCCGATGGACGGATCATCTACATATCCAACCCCGCAGCTGAGAAAATTGGCAAGCCGGTTGATGAAATCATCGGCTGTGACATCACCGATGTCTTTCAGCAGGCCGAGGATGATAAAGATGCAGGGCGCGACCGGCCGCTGAAATTCCAGCTGGCGGCGCGCAATTCGATCAAGCGTATGACGGTAAAAGTCGGGCTGGGCGAAACCGAATGGTGGTGGGAAATCGCCGGCGTTCCGCAGACCGATGCTGCGGGTAAATTTGTCGGATATCACGGCCTCGCAAGCGATGTGTCAGATTCGTATGAAAGCAAGCGCAACGCGGAAAAGATGTCGCGTTACGATTCCCTCACCGGGCTTTCCAATCGTCACTGGATATCCAAACAGCTCGACGCCACGTTAACCGCTTTCAAGGCCTCTAAACGGTCTTGCGCAATTATGCTGATCGATCTGGACCGGTTCAAGCAGGTCAACGATACGATGGGGCACCCTGCAGGCGACGAATTGCTAAAACAGGTTGCCGCCCGCCTGAAACGCGTGCTTGGCGAAGATCTGGAGATTGGGCGGATTGGCGGTGACGAATTTCTGGTCATCATGCCCGATGAAGAAGATCGCGGCGTGCTGGGCGATTTGGCCAAGCGCGTCATTCAAATGCTCTCACAGCCCTATTCGATCAACGGTTTGCGAGCGGTTATCGGCTGTTCGGTAGGCGTTGCGATTGCTCCGTTTGACGGGATCGAAACCGAAGAACTGGTCAAGGCAGCTGACCTTGCGCTCTACGCATCTAAAGGCGGTGGCCGCGGGCAATTCCGCTTCTATTCGAGCGACTTGCGCGACAAGGCGAGCTACCGCCACCAGATTGAATCCGATCTGCGCGATGCAATTGCCAAAGACGAACTGGAAATGCACTTTCAGCCGATCGTCGATGCGCGCACACACGAAGTGTCCTGCGTCGAGGCGTTGATGCGCTGGAACCATACTGACCGTGGGATGATCTCTCCGGCAGACTTCATCCCAATCGCAGAAGAAGTTGGCATTATTCGCGAGCTTGGCGATTGGGCGCTTAACAAGGTTTGCGAGACGATCGCGGATTGGCCGAGTGGAATCTCGGCAGCGATCAATGTTTCGGCGGTGCAATTTGCCGCGGATGATTTTGTCGATAATGTTCGAAAGGCGATCCAAAAGTCAGGCGTTCAGCCCGAGCGGGTCGAGCTTGAAATCACCGAAAGTGTGTTTGTCGGCGATATTGACCGCGCGTTGAGCGTATTTGGTGCGCTGAAAAAGCTCGGCGTTAAACTCTCGCTCGACGATTTCGGAACTGGCTATTCCTCGCTCAGCTATTTGCGCGATGCACCGTTCGACAAGATCAAGATTGACCAGAGCTTTGTGCGTGGATGCACTGCGGAAGATAACAAGAACGAAGCGATCATCGCGGCTGTTGTTAGTCTCGCCAGAGCATTGGGCATGTTGACGGTAGCCGAAGGCGTTGAAAACAAAGACGAAATGCAGGCGGTGACCGAGGAGGGCGCAAACTTGCTGCAAGGCATGCTGTTTTCGCGCGCCATCCCGAACGATGAATTTGTAGAACGACTGCAAAATGGCGATCTTAAGTTCACCCCTCTTGGCCCGGAACGCTATCGCTCCGAACGCCGGACGGAATTCCGCAAGATCGGCCTCATCCATGGCGATGACCGATACAATGTCTTCCTGCGCAACCTGTCAAAGTCAGGTGCGAAAATCGAAGGCTTGCTCGACGTGCCGGTGGGGACCGATCTCCTGCTCGATCTGGGCGGAGGACAATTGGCGGTTGCAACCGTGCGTCGCTCCGAAGGGTTTAGTCAAGGTGTTGAATTTGAAACACAATTGATAAGTGACGGCGCGGACGGGCTATGCACGCGTCACCGTGTTTCGCCCTATCAGATCGAAGCCGCCGGCCGCCCGCTGCGCGCGCTCAACGACGAAGCGGTGGCTGCCATTACAGGCGGATTACGCACCGCGGCAAAGGCCTTTGTCGAGGTTGAAATCGGCAAGCACTAGCCGCTGGGTCACTAGCCGCTGGGTCACTAGCCGCTGTGTCAAAGGCCATTTGCTGTCCACAAATTGACGTTTTAGGCGACCTTTCCAAGAGGGGGCGATTGCCCTGCGTGTTTACCCCTGATCTTAGCTAAAAAATAACCAACTGGATTTACAGCATGTGAAGGACGGTAACGTCCGGATTTTGGGCTGATTTAAGAGGAAGGCGCGAGATGCCCCTGAAGGGTTTCTTGTCATCAAAGAGTGGTTTGGGATCGCGCGGCGCTGCCAGTGCGATGTCAGACAGCGATAAGCTCGCTATGCTCGACGAATTGGAACAGTCCGGCCTTGGTTGGTTCTGGGCCTGCGACCGTGCAGGCAATCTCACCTACCTTAGCGCCGCAATCGCCGAACGCATCGACGTGCCGCTTGCCGATCTGCTTGGCCAACCGTTGGCCAGCGTGTTCGTATCAACTGACAGCGATGGCCGGACCAAATCGCTTTCGCTGATGCTGGGCGCACACAAGGCATTTTCCGGGTTTTCCGTGCGCGCCGAAAAGCGCCCCGACGGCCCCGTGCTGCGTCTGTCGGGTCAGCCCGTTTTCGACGGTTCGAAATATGCAGGCTTCCGGGGCACGGGCGCTGATATCTCGGATGAATTTCACCGCGAGGAAGAAACCCAGCGCCTCGCCAAATTCGATTCGCTCACCGGCCTTTCAAACCGTCACCGGATGAAGCAGCAGATCGAAAGCACGATCACCGCCTTTAAGGCTGCCAAGCGCAATTGCGCGGTGATGATGCTCGATCTGGATAAATTCAAACACGTCAACGACACGCTGGGTCACGGCGCGGGCGATGAACTGCTCAAACAGGTCGCTGACCGGCTCAAGCGTTCGATCGAGGTCGAATGCGAGATTGGCCGTTTGGGCGGCGATGAATTCCAGATCATGATCCCCGACATGGATGATCGCGGCGAGCTGGGTGAGATCGCGATGCGGATCATCACGATGCTCAAGCAACCTTATTCCACCGAAGAGGGTCGCTGCGTGATCGGTGCCTCGGTCGGTATCGCGGTCGCGCCGCATGACGGGGTGACGGCTGATGATGTGGTTCGTTCAGCCGATCTTGCGCTCTACGCTGCCAAGAACGGCGGACGCGGCCAATTCCGCTTCTTTTCCGGTGAACTTGAAAACGAGGCTTTGTTCCGCCGCCGTCTTGAGGAAAATCTGGGGCTGGCCGTTCAGGACGAACAGCTTTTCCTCAAATACGAACCCATCGTCAGCGCCGAGGATGAAACCGTCCGCGCGCTAGAGGCGCATATCTGCTGGATGCACGATCAGCGCGGCGAAATTGACGAAGAAGAATTTGCCTCGATCATCGACGGATCAAGCCAGGTTGTCGAAGTCGGCACATGGGCGATCCGCGAGGCGTGCCAGCACGCGGCCGAATGGCCCGACACGGTTCGCGTTGCTGTCAACGTACCTGTCGCCTTGTTTGCAACCGATGGATTTGTCGATGCGGTGTCCGATGCTCTGGCTAATGCCGATCTGCCCGCCAACCGGCTTGAGCTGGAGATCAGCGAAGCGGTGTTCTTTGGCGATACCAACGTGGTGGATCGCACGCTGGCTCAATTGTTCAAGCTGGGCGTGAGGCTGACGCTCGACGAATTTGGCAGCGGTTATTCCTCGCTCGCCTATCTTCGCCGCGCGCCGTTTGACGCGATCAAAATCGACGAAGCGCTCGTCACCGAAGCGCAAACGCATGACAGCAGCGACCTGGGCCTGATCAAGGCGATCGTGGCGCTCGCCGGAGCGCTGGAAATGGACACGATTGCCAACGGCATCGAAAGCACCGATCTGTTCCAGCAGCTCAAGGCATGCGGGGTAAAGCGGATGGAGGGGCCGATCTATTCCGACCCTGTCAGCCGCGATACGGTTGAAACCGAACTGATCGGCGATGCGTGGAAAATCGAACCGAGCGGCGATCGGCTCAAGCGCGCAAGGCGGCGTACCGTCTTCCGCAAGATCCAGGTCATTCACGACGATCATTCCTACGAAGTGACCTTGCGCAATCTGTCCAAAACAGGTGCGCTGATCCAGGGCCTTGAGGATGTGCCCAAGAATACGCAGTTCGTCGTTGATCTGGGCGGCGGCCAGCTTGCGGTTGCTACCGTGATCCGCTCAAATGGAGATACGCAAGGGCTCGAATTTGAACAATCCTTGGTAGAGGACGGTTCGGGCGGGCTTTGCACACGCAACCGGGTCAGCCCCTATGCGCTTGCCTCTGCCGGAACACCTCTCGCAGCGCTTGCGCCGGGCGACTACAAGGCCATGCAAGGCGGCTTGTTGGGGCAGGGAGGAAGCGTCCCGCAATTCGGCTATGCCCCTGCGCCATAAACGAGCCCCGAAATTCGGTGTTGCACAGCTTGCGAATATTCGGGAATGACAGGGGCGAACAGGCTCGCTAAATGCGCGGTCAAATGACTGACCTTTCCCTAATTCGCAATTTCAGCATCATCGCTCATATCGACCACGGTAAGAGCACGCTGGCCGACCGGCTGATCCAGTTCACCGGCGGGCTGACAGAGCGTGAGATGTCCGATCAAGTGCTTGATAACATGGATATTGAGCGTGAACGCGGTATCACGATCAAGGCCCAGACCGTGCGCCTGCATTACACCGCGAAAGACGGCAAAACCTATCAGCTCAACCTGATGGACACGCCCGGCCACGTTGACTTTGCCTATGAGGTATCGCGCAGCCTTGCAGCGTGCGAAGGCGCATTGCTGGTGGTTGATGCCGCGCAAGGGGTCGAAGCGCAGACGCTTGCCAATGTCTATCAGTCGATCGAACACGATCACGAAATCGTGCCCGTCATCAACAAGGTCGATCTGCCCGCTGCCGAACCCGAACGGGTTAAGGAAGAGATCGAGGAAGTGATCGGGCTCGACGCGTCCGAGGCGGTCCTTTCCAGTGCAAAAACCGGCATCGGGATCGAGGAAGTTCTCGAGGCCGTTGTCGCCAAGATCCCGCCGCCACAGGGTGAGCGTGACAAGCCATTGAAGGCCAGCCTCGTCGATAGCTGGTACGACCCCTATCTCGGCGTCGTGATCCTCGTTCGCGTGGTCGAAGGCGTTCTTACCAAGGGGCAGAACATCCGCTTTATGCAGGGCGGCACCCAGCATCTGGTTGATCGCGTTGGCTGTATGCGCCCCAAGATTGAACAGTTGCCCGAATTGGGGCCGGGTGAAATCGGGTTCATCACCGCCCAGATCAAAGAGGTTGAACAGGCACGCGTTGGTGACACAATCACCACCGTCAAAGGCGGTGCGGACGAGGCGCTGGTGGGCTATAAGGAAGTCCAGCCGGTTGTTTTCTGCGGCCTGTTCCCCGTTGATGCCGCAGATTTCGAAAAGCTGCGCGAAAGCATCGGCAAGCTGCGTCTCAATGATGCATCCTTCTCATTCGAGATGGAAACCAGTGCGGCGCTTGGCTTTGGCTTTCGCTGCGGGTTCCTGGGCCTCTTGCACCTCGAGATTATTCAGGAACGGCTGAGCCGCGAATATGATCTTGATCTGATCACCACCGCGCCAAGCGTTGTCTACAACGTCCATCTGAGCAAATCGAAAACCGAAGAAGCGCAGACCATCGCGATCCACAATCCGGCCGACTGGCCCGATGTGAACCGGATCGAAGTTGTTGAGGAGCCGTGGATCAAGGCGGTGATCTACACGCCGGACGAATATCTCGGCGCGATCCTCAAACTGTGTCAGGACCGCCGCGGCATCCAGACCGACCTAACCTATGTCGGCGGCCGCGCGCAGGTGACATACGAACTGCCATTGAACGAAGTCGTTTTTGACTTTTACGATAGGCTGAAAAGTATCAGCCGCGGCTACGCTTCGTTTGACTATGAACAGATCGGCCACCGCGAAGGCGATCTTGTGAAGATGAACATCCTCGTCAACGCCGAAGCGGTCGATGCACTGTCGCTGATCGTCCACCGCAGCGTTGCAGAAGAACGGGGCAGGGGCATGTGTGAACGGCTCAAAGACCTGATCCCGCGCCACCTGTTCAAAATCCCGATCCAAGCCGCGTTGGGCGGCAAAATCATCGCCCGCGAAACCATCGCGGCTCTGCGCAAGGACGTGACCGCCAAATGTTATGGCGGCGACATTACCCGCAAGAAGAAGCTGCTCGAAAAGCAGAAGAAGGGTAAGGCCAAGATGCGCGAATACGGCAATGTCAGCATCCCGCAGGAAGCGTTTATTGCTGCGCTGAGGATGGGGGAAGAGTAAATCTAGTAGGTTTTACGCATACTTAAATTTAATCTCTTTCAACTAACGACCGGATGATCTCGATCAAAGGGTCCTAGTTTTGCGAGAAAAGCCTGCCTCTATTATGAGCGAGACCGCTGCTGCGGTGCAGGAATTCTATCGCCCGATCCTGTTCGGTTATTTTTCCGCCCTCGCGGTTTATTATCTGGCGATGACCCCGCTTCACTGGATCAACCTCGAAGGGGTCGATCGGATCAAATTGGTCACCGCATCGGCGATTGCAGCCGGTGTGGCCCTGTTCGGCACCTGGACAATCCGGCGCAATTCCTCAGATGGCAGGCGCAGTGATGTCTTGCTCATCGCGATGAATCTCATCGTAGTTTGCAACGTGGTAGTCGCATTGCAGATCAGTTTTGCTAGCGAGAAGATGATCTACTTCATGATTCTGGCGGTTCTGTTCAGCCTCGCAAGCCTAAGTTTTCGCCAATCGGCCTTTTCGATTGCGGCTGCGGGCATTGCGATGATCAGCTTCATGCCGCAGCTCGATGAAAACTCCTTCGCCACTTATGCGTTTCTTTCGTTTGGCGCAGCGATGGCGTCGGTGGCGATCGCATTTTTCCTGCGTAAGGCGATCACCCAAATTGCAAATGCGAAATCGGAAGTTGAGCTGGAGCTCGATTATGCGCGCGAAGTCGGAGAGGAAATGCGCCAGAAGTCGCTGGTTGACAGTCTGACGGGTCTGCCCAACCGGCGTGCATTCTTCAATGCACTGCGAAACACTGTTCGAACGGTCACGCATAGCCGCGCGGATGGCGATGCAAATGCAAATGCGTGGCTGCTCTTGATGGACCTTGATGGCTTTAAAGCGGTCAACGATGTGCACGGCCATCTTACAGGCGATCAACTGCTTAAACAGGTGGCAAGTCGGCTGGAGATATTCGCCAAAAACGATGTTCATGTCAGCCGGATGGGCGGTGATGAATTCAACCTGATTTTTGCCAGCTCTGATAGTGAGCAGGAGGTTGTCGCACGCTGCACGGACCTGCTCGATCTGATCGCAGCTGCCTACCAGATTGATGGCCGGCAGATCCGCATTTCGTGCTCGCTCGGCTGCAAGCGGATGGATTTGTCCGATGAGGCGCGCTCGCAGATTAGCCTTGCTGATTATGCGCTGATGGTGGCCAAGAAAGAGGGCAAGAACAGGGTCGTCCTGTTCGGCGATAACCATGCCCAAGAAGCCGAAGAACGATACAAGGTCGAGGACGCGTTGCGGCATTCAGACCTAAGGCAGGAAATCGATTTGCTGTTCCAGCCTCAGGTTGATCTGGGGTCAAACAGGATGGTGGGTGCAGAGGCGCTCGCCCGTTGGAACAGTCCGAGCGTGGGCAATGTTGGGCCGAACCGCTTTATCAAAATTGCGGAGGAAAGCGGCCTAATTACCGGCATCACTTTGGTGGTGGTGGAAAAGGCGCTGGAGGCGATGAAAAGCTGGTCTGTGTCAATTCCGCTGTCGATCAACCTTTCGACCAATGATCTGATCTCTGACCCGACGATTGACCAGATCGTTTGTCTTGCTGAAGTTTCAGCCGTTGATCCTGCATTGATCGAGTTTGAGGTTACTGAAACAGGCCTGATGGCTGATTTCGAACGGGCGAGAGACAACCTTGATCGGCTTGCACAAACAGGCTTTTCGATTGCGCTTGATGATTTCGGAACGGGGTATTCCAACTTCAGCTATCTTCGAAAGCTGCCCATCGACAAGCTCAAGATCGACAAATCATTCGTCGAAGATCCAGCCGACCCTTCGACGCAACGCATCCTTTCTTCGCTCACCGGAATGGCGCGTATACTTGAAGTGCAAAGCGTGCTGGAAGGGATCGAGGACGAAGTGCACCTGTTGATGGCAAAACGCGCCGGGGCATCTTTGGTGCAGGGCTATTACTTCGGCAAGCCAATGGGCGCTGCTGAATTGATCGACTTTTATCATAGCAGCGAAGCCGACGTTAACTCCACCAGCGCAGTTGCCTGAACCCCAAGGGCAGCAGGGCTGCTCGTTCCAACAACAATGCATTCTAGCTGAGCATGATCGATGCAAAACGCTTGGTCTGAAAACCTCGCTGCTTTCACTTGGCGTTCACCCATGCTCTGGCTATAGGCTTGCCTCATGAAGACGCTTTTCTCTGCTCGCATCACTCGTCCTTTGGCTCGTGCCGCTGTTCTTGGCGCTGCCATTGTCACCACTGCCGCCTGTTCAGGGGGCTCGGCTGATGAGGATGTTGCCTATGTCGCACGCGATGTGGAATCGCTTTATGCAGAGGCGCAGCGCCGGCTTGATCGTGGCAACACAATCCTTGCCGCAGCGCTGTTCGATGAGGTGGAGCGTCAGCACCCATATTCACCATGGGCGCGCCGCGCACAGTTGATGAGCGCGTTCAGCTATTACATCGCTCGCGATTACAACAAGGCGATCCAGAACGCGCAGCGTTTCCTGTCGATCCACCCGGGTAACAAGGATGCGCCTTACGCCTATTACCTGATTGCGCTGTCCTACTACGAACAGATCTCGGATGTGAACCGCGACCAGTCGATCACTGAACAGGCGCAGATTGCTCTTCGCGAGGTAAACCGCCGTTTCCCGCAAACCGAATATGCCGCTGATGCTCGCCTGAAGCTTGACCTTGTGGCCGATCACCTTGCGGGCAAGGAAATGGAGATCGGTCGTTTCTATGCACGTTCAGGCCGTTGGCTTGCGGCGGCATTGCGGTTCCGCAATGTGGTAGAACAATATGAAACCACCAGCCACACTCCCGAAGCGCTTTACCGCCTGACTGAAAGCAGCCTTGCTCTTGGTATCCGCGAAGAAGCGGTGAAGTATACCGCCGTTCTGGGGGCGAACTATCCGGGCAGCGAGTGGTATGAACGCGCATTCGAATTGGTCGGCGATCACGCCAGTGACGTGACACCAAGCTAACCGGAAACCGGATATGCTCAGCGACGAGACAACTCAATTCATCGAGGAGCTCGCCGCTAACAACAACCGCGATTGGTTCAAGGCGAATGAGCCGCGCTACAAGCAGCACTACAAGCTTGCGGGCGAGGCATTTGGTGAAATGCTCGCCGTGCATCTGGGTGAGGCGCTCGATACGCAGCTGACCCCGCGCAATTTCCGCATTTTTCGCGATGTCCGGTTTTCAAAGGACAAGACGCCATACAACCCGCATTTACGGATCGGATTGTCCGCCACTGGCGGCCCGCCTGATCGGCCGTTCCTGATGATGGGTTTGCAGCTGGGAAAGCTGGTCATCGGAGCGGGACGGATGGGATTTCAAAAACCGACAGTGGAGCGGTTTCGTGAAGCCGTCGCGGGCGATGATGGGCAAGAGCTTGCTGCAATGCTTGATGATCTTTGCAATGCGGGCGTGCGGCTGGGCAAACCTGATCTGAAACGCGTGCCTGCCCCTTATGACAAAGATCACCCGCGCGCCGAATTGCTCAAGTATAAGGGGCTTACGGTTTGGCGCGATTTTGACGGGCACCAATTGGCCTATGGTGATCAGGGGGCAGCCAATGTTGCCCACGCATTGATCGAATTGCGGCCCGTTTATGATTGGATAATGGATCTAAGCAGAAGCTAGTTAGTCACTGTATTGACCGCGAAAACTCTTAAGTTTTGGGCCAATCATGCTGCTTCGCCGCGCGTTCAAGCAAGGAGATTGCGGAAGAGGCGGACGTGCCAAACATCGAAATCATCGCGACCTCACGGAATATCTCCATCTTGGCAAACGGTCGCAATTCGATGCCTGCAACAACGCGGGC
>Ga0316207_10003307_pt1 | contig 15143 bp, 17 predicted proteins | sample 6weekpyrite_MG_FD_204943 | JGI IMG/M metagenome (GOLD analysis project Ga0316207, IMG submission 204943) | Microbial mat bacterial communities from mineral coupon in-situ incubated in ocean water Damariscotta River, Maine, United States -... | ecosystem: Environmental > Aquatic > Marine >... | reverse complement strand
GGTTGCCCGCTTCGTCCCGGCGGATGCGCACGCCGATTTCGTCGCCTGCCTTCTGGTTAAGCAGCTTTTCGACATCGGCAAACGCCTGCTGGTTGATAAAGGCCAGCAAGAGAGACGCGGGAATCGCCGCCAGCACGGCCACGAAAATGCGCAGCCCCATGCGGCGATGGTCGAACCCGCGCAGCAGCAACCAGAGGAGGACGGTCACGCAAACCCCGGCAAGCGCAACGACGATCCGCCGCACCAGCAGGGCCTGCTGATAATCGAATTCAAGCACGAGGCCGCGCGCGGTGGCCATGGCCGAATAAGCAGCCCACAGAATCAGCATCGAGACCAGTACGGTCTTGATGCCGACAGAGCCTTCGCCCGCGGCTACCCGGTTTCGTTCGCTATCGTTCACATTGCCCTGATAGGGCGCGCGCGGGCCGAGGGCCAGTGGCCGTTCAGCACCATCACGCCCCCGGTCGAGCCGAATCGGTCCCTTGTCGATTGCACGGCCGCTTTGGCCGCACGATCAACTTTCGCAATCATGTGCCGGGAAGCAGGTGTTCCTTCTCGATCTTCTCGCGCCAGATCATCGGGGCCAGCGTGTGGACATTCTGCCCATCGGAATCGACCGCGACGGTCACCGGCATGTCCTCGACCTTGAATTCGTAGATCGCTTCCATGCCCAGATCCTCGAATGCGACGACCCTGGCTTCCTTGATCGCGCGGGCGACGAGATAGGCCGCGCCGCCGACCGCCATCAGGTACGCGACCTTGTGCTTGGCGATGATCTCGGTCGCGCCCTGGCCGCGTTCGGCCTTGCCGATCATGGCCAGCAGGCCCAGTTCGAGCATCTGGTCCGTGAACTTGTCCATGCGGGTCGCGGTGGTCGGGCCAGCCGGGCCGACGACTTCGCCGACGATCGGATCGACCGGACCGACGTAGTAAATCGCGCGACCCTTGAAATCGACGGGCAGCTCCTCGCCCTTGGCCAGCATGTCGGCAATGCGCTTGTGCGCCGCATCACGCCCGGTGAGCATGTGCCCCGATAGCAGCAGGCGATCGCCATGCTTCCAGCCCTGTACTTGTTCGGGCGTGAGATTGTCGAGATCGACCTTCTTGGCAGAGGCGTCGGGCTCCCAGTGCACTTTGGGCCATGCGTCCAGATCGGGGAGCGGCAGGAAGCTGGGCCCGCTGCCGTCCAGCGTGAAGTGTGCGTGGCGGGTGGCGGCGCAGTTGGGGATCATGGCGACCGGCTTGTTCGCCGCGTGGCACGGCCAGTCGTAGATCTTCACGTCGAGCACGGTGGAAAGCCCGCCCAGCCCCTGCGCACCCACGCCGGTGGCATTGACCTTGTCGAAAATCTCGATGCGCAGCTTTTCCAGGTCGTTCTGCGGGCCGCGCGCCTTGAGCTGGCCCATGTCGATCGGGTCCATCAGGCTCTGCTTCGCCAGCTTTACGCAATGTTCCGCCGTGCCGCCGATGCCGATGCCCAGCATACCCGGCGGGCACCAGCCAGCACCCATCTGCGGGATCATTTCCAGCACCCAGTCGACGATGTTGTCGCTGGGGTTCATCATCTTGAACTTGGACTTCGCCTCGCTCCCGCCGCCCTTGGCCGCGACGTCAATCGATACCTCGTCGCCCGGCACCATCTCGACCGAGAGGACGCACGGTGTATTGTCGCGCGTGTTGCGGCGCGTGAAGGCCGGATCGGCAAGGACCGATGCGCGCAACTTGTTGTCAGGATTGTTGTAGCCCTTGCGCACGCCTTCATCGACGACTTCCTGCAGGCTCATCTTGGAACCGAGGCGGCAGTTCTGCCCCCATTTCACGAAGACGTTGACGATGCCCGTGTCCTGGCAAATCGGACGGTGCCCTTCGGCGCACATGCGGCTGTTTGTAAGGATCTGGGCGATGGCATCCTTGGCCGCAGGGTTCTGTTCGGCCTCGTAAGCCTCGCCCAGCGCCTTGATGTAATCCATCGGGTGATAGAAGCTGATGTACTGCAGCGCGTCTGCCACGCTGTCGATGAGATCCTGTTCCTCGATCACCACCATGTCGGACATAGTACGCACCCGCCTTTTTTCGCTGCCATTACCTGTTGGCAGGCGACTTAGGGCCGAAGGAAGGCGCTGGCAATGGTGCGATGACGCACGCGGCCCCCCTTGGCGTTCGCCGCGCGATGGCGTAGGGCCGCGAGCGGACTCGCACCTTGACGGCAATGCTCGTTTGGGGGCAAGTGTGTTACCTGGATAGAACAGTCCGGCTTCGGACTGCCTGTAAAAGAGAGTGCTCGACGCGATGGCCAGTGCTGCCGCTCCTACCGCCCAGAACAGCGATTTCGCCCGCGCTCGCCGCGCCATGATCGACAGCCAGCTGCGTGTCAGCGGCATCAACGATCCCGCCATTCTCGCGGCCTTTGCCGCAGTCCCGCGCGAGGATTACGTTGCCGCCGATCAGCGTGCGATCGCCTATGTCGACCGGTCGCTCCCGCTCGGCGAAGGCCGCGTGCTTACTGCGCCGCTCGGCCAGGCCCGCCTGATAAGCGAGGCTGCACCGCGGCAAAGCGACAAGGTGCTGCTTATTGCTGCCGGCACGGGTTATCTGGCCGCCATTCTCGCGCCGCTCGTCGCCTCGCTTGACGTGGTCGAAGATGATGACCGCCTGTCGGGCCTTGCCGGCGAAAAGGCGGGAAGCTGGCACAAGGGCGACCTGGCCAAGGGTTACAAGAGGGGCGGCCCCTATGACCTGATCGTCATCGACGGCGCGATCGAGGCCCTGCCGAAGGCGCTGGCCCAGCAGCTTGCGGGCGATGGCAGGATCGTCACCGGAACACTCGATAACGGCGTCACCCGCATCGCGGTGGGCCGCCTTGCGGACAAGAACGTCGCGCTTCACCCGCTGGTCGATATTGCCATGCCCGTTCTCAATGCCTTCGCAGCGCCGAAGGAATGGAGTTTTTGATGAAACTTCGCCCCGGCGCCGCCCTATTGGCCGGCGCTGCCCTGATCGTTCCCGGCCAGGCCATGGCCGATACCCTTCAGGACGCACTCGCGCTCGCCTACCAGACGAACCCTACGATTCAGGGTGCCCGCGCCGATCTGCGCGCAACGGACGAAAACGTGCCGATCGAAAAATCGGACGGCCTGCCCAGCATCGGCGGCAGCGCCCAGTACGTCGAGGCTTTCAAGCAAAGCTCGACCAGCTTCACTTCGCCCGACCGCTATCTTAACGCCGGCGTCGAACTTGCCGTGCCGATCTATTCCGGCGGAGGGGTCAGAAATTCGATCCGCGCGGCAAAGCAGCGGGTCGAGGCAGGGCGCGCCGATTTGCGCGCAACCGAATCGGGTGTCTTTTCGCAAGTCGTCGCCGCCTACATGGACGTGATCCGCGATTCCGCGGTCGTGCGGCTGAACCGCCAGAACGTCGATGCGCTGGGCGTGAACCTGCAAGCCACGCGCGACCGGTTCGAGATCGGCGACCTGACCCGAACCGACGTTGCCCAGTCCGATTCGCGCCTTGCCCTTGCGCGCAGCGATTTCCTGACGGCGCAGTCGAACCTGATCGCCAGCCGCGAACGCTATATCCAGCTTGTCGGCAAACCGCCGATGGATCTTGCCGCACCGCCGCCGCTGCCCGGTCTGCCCGTGAGCCCGGAAGAAGCGGTCGATGCAGCGCTTGCCAACAATCCCGACCTTCTCGCGGCGCGTGAACGCAGCCAGGCATCGCGTTATGATATCGAGGTGGCCGGTTCGACCCGCATGCCCCGTGTCGAACTCTATACCAGCGGCAACTACACCGATTATTTCGGCACGCTGGGCGGACCGTCATCCGATGCTTTCCGCCAATCGGAAACGACCGCGCAGGCAGGCGCACGACTGACCGTGCCGATCTTTCAGGGCGGCCTTCCTGCTGCGCTGGAAAGGCAGGCACAGGCCCGTTCGCAATCCACGATGGAAACCGAAATCGCGATCGAACGCGACGTGATTGCGCAGACCCGTGCCGCCTATTCGGCATGGGTCGCGGCGAACGAAGTGATCGACGCCACGACCACCGCAGTATCTGCCGCCGCGCTGAGCCTCGAAGGTGTGCGGGCCGAAAACACGGTGGGCAACCGCACCATTCTCGATATTCTCGATGCCGAACGCGAACTGCTTTCGGCGCAGGTCCAGCTCGTCACTGCGCAGCGCAACGCCTATGTCGCCGGTTTCTCGCTGCTTGCCGCAATGGGCAAGGCGGAGGCGGACGATCTCAACCTCGATGTAGGCCCACTCTACGACCCTGTGATCCATTACGACAGCGTGAAAAGCGCGATCTTCGATTGGCGTTTCGAACCGGACCCGGACCCCGTCTCGACACGCACGATTGACACACCGGCGCAAGACGCGGACATTCAAGGCGAATAAGCCCGCGCAGCCAAATGGCTTTGCCGGCCCTAAATGGAGCGGCCATCATGCATAATGAAGGCGAACCTTCGGTCGAGGATATCCTGCGCTCGATCAAGAAGGTCATTTCGCGAGACGACGAGAACGCGGCGCAAGCTGGGCACACGCCCACGTTCGGCGCATCGCGGCCCTTCGCGCAGCGCGAAGCGTTTTCGCGTGCCGCCCCTTCCGATCCGCCCGTCGCCGCCAACGCGGCACAGGACGATGACGCGGCAGGGATCTCGGAAACCGACGTATACGATCTTTCGAACCTTCCCGGCACGAACCAGCCAGCCGAAGAGCTGCCGCCCGTCACTCTGCCCGCTGCCTTTGCCATGGCCGAAGACCGCACGGACCCGGAAGATATGCCCGGCGAGGCGGATGCACCGGAGTTTGAGCCGGAACCTGCGCCGACCAGCACCGCGCCGCCGCCTGTCGCCGAACCGGCGCCAGAGCCAAGGCAGACGCCGCTTTCCGAAGAAGGTCTGGTCACACATGCCGCGGCCGCAGCGATGCGTGACCGTCTTTCAGCGCTCAGCAGTATTTCGGCCAAGGCGCCAAAGCCGGAGAGCACCGGGGGACCGCTGGAAGAAGTCGTGCGCGAAATGCTGCGCCCGATGCTGAAAAGCTGGTTGGACGATAACCTCGAAGGCATCATCGAACGCATGGTCGAGGCCGAGATCGCGCGCATCACCGGCAGGCGCTAGGCGCGGATCTTACCATGGGAAAGAGTGCCGAATCGCAAAAGGTCGCGCGCGCGCGGGCCGAGCTGTCCGTGATGGGCGGCGGACCTGCCTTTTCGCGCCACATCTTCCTTTGCGCCGATCAGTCCAAGCCGAAATGCTGCCCCAAGAAACAGGGTCTGGAAAGCTGGGACCACCTTAAGAAGCGGCTTGCCGCCCTTGGCCTTGATCGATCCGGCGGCATCATGCGGACCAAAGCCAACTGCCTGCGCCTGTGCGTGGCAGGCCCGCTCGCCGTCGTATACCCTGATGGGGTCTGGTATCATTCGTGCACGCCCGATGTGCTCGACCGGATCATTGAAGAGCATCTGGTGGGCGGCGTTCCGGTGGCGGATTACCGAATCAGCGTTCCTGAAGACGGCTGATCACACCGGCTTCAGGACAAGTCGTCCCACGCGTCCTTTGCTTCGTCACCAAGCCGGTCATCGATCGATTCGTCGTGCCCCGTACCGCTGGACAGGAAAACCAGCCCCATGAGCGCGGCCATCAGCATCATCGCGGCAGTCACGCCCAGCGCGGTGGCGATATACAGGTGGATCGAAACAAGTCCGTTACGCCAATAAAGAAAACCCAGCGCAATCACGACCGTAACGCTGGTCAGTCCAAACATCAGCTTCATCAGGCGGCGATAGCGCGCCCATGCAAAAGCGGCATTGTCGGGGTCGTCGAGAGGCGATGGACGGGTCATGGCGATGCACCAATGAACCTGCGCACGCTCGCTGGCAAGATCGCGGCTGTTCTGTCATGATGCCGGGGGACAATCGCCGCTACAGGGGGCGGCGACGGACGTTGGGAGACGAACAGCATGAGCATTGCGAGGATCACCGCAGGTCGCAAATTCGATATCGTCACTTGCTCCAAGGAGACGCTTGTCTCCGATGCCGTCGAATTGCTCACCGAACGGCGGATCGGCGCGATGCCGGTCACGGACGAAGCGGGCAAGGTCCTCGGCGTATTTTCCGAACGCGATGTCATCCGCTGCCTGAAGGTTCACGGCGGCGAAGCGCTCAACCTCAGGATGGAGGCAGTCATGACCTCTCCCGCCGTTACGGTCAGCCCCGATACCAGCGAAAACCAGGCGTTGGCATTGATGACTCGCCGGCGTATCAGGCACTTGCCCGTGGTCGAAGACGGAAAGATGGTCGATTTCGTGTCGATCGGAGATCTCGTGAAAGCGCGTATCGACGAGATTGAGACCGAGGCTCAGGCCCTTCGCGACTATATTCACAGCGTTTGATCGAGCAGGGCGTGCCGGATGCGGGCATGGGCGCTTGCCCCTTGCCCGCCCGGCTCCTATCTCAAGGCCATGGAACAGCCGATCGAACTAAGCCCGTCCGCCGCCAGCCGCGTGGCCAACATTGCCGCAAAGCAAGGCAGGGACGCTGCCCTTCGCCTCGCGGTCGAGGGTGGCGGCTGTTCCGGCTTTCAGTACCGCTTCGATCTTGCCAGCGATATCGAAGGTGACGACATCGTGGTCGAAACCGACGGGGTGAAGCTCGTCGTCGACCCGGTCAGCCTCGATCTGGTGCGCGGCAGTATCGTCGATTTCGTGGAATCGCTGGGCGGCGCTTCGTTTCAGGTGCAAAATCCCAACGCGGCGGCCGGATGCGGCTGCGGCTCCAGCTTCTCGATCTGATTGCCGGATCGAGGGGTAGAGGATGCGGATCGCCAGTTTCAACATCAACGGCGTGAAAGCGCGCATGCCGCGCCTGCTCGAATGGCTGGATGAGACAAAGCCAGAGGTCGCCTGCCTTCAGGAGATCAAGTCGAGCGACGAGACTTTCCCCGGAGATGCCTTTCACGATGTCGGCTACCGCGCGATCTGGCACGGGCAAAAAGGCTTCAACGGTGTCGCCATCCTGCGGCGCGGCGAAGAACCGGCCGAAGAAGTGATGCGCGGGCTTCCCGGTGACGATGAAGATACCCATTCGCGCTATATCGAGGCGGATGTGAATGGTGTGCGAGTGGTGTGCATCTACTTGCCCAATGGCAATCCCGTGCCCGGCCCGAAATTCGATTACAAGCTGGCCTGGATGGAACGTCTGCGCGCGCGCATGGCGGAACTCAAGGCAGCGGAGATTCCCGCCGTCGTCATCGGCGACTTTAACGTCATTCCCGAGGACAAGGACGTCTGGTCGCCCAAGGCAATGGCATCTGATGCCTTGATGCAGGGCGAATCGCGCGATGCCTATTTCAGGCTTATCAACGATGGTTGGACCGACGCGATCGATCTTCATCACCCGCGCGGCGGGATGTGGACATTCTGGGATTATCAGGCGGGCGCGTGGCAGCGCGACCACGGTTTTCGCATCGATCACGCCCTGCTCTCGCCGGTGCTGGCCGACAGGCTGATCGCCTGCGGGATCGACCGGGAATATCGCGGCCGAGAAAAAGCGAGCGATCACGTTCCCGTGTGGATCGAAATCCGCGATTGAGCGTTAGGACTAAAATGCGTGGTGAAGAGTCGAAAGGCCGCCGAGTTGGGGGAACCCGGCGGCCTTTCCGCTCACGCGCGCATTTGGGGGATTTGCGCGTTAGCGTTCCGACTTTGTCACTTAACGGTAAAAGATATGATTGTCGATTGTCGCCAGACGCGTCATCGCGTTTTTCCAACGCGGCGAAACATAATGAGCATGGAAGTACAACGCGCCTTCGGCGTCGCTCTTCCAGGCGTTATCATGCGCAATCATCGCAACCTTCTTCGCACGCTGCCATGCCCGGCTCGACTTGTTGATCGACGGCATGCGGCCACCGCGTACGAATGAGAACTGCGCGCGCTGATAGACAACGCCGCAATAGCTCGACGGAAAACGGTTCGATTCGGCGCGTGCAATGACAACCCGGCCCACGGCCAGCTGACCGGCAAGCGGTTCGCCCTTCGATTCGAAATAGATCGCACCGGCAAGGCACTGCATCTGCTTGTCGAGCTGGCCGGGAACGGGTTCTTCCGACACCAGCTGCGCAAGCGACGATGCATCGCGAAGGCCGCCGGCTTCGACCATCTCCAGTACGGGGACAGGCTGCACAACGGGCTGCGAGATAAATTTGGGTGCATTCTGCACATTGGAATCCGTGCTCGAAACGGAATCAACCGTCATGGATTCCCGGGCGGTGCTGGCGGCCATGTCAGGCATTGCCACGCTTGCTTCCGCCATTGCGCTGGAACCGTCCGTTCCCAGCAGGGTGACCCCGAGGGTCGCGACCAGCGAGAGCATGCTGGCGCTCTTTACCTTGCGGCTCATCAGATTTCGTTCAAGTGCGGTGAACACCTGTCACAGCGCTTTCGAAGACGCAGCGGCCGATCCCGGCAACCTTTACGCGTTCTCCGAAACGACACCGCCGGTCGTTCCCCGTCTGCGCGCTCACCCTCCGTGCGGAAATGCACGAACAAGCTGCCTACGCCCGTATTCGAGGGCGCATCTGCAATTGTGGCGTAAAAGTGTCAACACCGGTAACCTTACCGGTCAGCCATTCCCGCGACGAACTGTTGCCCATTTGCGACATCCAGCTCAACGACCCAGCAATCGGCGTCCTGAATCTTACGCCTATCAACGTAATCATTGAAATCAAAGGGATTTTGGGAATCCTGCCGGCGAACTTCTGTCCATTTCCGGCCAAGGTCCATGTCGGGCATGCGCTCATAAAGCACTGATCCGGCCCCTTTTTCGCAAAGAATGACAAGAATGGTCCCTGCCTCTCTTTCGCCTTTTTTAAGAACCGTCGCAAAGCCTCCGGCCGCATCTACGGCGCGAATCATGGCACTGACTTCAAGATGGGCGGGTAGCCGCACGTCCATCAGGGCACTCTGTATCCCTTTAACCCCGAAAGCGCGATTTGCGACCGCATGAAGGTCCCCGTCCCGCGCCCCACTTCTTCGCCGTCTTCATCGACCAGCCGCGCTTCGCCCATCAAGACCCGGCGGCGGCCGCTGATCCAGCGGCCTTCGGCCACGATCCGACCCGTCCGGATCGGACGGGCGAAGTGGAGGTTGAAAGAAGTGGTCAGCAGGAACCGATCCGAAACCATCGTATTCGCCGCGTAAAAGGCGGCATCGTCCAGCATCTTGAAATAGATCGTGCCATGCGCCGCACCAGCTGCGTGGAACACGCTTTCATCGACGTCGAAAAGGATACGCGCCAGCCCCTCTCCCTGAACTTCGAGGCGAGAGGAGAACAGCTTGTTCACCGGAGCGGAAGCGTAAAGCGATTCCAGGGCGCGCCAATGCGATGCCGCGCCGCCAGCAGATGTTGCCGGGTCATCCTGCCCACTCATGCCTTGTGCTGCCTGCCTCTATCGCGCCGATACCAAACAGGTCCGGCCTATCACGCCGCGTCGCGGCCCGAAACACTCGTCAGCAAGGCATAGACCGATTCGTCATTATGCGCCTCGGACAACCTGTCGCGCAGGCGTTCGTCGCGCATCATCCGTGAAATGGCGGCCAGTGCGTGGAGATGGGTCGCACCCGAATGTTCGGGCGAAAGCAGGCCGAATGCGAGATCGACCGGCAATCCATCAGCCGAATCGAAGCTGACCGGCGCGCCAAGGCGCAGAACGGCACAGATCGGGCGGCGTATGCCGGGAATGCGGGCATGCGGGATCGCAACACCGCGTCCAAACCCGGTGGAACCCAGCCGTTCCCGGCCCTCCAGCGCATCGAGAACGAGCGGAGCGTCAAGATCGTAGACTTGCGCAAACTTGTCGGCGAGCGCGGCCAGCACTTCGCTTTTCGAAAGCGCGTCGCAGCTTGCCACCGCAGCCGGGTCCAGAAGATAAAGCGCACTCATGATCGCAATCGTTTCTCTCAGCCTTACGTGTTTCGCGTCGCCATCGCGCGCGATTGAAGTTCTGCCATGCACTGCAGTGGACGCGGGCATGGCCCGCACCCGTTTCAGCGCTTTGCGAACTCTTCTCCCGATTCGCAAAACCGATCCGGAATCCGATGTCTCCCTGTGGGGAAATCCTCCTGCGACAGGGCCCGACGCCTTGCGTCCGGGCCCGTCGTCGGATCCTTAAGCAGACGGTTCGACCCAGCCGATCGTGCCATCCGCGCGGCGGTAGACCATATTATGCCGGCCAGTGCCAGCGTTTTTGAAGAACAAAGCCGGTGTGTCGCGCAAATCCAGCATCATCACGGCATCGGAAACCGACGTTTCGGGAATATCCGTACGCGTTTCGGCAATGATCGGAGGTGCATCGGCAATGATGACATCTTCGTCTTCTTCTTCGGGATTGCTTGCGAAGACCGTGTACGCCGCATCTTCTTGCTTAAGCGCGTGCTCCGTCCGCTCGTGGCGGTCCTTGAGCCGGCGCTTGTAACGGCGCAACTGCTTGTCGATCTTCTCCGCCGCCTTGTCGAGAGCCTGGTGCGCATCCTGCGCGGCGCCATGCCCTTTGACGATGAGCCCCTGCATCACGTGGGCGACGATATCGACCGTGAAACTGTCGTGCGGCCCCTTACCCAACGTGACCTGCGAAGACAGCGCCCGGTTGAAGTACTTCTCCACTATTCCATTGAGTCTGTCGGAGGCGTGTTCCTGAAGCGCTGAACCAGTTTCGACCTGGTGACCGGAAACGCGAATATCCATCGACAACTCCTTTTTTCTTGTCATTACCCATCGGGCAGGAGCAGCGGGGCCAATCAGACCACGGCAGCTCCCTCATCCCAGATGGGGTCTTTCAACGTCGCAATAAAGGCTTGGTGCCGGGCGATTTCCTCCGCGCTCGCCGCATGGGGACGAGCCGGGCGGAATTCGCGGCGGACCACGACGATTTCGCTTTCGTCGAAAGTGGTTGTGGCGGTCTTTTCAACCGCAAGTTCGAGCCCGATCTGCCGCCCGCCGCTCAGCTCTACATAAAGCTGGGCAAGCAATTCCGCGTCGAGCAATGCGCCGTGCTTGGTACGATGGCTGCGATCGATGCCATATCGGGTACATAGCGCGTCGAGCGAAAGCTTCGCGCCGGGATGCTTCTTCTTCGCGATCTGGACGGTATCGACCATCCGGCTGGTGCACACTGCCGCATGCCCGCACATGTCCAGCTCGGAATTTATGAAGCCGAAGTCAAAGCCCGCATTATGGGCGACAAGCGGCGAATCCCCGATGAAGTCGAGAAAATCGGCGACCTTTTCTGCAAATCGGGGCTTGTCCGAAAGGAACGTGGCGGAAAGCCCGTGCACGGCTTCCGCCTCTGCGGGCATGTCGCGGTCGGGGTTGAAATATTCGTGGTAGACGCGGCCGGTGGCGACCTTGTTCACCATCTCGACGCATCCGATTTCCACGAGACGATCACCGGTCCGGGGATCGAGGCCTGTTGTTTCGGTATCGAACACGATTTCACGCATCTGAAAAACTATGCGCCTCGCCCGCCGCTCTGGCAAGGGGGCATCGCAGGCGCGGAACGAAGTGCAGGCCCGGCTGGTTTCCATTCCGACATGACCGTTCGCGCAGCCCCTGACTTTTCATGGCTAAAGCCCGATCCCCACGGGATTTTCGTCGCGCCCTGCAATGCCTGGATCGACCCGTCGAAACCGGTCGAAACCGCCTTGGTCACGCATGGCCATGCCGACCACGCACGCGGCGGCCATGGCCGCGTCTTCGCGACTCGGGAAACGCTGGCCATCATGGGCCTGCGCTATGGCGGGGCGCAGGATGAAGTGGCAGTGCCCTTGCGAGAAGGCGTCGACCTTGGCTGCGGCGTAACGGCAACCTATTTTCCCGCGGGCCACGTTCTGGGCAGCGCGCAGATCCTGCTCGAACATGCGGGAGAACGCGTTGTCGTGACCGGCGATTACAAGCGCCGGCCCGATCCGACATGCGATCCGTTCGAACCCGTCCCGTGCGACATTTTCATAACCGAGGCGACATTCGGCCTGCCCGTTTTTCGCCACCCGCCCATCGCGGACGAGATGCAAAAACTGCTAGCCGCGCGCGAACAGCGGCCCGATGGCTGCGTGGCGGTCGGCGCCTATGCCCTTGGCAAGGCGCAGCGCGTGATCTGCGAACTGCGCCGTGCTGGATATGATGCGCCCATCTATCTTCACGGGGCGCTGGAAAAGATGTGCGACCTTTATGAAGATCTCGGCATCCCGCTGGGCGAACTGCGCAGCGCGACAGGGATCAATAAAGATGCGCTGCGAGGCCAGATCGTGATGTGCCCGCCATCTGCCTTGAACGACAGGTGGAGCAGGCGGCTTCCCGATCCGGTCACCGCCATGGCATCAGGCTGGATGCGCGTACGCCAGCGTGCGCGGCAAAGAAATGTCGAATTGCCGCTCATCATCTCCGACCACTGCGATTGGGACGAACTGACCCAGACGATCCGTGACGTCGACCCGGCAGAGACATGGATTACCCATGGCCGCGAAGAAGCCTTGTTGCGCTGGTGTCAGCTTAACCAGCGCCGCGCACGGGCACTGGCAATGGTCGGTTACGAAGATGAAGATGACTGAGCGAGGGACCCCCTGATGCGCGCCTTCGCCGCCCTCGTCGATCGGCTGACGTATACGCGCAGCCGCAATACGAAGCTGGAGCTTATCGCGGAGTATCTTCGCACCGCGCCGGACCCGGACCGCGGATGGGCGCTGGCCGCGCTGACCGGCGCTCTCGATTTTCCGGCCGTGAAATCGGGCACGATCCGCAATCTGCTGACAGAGAGAGTCGACCCTGTGCTCTATACCCTTTCGCGCGATTATGTCGGCGATACCGCTGAAACGGCCAGCCTGCTCTGGCCCGCGCCAGAAGGCGAAGCAACGGGCGAGGAGCCGAGGCTTGGCGAAGTGGTCGAATGGCTGCGCGCGATGACCCGTACGTCGGTGATGACCGAATTGCCCGTGCTGCTCGACAGGCTCGATGCGAACGGGCGTTACGCCCTGCTCAAATTCGCGACCGGGGCGATGCGGATCGGGGTTTCCGCCCGGCTTGCGCGCGTCGCCTTTGCCAAGGCGTTCGGCGTGCCGGTCGATGAGGTGGAAGAATACTGGCACGGGGTCGAAGCGCCCTACCCCGAACTTTTCGCGTGGGCCGCTGACGGGGCAGATCCGCCGCGTACCGATCTGGTGCCGGTATTCCGCCCTTTCATGCTGGCCCATCCGCTCGACGAAACGATCGTATCGATGGCCGATTACGCGGCCGAATGGAAATGGGACGGCATCCGGGTGCAGCTTGTTCACGTGAACGGCGAAACCCGCGTCTTTTCGCGCAGCGGAGACGACATTTCCGCGGCTTTCCCCGAAATGGCGGGTGCATTGGATTTTCCTGCGGTGCTTGACGGGGAACTGCTTGTGCGCGGCAGCCATCAAGGCGGAGAGGGTAACGACCGGACACAAGGCGGCGCCGCCAGTTTCAACGCGCTGCAACAGCGGCTTGGCCGCAAGACCGTGTCCAGGAAAATGCTGCGCGAGGCGCCAGCCTTCGTGCGCCTTTACGATGTCCTGCTGCGCGATGGCGAGGATTTGCGCGATCTTGGCTGGGCCCGGCGGCGCGAACAACTCGAACTGCTGATGGACAGGCTGGACCCGGAACGCTTCGATCTTTCCGCGCTGATCGAGGCGGAGACGTTCGGCGATCTTGCCGCGATACGCGAAGGCGCGCGCGACGACGCGATCGAGGGCGTTATGCTCAAGCGGCGCGATTCGCCTTATGTCGCAGGGCGCAAGGTCGGCCTGTGGTACAAGTGGAAGCGCGATCCGCTGCTGATCGATTGCGTGCTGATGTATGCACAGCGCGGCAGCGGCAAACGCTCCAGTTTCTATTCCGACTTCACTTTCGGCTGCTGGAACGGAGATCCCGACAAGGGGGCTGACCTGCTGCCGGTGGGCAAGGCCTATTTCGGGTTTACCGACGAGGAACTGAAATGGCTCGACCGGCATGTGCGGCAAAACACGGTGGCCCGGTTCGGCCCGGTGCGGGAAACCGGCAAATCGCTCGTGCTCGAAATTGCCTTTGATTCGGTGCACGAAAGCAAGCGGCACAAATCGGGCCTGGCCATGCGGTTTCCGCGCATCAACCGGATCCGCAGCGACAAGCCCGCGCACGAGGCCGACCGGATCGCCGCCCTTCGCGCGCTGATCCGGGATTAGTGTTGCACAAGATCATCCAATAGCGTTCGGGCAATCCGCTCTGCCGCGCGGCCGTCTCCGAAAATCGTGCTGGGCTGCGGCAAATCGCGAGCCAGCGCCCAGCGCGCCGCAGTTATCAGCGCACCGTCATCATGCCCCACCATCCGCGCCGTGCCGATTTCGACCGCCTCGCCTCTTTCGGTCGTTTCGCGCAGGACCAGCACGGGACGCCCCATGGCGGTCGCTTCTTCCTGAATGCCCCCGCTGTCCGAAATCACCAGCCGCGATGCGCGTAGCAGCCGCAGAAAGGCGAAGTAGCCAAGCGCCGGGGTGAGCGAGATGCGCGGGCAATGGCCAAGCATGTCGGCCAGAACCCCGCTTTGCGCACGCGGATGAACAGGCAGTACGATATGCACGTTGTCACTGTGCGCCAACGCGCTCAGCCCCGCGGCGATCCTGCGCATGGCATCTGCCCCGGTTTCGCGCCGGTGCACGGTGGCCAGGACGATCGGCCTGCCTTGCGCGGCCTCTATCAATGGCTGGGCCGCGGAGCCGAGCAAGGGGTCGGCGCCGAGCCGGTTCAGCGCCCAGAACATCGCATCGACCACCGTGTAGCCGACAACCTGCACCCGGCTGCCCACGATATTCTCGCCGCGCAGGGCAGACCCGGCCTTGTCGGTGGGAGCAAAATGCCAATGCGCGATTTGCGAGATCATCCGGCGGTAGCCTTCCTCGGGCCACGGCGCGGCCATGCTGCCCGAACGAAGCCCCGCCTCGACGTGGGCGATGGGCACTTGCCGATGGAATGCGGCGAAGGTTGCCGCCATTGTCGTCGCCGTGTCGCCCTGGACGATAACGGCGTTTGGCTTCTGCCTGTCTATTGCCGCGCCGATCGTGCTGGTCATGCCGGCGACGAGATGGCCCAGATCCGCA
>Ga0316207_10003306_pt1 | contig 15143 bp, 20 predicted proteins | sample 6weekpyrite_MG_FD_204943 | JGI IMG/M metagenome (GOLD analysis project Ga0316207, IMG submission 204943) | Microbial mat bacterial communities from mineral coupon in-situ incubated in ocean water Damariscotta River, Maine, United States -... | ecosystem: Environmental > Aquatic > Marine >... | reverse complement strand
TTTTCACTGATGTCCCTGTCCGTGATCATCTATATCACGGGTAATGCCGTTCTATCCAAATATCTTCTGCTCCCCAACTTTCCTGTTGGAGAAGTTGTTATTATCGCCGCAGCACTTATCGGTTCGATCACCGGATTTTTATGGTTTAATTGCCATCCTGCCGAAGTCTTTATGGGAGACAGCGGTTCTCTTACCATCGGTGCTTTTATTGCGTATATGGCGATCATAGGCAAGTCGGAAGTACTGCTTGTCCTTATCGGCCTTATCTTTGTTATAGAAACCGTTTCGGTGATACTTCAGGTAGGATCTTACAAACTTCGCCAAAAACGGGTCTTTTTAATGGCTCCTATTCACCATCACTTTGAGATGAAAGAGTGGGCTGAGAACAAGATCATAGTACGTTTTTGGATCATATCTATGCTTTCAAACCTTGTTGCGCTTATCTCACTAAAGATCCGTTAATATGAAAAAAGATAATCACCCCACTTACGCTTCAACGACGGGAGTATCGGCCTTTAGCACCGGAATCTCTTTTTTCGGTTACGGAAAGACGACTCGAGCCTTGGCTAAAAAGCTTGGCCCTTCGACTTTTTATGATGATAATGTCTCAAAACCCCTTAAGGATGAAGAAGGCCATCAGCTCAACCCTTCTTCAGCCTTTGAAGCAAAACACTCTTCCTGCGAGATACCTTCTCCGGGAATGGCACCCAGCCATCCTCTAATAATGCAGGCACAAAACCTTATAAGCGAGTATGACTACTTTGCAGAGGTCATGCCCCCATCCGTCTGGATCTCGGGAACAAATGGAAAGACCACTACCACACAGATGATACAGACACTTTTAGCTTCACACGGCTCGCAGGCGGGTGGAAATATAGGAACCCCCTTAGCCGAGTTAGACGAAGAAGCTTCTTTATGGATCTTGGAAACAAGTTCTTTCACCCTGCACTATACAAACAAGGCCGTTCCTCAGATCTATGTGCTTTTGCCTATCACGCCCGATCATCTATACTGGCACGGGTCTATGCAAGAGTATGAAGAGTCTAAGCTAAAACCTTTGTCCATGATGTCCGAAGGCGATGCGGTGATTCTTCCAAAGAAGTACGAGAATTACCCCAGCAAAGCTATGAAGATCTGTTATGAGAGCAATGAAGAGTTGGCTGAGTATTTTGACATAGACATCTCCAAACTTCGTTTTAAGGGTGCTTTTTTACAAGATGCCCTGCTGGCACTTGGCGTAAGCAAAATCTTGTTTGACGAGTGTGATTATGAGCTTATCAACTCTATGGCATTGGATGCACACAGGCAAGAGGAGATACGCGATAAAGAGGGTCGGTTATGGGTAAATGACTCCAAGGCGACAAACCTTGATGCGACTATTCAAGCGATATTGGCCTATAAACAGAGCCCCCTGTCTTTGATCTTGGGCGGAGATGACAAGGGTGTTGAACTAAGACCTCTTTTTGAGATCCTCAAAAATCTTGATGTAGACGTATATGCCATTGGTAAAAATGAACCTAGACTTCTGGAACTTTGTAAAGAGTTTGATCTGCCCGCTTTTGGATGCAAGACTTTAGAAAAAGCCTGTGAAAACATTCGTTCTAAAAAAGAGAAGGGTCGTACCGTTTTACTCTCTCCCGCTGCCGCGAGTCTGGACCAGTTCTCTTCCTATGGTCAAAGAGGAAATGAATTTAAAAAGTTTGCTTTACTTTAAGCTTTAAATAACGACCTTTAGGTTATTATTTCGGCCTCTTAAATATATGACATGCCTCGTTAGCTCAGTCGGTAGAGCAAATGACTGAAAATCATTGTGTCCTTGGTTCGATTCCGAGACGAGGCACCATTTCATTTATTTAAGAAACTTTCACAACTAAAAGTGCCTCGTTAGCTCAGTCGGTAGAGCAAATGACTGAAAATCATTGTGTCCTTGGTTCGATTCCGAGACGAGGCACCACTTTTAGCACTCTTATTCCCTTATCCATCCTTATCACTTAACTCACATACAGATGTATGATTCATCAAGTTCCGCCTTAACTAAGACAAAAATAGTGCTAAAAGCGAGCTTTTATTCTACCTAGTAATACCAATTTTCCAAACCTTTAATAAAATAGAGTGTGCATTAAGTAAATAGAACCTCCTTACTTTGAATATAATGTGTACAACCGAATTTAAAACGTAAGTAATTTGAATCTAAAATGCAAGTGACACCAATAAATGGTGTGTTTTATTCCATTTTACTATCATTTTAGACTCAACTAACAATATTATTCATCTAGTCCATGAGTCTCATAATCTGCTCTCAAAGGCATCTATATTAGTAAAAATCATCTATATATACTTTTTATACAAGTTGATCTAAAACTAATACATAAAAAGGTATTCGATGCTTCTTTTTTATATCATTTTCTTCAAACAGTTCGCCTGTCTTATTGATAGCATCAATCACTTTATCTTTCATTACTATCCATAAAAACTGTTTAGTTGCTAGGATTTCCTTCATTGCATCTACTACTGTCTTATTTTCTGATGCTTGAGTTGTGTATGCAACCCACTTTTTATCGTCATCATTTACCCTTAGATGAGGATTAGAGATCATGTTATATAGCTCTTCTACTCTATCTGCATCCAATATATTTTTTAAATATATTTGTACTTCTTCTAACTTATACATATATGTTCCTAGTAGTTAATTTAGGAATATCATAGCGAACTATCATTTTAAATTCAAATCATTATTGTTTTCTTGTTTTATACCACTGGATTTGTTAATATGGAATAATTTAATAAAAGGAATCATATGGTACAAGAAGTAAACCCTAGACTTAAGGCATTAAAAGATCTAGCAAAAGAAGAAAATATCGATATAGCAAGCTGTGGAGACGATATCTCATGTATAGAAGGAACAATTGCAAGAGTAAGAGCTGAGAGGTCACCTACTCCACCACGTACTCCATCCCCTGGTCTATCACTTTAAACAAGAGGCAATAGCCTCCTAGTAATTACTAACAAACACCTCCCTAACCTTCTTCTTACTATCAGCTCCTCTGAGCGTGTATTCAATCTCTTTCGTTGATCTTATATTCATATCGCCATACAGCTCCCTGACAAGCTCACAGTCGTTGTAGCTGAGTAGAAACTTGCCATTTATGTTGTGGAGTACTTCAGCCAGCTCTCTATGCTCTTTCTCTCCAAAACCACCCGTATTCTTATAGTAGCTCTCCGTAGATACATAAGGAGGATCACAATAGAAAAACACATCGGGTTTATCATATGTGGCTATAAGCTTTTCAAAGCTCATGTTCTCAACCGTGACAAATTTCAACCTCTCAGACCACTTATGAAAGCCTCTATATATATCTTTAGGCCGTCTGCTCTTGGCGTTCATGGCAAAGGTCGTACCTTTTGCACCAAAGCTCTGACTTATCAGATAGTAATAAAAAGCTGCTCGCTCGATGTTATTCCGGGGCTTCATTTTTCCCTGGTAAATATCATAGAAGATCTCTCTACTGATCATCAGCTTATTCAAGTACCAGGACAAAGTACTCGGATTGTTCCTGATCGCCCGGTGAAGGTTAACCAGTTCACCATTAATATCATTGACGACTTCAGCTTGTTTAGCCGTTGAGGGTACAGGCTTTCGGTACAGCACATTAAGCGCTCCGCCGAACACTTCAACATACAACCTATGTTCAGGCATCATAGCCACAATATCATCAGCAAGTTTGGACTTGCCACCTATCCACGCAAAAGGAGCACGCAACGTTTTCATACAGTTCCTTGGCACTGAGACATATTTTCTCAGCTTTTTGAAAATACCGAATATCATATCGGTACTGCAGCTGCTCCCCGGTGGCTGTAGCCCTATTAAGCTTTAAAGTTTGTTTCTACTACATTCAAATAGCTTGGATAATGAGAAAATGTTACAAACCATTCCCAGCCACTAAATCCAAAGTGATACCATCGTCTAGGAACTCTTCTGTAGATTGAGTACTTTGGCTCTGCAAGTGGCACCAAAAGGCCTATGCATTTGTAGTTAGGATCAAAGAAAATCTTTTTAACTTTAAACTCTAAATTCATTGAATTTTCCTAGTTTTCAATCTCAATATCCATACTCCACCCACCATCAAAACTGTGACGCACCGACTTGATAGAATATTCTCCGTCATCTTCGCCGGCTCCTGTAAGTTTCAGCGTTCCGCCCGCATAGATCTCTTTCCCGTACATACTGATTGACCCTGACTTTATACCGCGCTTTGCACGTTCCAGTTTTGCTTCTGCTTTTGCCTGAGCTTCAGCCGGTGTTTTGAACTGTCCGTCAAGCTTGAGTATCGGATCACCGTTTCCAACTGTGACACTTTTAACCGCATTCTCTTTTGTGTCGTGCCATGTAGCCGTGCATGAGCTGTAAAGTGTTTTGTTAGCGTGTTTTATATTTGGCGTACCGCCTGAACACTCTTTTACATCTATCTCAAACACCGGAAGTTCACCCGACTTTTTTGTTTCCTTAGTACGCTTCATAAGGATCAGTGTGTCATTTTTGATACTAAAAAGGCCATTATATACATCAGCTAAACGCTTCATAAAGGCTAAATCACCCTCATTTGTTTGACTGAGATGCGTGATCTGCATATCTTCATAGTCGCTTTTCAGCTTTAAGCCGTGACGATCAGCGACGATCTGAGCTATATCTTCAAGAGAGAGTTTTTCATAACTCAGATCCCGTTTTTCCTTAAGAGCTTGAGAGAAGTCTGCACCGGTTGCCGTGATGGTAAGGGAGAAGCGGTCACGTTCAGTTGTTTGTACCAGAAACAATCCGCAATAAAACAGCGAGGTCTCTTCATAACCTAACCAAAGCTTTAATTCATCCTCGTACTGAGGACGTTTAAAATCACCGGCTATCTTGATAGTGATCTCGTCCGACTGGTTCCCATCCTCATCGCTAAAGGAGATCGATGAGAGTCCTGCCTGGAGCTGCTTTGTGACATCTTCCCCGTTGGCTTCTATCTTAAATGCCGGTGTCATTACCAAAGCGCCTTAGTTTTTGATTCGCTCTGAGCTGTTTCGATCTCGGGCAGAAAAACAACGTCGCCCGACGCCAAGACAGTACGATCAAGAAGGTGTGTGTTCTCTTCCATCACCGCATCCATCACCTTGGCATCTACGCTGCCGTAAGCTTTAAAAACTATAGTGTCCAAGCGTTCGCCTTCTTGAGGTCTGTACTGTGTCATTTGAAATACCTTTGCATTGGGATTGAGTACTCTTGGTACCTGTATTTCCCGTCTTTTAAAAATCCGCTTTTTGAACGGTTCAAACTCTCAATAGTGACCTGATAACTCTCTCCGGTACCAAGGGTCAAGCGCACCGGCTTTTGCTCTTTTGCCATATCTTCAAACTCTTTAAGCGCATTGATGCTTTGCATGATCAACTTCCCGCTAAAGGTGATACTTTCTTCCCACAGTCCCTCACGCTGGGTATGTTGATGGTTCCCGATACGCTTTTGTCTGTTCCACTTAAAAGAGATCTGATGCTGGATACTTTCAAGATCAGTCTTGTTTAATTCAAAAAGAAAGTCATCTATCTTTGCAAGCATCTATATCTCCTCATCTTCAAAGCTTCGGTTGCGACGGCTTTGCTCGTTTTGATTAAGAGCCTTATGCACTGCACGTTCGACATCGACATCAGAACTTGGATTATGGACTTCTATCTTTACACTGTTTGTTGTATTTCCTGCTCTTTGCGGTGAGCTTTTTGCCTGTAAAGGCTGATTTGTCTTTAGGACATCTTGAGATGGACTACTGTTTTGTATTGCGTCTTGAGGTGATCCAAAGCCAAAAGCACCTGTTTGCTCAACCTGACGTTGATTGGTACTTTCATCAAGCTTAAACCAATTACTGGCTGTTTTAAGCCCTTCACCAATATTCTTACCAATTCCGCCTACTACATTGCTAATACCATTTCCAATGCTAGAGACTATATCAGTAATCCAAGCGAATTTACTAGCAATCCAGTCGAAAAAACTTTCAAAAGGTTTTTTAATATAATCTACTACGCCAAAGAAGGATGATTTTATTTTCTCCCATGTGTTGCTAAACATATCTACTATACCGTCCCATAATCCACTAAAAAAACCAACGATTGGATTCCAATTATTTATGATGATGCCAAGTGGAGTAAAGTTGAAAAATATAGATTTGATATTTTCCCAGGTACCACTAAACACACCGACTATACCATCCCACAGTTTGCTAAAAAAGCCAACTATGGGGTTCCAATTATTAAGTATCATTCCTAAAGGCGTCCATCCAAAATATGTTTTAATAATATCTATTCCTGATGAAAACACATTTCCAACTCCATCCCACAATCCACTAAAAAAACCAACGATTGGATCCCAATTCTTTATGATGACGCCAAGTGGAGTAAAGTTAAAAAAAACACTTTTGATTCCATCCCATGTGCTAGATACTGCATTTCCGACAGCACTCATAGCTATATCAGTATAAATCATTAACTGTTCCCATGCAGACTTAATCATTCCCCAATTATCCCATATCACATATCCAAGCCCGGCGACAGCTGCGGCCACCAATCCTATTGGACCCATCATTATCGCCCAGGCACCGCCAAGGACAGGAGCTAATGTTATCAATCCGCTGGCAATAATTCCCACAGCCCCAAATGCAGTTGCCAGTCCTGCCAAAGTAGCTATAAATAGAGCAATACCGCCTAAAATCGCACGATTCTCATTAGACAAGTCACCTACCCATTGAACCAAAGAAGAAACCTTGTCCGTCACCCATAAAACAGCAGGTGCGAAGGACTCGCCAATGATGGCAGACAAATTTCCCATCTGCTGGCCAAGGCGTTCAAACTCTCTACCTTTTTGTGCAGCCTTTGCCATCTCAGTCGCTTTTTTCTCGCCTTGAGACAAGCTAGTATTCATACCTGAGATATTCTTTTTTAGATCGCCTGTTTTTCCATACAACAGGTCTATCATTGCAAGCGCTTCATCAGTTCCAAATGCTTTTTTAAGTTCTTGTTTTTCAACAGCATCAAGGGTATCACCGTACTTATCTTGCAGCTGTTCTAATATTTCAGGAGTTGAGAGGAGCTGGTTGTTTGCATCGGTTAGGCTAAGTCCGAGTTTATCCCCGGCTCCGGCAGCAGTATTTAAAAATGACTTGTACTTCGTAGCCGCTTCAGATCCGCTCATCGTCTTTTGAAGCGTGCCTAAGATAGTGAGCTGTTCTGCAAAAGCAACATTTGCATTTGTTGCTGTTGCTCCGAGAGCTGATATTGCCGAGTCCATCTGACCACCGTCTGTTTTAAACTTCTGAACCGAGGAGGCTATACCTGCTGAAAAATATTTACCAAACTCAATATCTTTTTCTTCATCAGACATATTCTTCCAACCGGCGATGGTACTCTCTCCGAAAGATCCGAACTGGTCTCTGTAAATCCCGTATCCTGTTGCAAACAAAGAGGTCATCTGACCGGTTGTTGATTTAGTCGCCGTTGCAGTAAGTGCAGCCAAAGAGGTGAACTCTCCAACGGCAGCATTACTCAGCGTCTCAATACCCGACTTGATGTCATAACTAGCTCTGATAAAATCGGGAGCTAAAGTGCCTGCCCACTGGTTTGAAAACTTCGTAGCACTTTTAGTAATTGACTCTATACCTGAATCATCAATTCCTAAAGATGCTATCTCACCCTGGGCTTTGGCAACATCCGCATAAGCATCATAGGTACTTAAGATAGAACTAGTGAGTGCTTTTCCCCCGGCATAAACAGCCGTTGACAGACCTACGAATTTAGCCTTGGCGAGATCAGCACTTTCACCAAAGGAGCCTACTTCGCCGGTAGCACTATTAAAAGCACCGCCCATCATATTTTTAGCAGTGAGCACAATACCAAGTCCGAGTACCTTGTCCAAAATTCATCCTTCTGTTATAATACAAACATGAAACATTTACTTTTTCAATTTGCTACTGTTTATATCGCGTTATTTCTCACACTGTTTATTTATATTGCTGTGGCTATTTTAATGGCACTGTTTGACATGTTAAACACACAGTCTGCAATCGTTTTAGGCTGCATTGCATTTGCACATTACCTGGGTGCTTCACTTAGATATATGTTCGCTTCATCAAAGTAAAACTTCCAATCCACGCACGGCATTCTGAGCTGCTCTTCATATCCAAACCCGTAGATAGAACTTATATTACCAACCCCCTTTAAGAGTTGATCCCGTTCTATTAAGACAAAAAAGGCTCAAATACACCTTTGATCTTTTTATAAACGCTTGGTACGAGGGCATCCATATCATCAATGCTCAGCCCTATTAAGTTCCCAATCAGAGTCATCTCATAAGTGATAGGATCATGCTGAGGATTGGCTGCATTAGATGCAATACGTATATCGCGCATTTGCGGTTCACGACACTCAAGCTCACTCACTTCTTTTTCTGCAATAGTTACAGGCTCTTCAAACTTGATCAAGCCTTTTTTATCTGCACCAAAACTAAAAATTGCCATCTCTTTTTTTACTGTTTTTTCATCAGTTACCGCTACATATTCTTTCATTTGTTTTCCTCAATCACTTTATATTTACCGGCCGCTTCTTTTTCAACAAGCTCAGCCTCTTTTTTGTTTAATGACTTCTCATCACCGCGGCGTAAGACAAGAAGGTCTTTGCCAAACTTAGTCGGTTTCCCCTCTTTATCTTTTTCCAGAACCTCTTTGATCTGGATATAGTGTGTTGCTTTTACTTTCACGATAAATCCTTTTTTATTTAAGCACCAGATGTGTTGGCAACATTGATGATCATCCCTTCTTCAAGCTCAACCTTAGAGCCTCTGTTTATAAACCCTTGACGAGACTTACATTCATAGGTAACCGTATATACACGCTCATCATCCTTAAATCCAGCAAGGGCTACCGCAAGAGAATAAGACAGCTCTGCGATCACGTCTAACTCTTTTTCTTCAGCGTTAATGTTTATTCTCATGACAGCGCCGCCCGAACTGACGCATAGATATCCACACCGCCGATCTTCGCGATATAGTTCGGAAGGTCGACGTCGATGACCTCTTCCCCGTCAAGCTGCATGTTGTATACATTCACATACATCTTGATCTTCGTCTTCATAGCGTCGCCGCTTTTCCAAGCGTCCGGATCTACGTCCATAGGTCCGCCAAATGTTAAGACGGCTGCTTTTTTCACACCGTCTTGCTGGTATGAGCCCTTGCCTTTAAGCTTTGCATTTTGAAGTTTTGCCATCTCTTTATAGATAACAGAGTTTAAAATATTGACTTCGACCTCAAACTCGATGGCCTCCAAGATGCCGGTGTCAATATGCTGACCGCCCTGGTTCTCTTTTTTAGTCTTGACAGCCGGAGGTGTGAGACTCTCAACTGTTCCCAGTAGACCATACCCGTCAACAAACAGGTTGATATCTACGATGCGTGATGGTAATTTACGTGTTGCCATGGTTCAGCTCCTTAAGCTAGTCTTTCATATACAACGCTTGAATAAGCGTCAACGCGGTCGAATGTCACTTTGATAAGTGCGGGACTCGGAGTCTCTTGAGCTTCAATAGTGAAGTAGAATTCTCCGTTTGTGATGGCCGTAGGCGTTGTGAGATCTTTATTAAGATATACATTGAAACCGAGCATGACGTCCTGACCTACCAGGTTCGCCATAAAGGCTCTCAGGCTATCCAGTGCCGCATCAAGCGCCGCCAGATCACGGTCAACCGCCCAGAAGATCCCGTCGATGACTGCAAAACTCGCAAGGTCAAAGATACGCACACGGCGGGCATCTTGCCAGATGGGGTCAATATCGCAAGTCTGATAATTCCAGGTACGGATACCCGAGTAGTTGATAAACGATGTGATCTGCGCATCATTAAGCGGATCCGTCTCATCCTGAAAACCTGCCAAGAACTCGCGGACAGTTTTCACGCCGCTAACCGGGATAACACGGTTTGAGATACTATAGCTGTAGCCGATATCTTTGCTGCCATCGATTGATGCGCGAAGATAGGCAAGGACAACGGAAGCACAATACTCATCCGTTGTATTAAGCACGGTGTTCCAGTCCATTAGATTTGTAAATACCGGCGTTACACGGCGAGACCCGAGCAGATTACGTTTTACGATTGCATCTGCATTGTCTATTGCATCCAAGTCCACAAAGGCACGTGCCTTTAACTTGTCAGCTGTCGCTACAACTGCGTTTTGCACATCGATGTCGGCAGCATAATCACCCACACCGATGATATCCGGACGGATGCCGAAAACAGAAGGAGCCGTTGCTAATGCATTGACCGCCGTGATTACATTGCTTTTTTCAATAGCTGGATCAATAGTATTTACATGTGCTACTGATACGATCAATGGAATGATCAAACCATATTTATCTTCGCCAAATTTAAGATATTTAAGAAGATTCCCATCTGTCGCTGCGGCAAAGCCTGCGTCCGCCAAAGCCGATTTGACACTATCGAAATAGTGCGTGCCTGCCGTGACTCCGGCATCGGCCGTTAGAACTAGTGCCAACGGGATGGTGCTCGATACACTTATCGGGCGTGCGCCCGAACTTACTACGTCAACTACGACGCCTCTATTTAAACTCATCTTGACTCCTTTGTATAGTGAGATGGGTATTTAATGCGGTGATATCTGTCCACCGATGTATAGAACAGCCAAACGGTAAGTCTGGTCGCTCCTGCCTCTTTAAGTGCCTCTTTAAAAAGCTGATCTGCGAGAAGGTACTTCCCTCTGTCGCAAAGATAGTCATGGACCACCACAGCTTTCATAAAGTCGCTTCTGTTCGGCGGCCAGATAACCCAAAGTGGCCTCGGGATATTTGCGCCGTTTGTCACGAACCCTGAAGGAACTTGGATGTTTTGGTATCGAAACGGCTTGGCAAGCTGGTAGCGATGACCGCTAATGGGCTGAAGTACAAGATTTACCATACTATCGCCTCTATCGCTGCAAGAGCATCAGCTACAGTTGCATGACCGCCATCTCCCGTAGCAACAGATACAAATACCGCATCTATCTGCCTGCTCCGTGCCTGAAACTTTCCTAATAAAGGAGCATATGCCGTTTCATAAGCGTCTGCATTGGCAATAACCTTAGTGACAAGCTCTGCCTTGGTCTCACCCAAAGCGCGCGTGCTAAGAAGCCCGTCGATAGTAGGTGTCGGAATCGTATTGTCAACAAGCCATGCCCTTGCCTGATCTTCCTGTTTACGCCATGATGCGATCACATGGATCGTCACATCGCCGACAATATTTTTTATATCGGTATCGAATGCTTGCGTAATTTTGGATTGTGCTAAAGTTTTTTTAGTCGCAAGGAGCTCGGCATCTGTGAACTCTGGCTCAACTACTCCCCCTCCTGTAATCCATTCTTGAACAGCTTGATAGTTTCTGTCAATCGGATTGTTTAATATGCCGGTATCACCGTTGGCAGACCAGCCGATAGAAGTTTCTTTTAATGTAGTTATTTTCATTGTTACAACTCTCCATTTAATACAATTTTAGAACCCAGTGTCGCTATTACGCTATAAGCGCCAGAGGCCAATGGGTCATGGACAAGGCCTGTAGCCACAAGCGTCACAGCTGAATCATTATAAGAAACTACAGTTGCATTTGTAAGAGATTCTTCTACCCCCTCGCCTCTGAGTAAAAATGAACCGGAAATCGTTGCTGAGGGGAGCGATGCAAATGTCGTTGGTACTGGAACGGTAAATATAATAGAATTAGCAGCATCTCTGGAAGCAGGATAAACCGTTGCTTGCATTGAATTATTTAAGACCAAGGCTCTTCTTTGGCATAAGTCCATATCAATGCCTATAGGCGGTTGTTCATAAGGCGTCGCGGATGGGCCTTCTTCAAGTTGAACATTACCTACTTCAAAATAGTCTGTAGCAGCTCCAAGCATATCAAAACGTAAAAATTTATAATGGTTTGCAGCAAAAGCATCAGGAACTATAAGAGTCACGCTATGCCTTTTAAAGTTTACGCTCCCTAGATTTACACTTTTTGAAACAACATTTATAGACGTTTCATCCGCAAAGACTACATTCAAATCTTTTCCTAAAACATTAGATATGGCATCAAAAGATACGGTCACAGTCTTGTTTTGAAAAATTCTTGATCCGTCTTCTATACGCTGTTCAAACCTGGCTAGAGTTTCCAAATTGTTAATGGCAACTCTGGCAGTATATTTTCCATTTAAGGTAGATGTATCGTACCTTGTAGACATTCTAGTAACAGAACAGGTTGCTTCTTTTATCCATCTATCAGCCGTGTATTCGTTGAGATCAGATAAAAAAGCATCTCCTCTTTGCCATATGCTAAAATCCGAATTAACAATCTTATTTTTGTATGATGTCGGATTGATAATATTATGGAAATTATCATCAACCCATTTACGACTGGCAAGCACAACCGCAGGGTCGATCTTTAGTTCAACCGTACCAGTATTACTGACTTCAATAATGATCTTGATATAAAGGTCCTTGGCCGACCCGCTTGCCAATGTAGGTTTATAAGTATCCGGATAGCCCCCGATAGCGATCATGTCGCCGGCTGCATCAAACAGAGCAACCTCACGAACCGTAAAACCTCCGTCGGTCGAGGGGATGTACCCCTCGGCGATAATCCAGTTTGCGTTGTCCGGATCGATGCTTATGCTGTTAAGTACACCGCGCCACACCTCATTTCTCAATGCGGCATCCGTCTGATATGGAGTTATTGCCACTCCGTTGCCGTCACCTACGGCGATATGCGTCAGAGACAAGCTTGTACCAAGTGCTGTAGCATTAGCTAACTTTGCTTCTCCAATTTCTGTTAAAATCGTATAAAATGACATCTATTACGCTCCTTGTGGATAGATTGTTGTTGTGTCGACTGCATGATAAGAAACACCCATATGTTGAGTCACTGATACTGTTATTGGTTCCGGAAAGTATGGATAGACGGTTGAGTTTTCGCCACTTTGAATGCTTAAAGCATGGTTCATTGTCCCTCGGCTCAACATACTTATCTTAATACTTTCAAGCACGCTTCGCACGTTTTTCTGTTTTTTTACAGTCTTATCAAGCTTTCTGATAAGCTCCGAAGTGAGCCCGTTTTCACTTGCGTCTATCTCAACACGGAAGTGGTACGGTGCTCCTGCATACTCGAACCACTCAGCAACCTTAACCGTGTCGCTAAGTGCTTCCACGGGGCCAATAAGCGAGCGTGCGGTACCGGCATACTTCATCGCATCAAAGGTGGCACGGATTACTTTTCGAGACAGAACCTCATTCAACCCAGAGACGTCCACATCCGCTTCCCATGCCAAAAACGGCAAGATTGAAATATGGCACACTTCGGAAGAGACATTGACCAGAGAGGGATCTATAAGCAGACGGTCTTCACCTGCCATCGTCTCGTAACACTTCCAGACATCTCTCATGTAAGCAGGCAATAGACTCATTACACCACTCCTGAGAAGTTAAGCGTCAAGGTCGTTATCCTGATCACTTCACTTGCTGTGGCGTTGATAGCTGCAGGAGTTGTGATGATCACGTCTTTGACCTGCTCACTCTCAAGCAAACCGTACTGTTTGGAAATACTCAGGCTCTTACCGAAGATCATCGTGTTTGCATCGATGCGGCCTTGGATAAGCTCACGAACATTTGTCTCATAGGTCATGTCGTAGAGTACGATATCGGCTACTATGGAGCCGTTTACAATTGTGGCCGAGCTTACCTGAACGCTATCGGTTAAAGGACGCACCTCTTCTTTGCTAAGTGCGGCAGTCACACGGTCTATCATCACCTGATCGGCCGTATAGGGATCAGCCTTCGCAAGCAGATAGACTTTTACGGTGCCGGCCGTATCATCAACGATCTGCACCTCTGCTACTCTCGCATCAGCACTTTTTGAAAAATACTTGTACGTCAGGTCGGACCCGGCCGTCGACTTTCGTTCACGACTTAACCAGATACGCTCACGGTAACGCTCGTCATCTTCGATATCTGCCCCATTGTGATAGATTTCATCTTGCGTAGCCGTTGCCACATAAGGAAGCGGGGTTAAAATAATCTCTGTCTTGAGCAGACTGGATTCAACATAACTCTGAAGTTCAACCGTACCTGTTCCGCTCATACTCCCGGCGATAATCGTGACGTCTTCAAGCAACGTAGCAGAAGCACCTTTTCCATCTCCAAGCTGTAAACCTTGAGGAAGTGTCACATCAGATGTCAATGTTGAAGACAAGGTAAAGGTGAACAATGCATATGGCTTGGCACCTTCAAGTCTAAGCACACCGTACCTGGTCGTACCCAGATGATCAAGATCAGAGCCTTTTGAAAAAGCAAGCAGCTGTGATTTGGCTGCATTGTTGATGCGGGCGCGCAACAACATCTCTTCATAAGCGTCCGTTTCGATCATCGTCATCAGATCATCACTCTGACTCGGTACATACTCTATACCTTTTTCTTTCATCAAGGCTATAACACGCTCAAGCTTGCGCTGCTTGATCGTCTCAAAATCAAACAGTTCAAGGACAGTCGGTGCCGGTAAGTCAAGCAGCTGCATCTATAACCTCCCCAAATCCAAGATTTACGACTCTCTCTCTTCCCTCTTCTTCATACTCGATACGAAAAAGAGCTGTTTCGCCTGCTTGGATCTGTACATTCTTTACAACTGCTCGCGGCTCATTTTTCTCAATCGCCTCATAAGTGAAGCGCGTTGCGTCAAGTATCCACTCATCCGTGACAGGCTTATCAATCAACTCAAAAAGACGTGAACCGTACTCCGGCATCATCACACGAGATCCAAGCGGTGTCGTTAAAATTCTCATGATTGAGTCAAACGTATCTAATCGCTGTATCATGGACGTGTCCCCGTATTTGCTGCGCCAGAAGTGACACCGGTGTGAACATGTCCTGTAAGACTGCCTTTTGAGTCGCTGATATTTCCGGACACATTAAGATTTCCAACTATTGACACATCTCCACTGTGTGTTGTGGCTGCCGTGACGTCTACCGTACTTGCCTTGACGTCTACAGTACTAGCAGTGACCGTCGCATTGATGCAGATGATATTGACAGCACCGGCCGCATTGATCTTCAGCTCTTTTG